>Ga0207979_100380_pt1 | contig 11594 bp, 8 predicted proteins | sample LakWasM124_LOW14_2_FD_183936 | JGI IMG/M metagenome (GOLD analysis project Ga0207979, IMG submission 183936) | Freshwater sediment methanotrophic microbial communities from Lake Washington under simulated oxygen tension - Sediment Metagenome... | ecosystem: Environmental > Aquatic > Freshwater >...
AAACCGGCGCAGCCGGCGCGGACCGCCGAGGCGAGGCCGGCCAGAGCCAGGAGGCCCAGGCGCGCATCGAGCGGCTGGAGTCCGAGGTGGCACTGCTGCGCGCCAGCGTCGAGCAGCTCTGCCGGGAACTGGGGTTGTCGCCACCTGGACAGGCACAATAGAACGATCGTGCTAAAACGCAGTTTCAGTGAAGACTAACTTGTACGCAAGTTATGTCGCAACCAAAAATACGCATGTTGTTGCGTGGAGCCACCACGCAACGTCGGCGCTTTGACTGGAGACCCTTCTATGGATTTGGCTTTTACCCCCGAGGAACAGCAGTTCCGCACCGAGATTCGCGCCTGGGTGCGCGACAACTTGCCGGCTGATATCTCGCACAAGGTGCACAACGCCCTGCGCCTGAGTCGTGACGACATGCAGCGCTGGGCCAAGATTCTGGGCAAGAAAGGCTGGCTCGGTCACGCCTGGCCCAAGCAGTTTGGCGGCCCCGGCTGGAACTCGGTGCAGAAGCACCTGTTCGAGGAGGAATGCGCCCTGGCCGGCGCACCGCGCGTGGTGCCCTTTGGCCCGGTGATGGTGGCACCGGTGATCATGGCCTTTGGCAACGCCGAGCAGCAGCAGCGCTTTTTGCCCGGCATTGCCAGTGGCGAAGTGTGGTGGAGCCAGGGCTACAGCGAGCCCGGTTCCGGCTCCGACCTGGCATCGGTCAAGACCCGCGCCGAGCGCCAGGGCGACAAGTACATCGTCAACGGCCAGAAGACCTGGACCACCCTGGGCCAGTATGGCGAATGGATCTTCTGCCTGGTGCGCACCAGCAATGAGGGCAAGCCGCAGACCGGCATTTCATTCCTCTTGATCGACATGAAGTCTCCCGGCGTCTCGGTGCGTCCGATCGTGCTGCTTGACGGCGAGGCCGAGGTCAACGAGGTCTTCTTCGACAACGTCGAAGTGCCGGCAGCCAACCTGATTGGCGAGGAGAACAAGGGCTGGACCTATGCCAAGCACTTGCTGAGCCACGAGCGCACCAACATTGCCGACGTGAACCGCTCCAAGCGTGAGCTCGAACGGCTCAAGCGCATCGCCAAGGCCGAGGGCGTCTACGAGGACGTCCGCTTCCGCGATGAGATTGCCAGGCTCGAAGTCGAGGTGGTGGCGCTGGAGATGCTGGTGCTGCGCGTGCTGGCGGCCGAGAAATCCGGCAAGCAGTCGCTGGACATTGCCGGTCTGCTGAAGATTCGCGGTAGCGAGCTGCAGCAGCGCTACGCCGAGCTGATGATGCTGGCCGCCGGCCCCTATGCCGTACCGCTGGTCCATGAGGCGATGGAGGCGGGCTGGCAGGGCGACCATGTCGGCGCGGCGCACTGCGCGCCGCTGGCCTCGACCTACTTCAACCTGCGCAAGACCACCATTTACGGCGGCAGCAATGAGGTGCAGCGCAACATCGTGTCTCAGGTGGTTTTAGGGTAGATAAGAGGAGCAAGTTATGGATTTCGATTTTTCTGACGATCAGGAGCAACTGCGCGACGCGGTGCGCAAGTGGGTCGACAAGGGCTACAGCTTCGAGCGCCGCCGCGCCGCCGTCAAGGCGGGTGGCTTTTCGCGCGCGGCCTACGGCGAGATCGCCGAGCTGGGCCTGTGCGGCCTGTACATCGGCGAGGCGCATGGCGGTCTGGGCATGGGCCCGGTCGAAGGCATGGTGGTGATGGAGGAACTGGGGCGCGGCATCGTGCTCGAGCCCTTCGCCCAGACGCTGATTGCCGGCGGCGTGCTGTCGGGCTATGCCGCGCCGGCGCTGCAGACCGAATGGTTGCCAAAGATCGCCAGCGGTGAGGCCCTGGTGGTGCTGGCACAGCAGGAGCGCGCCGCGCGCTACCGGCTGGACCGCTGCGACGCCACCGCCACCGCCAGTGCCAGCGGCAGCGCCTGGTCGCTCAACGCCGCCAAGAGCATCGTGCCGGCCGGCGATCAGGCGGACGCCTTCATCGTGCCGGCCAGGGTTGGCGACAAGATCGCACTGTTCCTGGTGCGCCGCGACGCCGCCGGCGTGCGCACGCGCGGCTACGGCACGCAGGATGGCGGACGCGCCGCCGAGGTGGTGTTCCAGAATGCCACCGCCAGCCTGATCACCACCGATGGCCTGACGGCACTGGAGCACGCGGTGGACATCGGTATTGCCGCCTGCTGTGCCGAGGCCGTGGGCGTGATGGACAAGACCATGGCCATCACGGCCGAGTACCTCAACACGCGCAAGCAGTTCGGTGTCGTCATCAGCAGCTTCCAGGCGCTGCGCCACCGCGCCGCCGACATGAAGATGCAGTTGGAGCTGGCCCGCTCGATGAGCTACTACGCCTCGCTCAAGCTCAATGCCCCGGCGCCCGAGCGCCGCGCCGCCATGGCCCGCGCCAAGGTGCAGCTTGGCCAGTCGATGCGCTTCGTGGGCCAACAGGCGGTGCAGTTGCACGGCGGCATCGGCGTGACCGACGAGTACATCGTCAGCCACTACTTCAAGAAGCTCACGCAGCTGGAATTGACCTACGGCGACACGCTGCACCATCTGGGCGAGGTGTCGGCCCGCATGGAAGACACGGCTGGCGTGTTCGCCTGATCCGGCGGCGGACCCTGCGGGTCCGCTCCCCGCCTTGCCGCCTCAGACGATGACGGCCATCTCGGACTCGGGGCCGCCCGCCATCAGCTTGTCGATGGCGCGGGACACGATGGGCACCTGATCGATCATGGCCAGCCGGCCCTCACGCAGCAGGGCCGCCACTTCGCGCTCGGAACGCACGAAAGCATCAAAACCATCCCGGTTGGTGAACAACAGGCGAGTACGCATCGGGCTGACCCAGCTCAGGCGGCAGCGATGGGTTCCGCCATCCTCGCGCGCGAAATCGAACCAGGTGCCGCGCGTCATGGACTGCGCCATGGCGTCGTACTCGTCGGCCTGCCCGGCCAGCTTGCCAGCGCGGCGTTGGTCCAGCGCTTCGATCGCCTCCTGGCTCGCGCTGGCCTCCAGCGCCGCGGCCTTGGAGTCTTCGGGCGTGGGCTGATTCATCCGGATCGCCAGCATGTGCGTGGCAATCAGTCGCCGCGTGAAGGTGGCACGCTCATCGCCAGTCCAGTTGATCGAGTCCAGGCCGGCGTTGAGGCTGCGCACCAGATCGGGCAGCACGCCCACCAACTTCTTGCGCTCATCCGAATGGGTCTTGGGCTGGGTGCTCCAGATCAGCAAGTCCATGGTGGCCAGCGCCGCTTCCCAGTGGCCCGGGCTGGTCTCGGCGTCCAGCCAGGCGTGGGCAATAACCTCGCGCCACTGGGTGGTCAGGAACGGCGTCAGGAACGGCGCCAGCGGCAGCGTGGCGGGCAAGGCGCTGATGCGGGCATGCACCACCTCGTCGGCATGTGCCAGCGCCGCGTCCAGCGACTCCTTGTCGCGCTCCTGCACCGCCGCCGGTTCGATCTGCTGCTGGGCCTGCTGCTCGGTCTCGAACAGGAATTCGCTGAACTCCAGCAGCAGTTCGCTGAACAGCGCCAGATCGTCCTCAAATTCGGTCAGCACGCGCTTGACGGTGCTCTCGATGCGCACGTAGAGCGGATCGTTCTCGCCTTTCTCGGGGACCCAGGCGATCGAGGCCGAGGCCAGGGTATCGACCAGCTTGCGCGCCGGATGGTCGGCCGAAAGAAAGAAATCGCGGTCAATCATGGCCGCCTTGAGCACCGGAATCTGCAGGCGCCCGATCACCACCTTCATCTGCATCGGAATCGCCTGATCGGCGAAAACGAAATCGAACACCTCGGCCAGCGCGTCGACAGTGCCGCGATCCAGTTCGGGGGCGCGGCGAATCTCCTCGCGGTCGCGCATCTGCCGCAGCACATTGTGATCGGCCGGGTTCTGCCCCTCGACGTACTGGTAGTCCGGTGACGCGACGGCGCCGGCCTGCAGATCGCCGAGGTAACCCATCAGTTGGGGGTCGGCCGCCTCGAAGACCGGGTGCTCCGAGGTGTCCGACAGGCCCATGCGGCTGGACGTCAGCTCGCCCTGCTGCGAACCCAGACCCAGGCGCTGCAGGAACTGGCGCGCGTGCGAGGCAATGCTGCGCCCGGCCGGCGCCAGGGCGCCCCAGGCCGAACGCGGCTGCTCCGCCGGGGCGGGCTGCTCCAGCGCGGCACGCTGGCTCATCGGCGCCTCGCCCTCGCCCAGCGGCACGAAAGACGACCCACCCACCGACTTCTTGATGCGATGGCCTGCCTGGGCCGCCACGCCGGCGTGCGCCAACGTGGCCAGCAGATCCGCATACAACGGCGCCAAGTCGATGCCGTGCTCCGGCTCCAGCGAGTTGATCAGATCCTCGGTGGCCTGGTCATCGAAGCCACCTTTCTCCCAGGCCGTCATGAAGGCGCGCACGAACACCTGAGGCCTAAACGGATTGCTGGCAACCGACTGCGCCTCCTGGCCCAGCAGCGCGCCAATGCGCTGCGTCAGGGGCAGCAGGCTGGCGTCGTAGTGCGTGTTGAAGCGCTGCGACACCCGGTCGAGCAGCAGGATGCGATCCACCTCGGATACGTCAATCAGGCTCAGCGACATGCCGTCGAGCTCATCGACCGAGGCGATGCGTCGGTAGCCGGGCGTCTCGGCCTCGGGCAAGGCAGCGGTGATTTCTTCGTCCAGGGTGGCCTGCATGGCCTCCTGGTAGCCGCGCTTGAACGCCTCGGCCCGGCGATCGAGCATGACTGCGGCGGAGCGCACGTTCTGCGCCTGCGACAGCGACAGCTTGCCGTCGGCAATGTCCAGCAGATGGTCACGCACCATCTTGATCTGCATGGTCTCGCGCTCGGCAAAGTACGCCAGCGCCTTGCCGACCATGGCGCGCAGCAGGCGACGCTTCCAGGCACGCGACTCGCGGTCGGCTGCACTCGGGGATGACGACGGTAGGGCGCTCATCGAATCTTCCAGGAATCCAGGCAATGTGACGGTGGCTGAAGACGAGTTTGCAGTGAAGACTTACTTGTAATCAAGTTTTGTCGCGACCAAAATCGAGCGGGCGTTGCCAAAGATGGAACGTCGCACATGATCGCACAGCAGACCGGACCCACAAGCGATTTGTGCGATCGGGACGACAAATTTTCGAGAATCCGCTCAGGGTTTCAGGTGACAATTTGTAACAGGCGCGACGCCTGTTGAGGGACTTGGCGATTTCGGTCGGCGCATGCGGATTCGCGCTTACGCCAGCCTTACCCAACAATGCGGCCCGGGGCGCCCGGGGCGATGCCGATCCGGCTCACGCACAGACGCGGGCAGGTCACGCCAGCAAGCGTGAGGACCTGGGCACGTGCGCCATCAGGAACTCCATCTGGTCAGCCAGAATGCGCCGGTTGCGCAGGATGAAGTCTTCCCACAGGCTGGGGACGTAGGGTGCGTAGAGCAGCGGCATCTTGGCCTGCTCCGGCGTGCGATGACTCTTGCGGTGGTTGCATGGCCGACATGCAGTGACCACATTCATCCACTTGTCCACGCCATTCTGGGCGAACGGAATGATGTGCTCGCGGGTCAGGTCATCGTCATGAAACTGCCCGCCGCAGTAGGCGCACAGGTTGCGGTCACGGGCGAACAGCTTGGCGTTGGTCAAGCCGGGGCGCAGGCTGAAGGGGCTGATGTTGGGAACGCCCTTGGTGCCGATGATGCTGTTGACGGTGATGATGGACTGCTCGCCGGTGCGCGCGTTGTAGCCGCCATGGAACACGGCGATCTGCGCACCCACTTCCCAGCGCACCTCTTGCGCCGCGTAGTGAATCACCGCCTGCTCCAGCGAAATCCACGACTGGGGCAGCCCTTGCGCTGACAGCTTCAAGACCTTCAAGACACGCCTCCTGGCACCGTTGAATGAACCTTGCGAGACAGACCAGGACGAGCCCGGCACCGCTGAGACACAATATACCCTGTTTTGGTGACGAATTGACGCCGGTCGCTGACCGACGCTGTCCGAACTGCTATCAAAAAGATAACACTCCCGATGAAGGTCTTCCGAGGTTTCCACCACCCCGACATTGCCACGGCGTGTGCGCTGACGATCGGCAATTTCGACGGCGTGCATCGCGGGCACCAGGCCATGCTGGCGCTGCTGTGCGCCGAGGCGCGCCAGCGCGGCGTGCGCAGCAGTGTGCTGACTTTCGAGCCCCATCCGCGTGACTACTTCGCCGCGGTCGCGATCAAGCCCGACCTGGCGCCCGCCCGGGTGGGCACTTTGCGCGACAAGCTGCTCGATCTGGAGAAGTGCGGTGTCGACCAGGTGGTGGTGCTGCCCTTTGGCGAGCACACCGCCTCCATGAGTCCGCAGCAATTCATCAGCGAGGTGCTGGTGCAGGGACTGGGCGTGCGCTATGTGCTGGTCGGCGACGACTTTCGCTTCGGCGCCAAGCGCGCGGGCGACTACGGCATGCTCGATGCCGCCGGTGACGCGCTGGGCTTCGACGTGGCGCGCATGAACAGCTACGAAATCTCTTACCCCCACGCTCGGCACGCCGTGTCCTCGCTGCCCCCCGAGGGGGCGCAAGTCGCCTTGGGGCGGCCCGGCGGCGACTTTCACGGCCTGCGCGTGTCCAGTTCTGCGGTACGCGAGGCGCTGGGCGACGGGCGCATGGACGACGCCGCGCGCCTGCTGGGGCACCCCTACTGCATTTCAGGCCATGTGGTGCACGGTCGCAAGCTCGGGCGCGAGCTGGGATTCCGCACCCTGAATTTGCGCTTTGCGCACTGGAAGCCAGCCGCCAGCGGCATCTTTGCCGTGCTGGTGCACGGGCTGACCGACGGTCCCTTGCAGGGCGTGGCCAACCTCGGCGTGCGCCCTTCGCTCGATCCCAATGACGTCAACGGCGGGCGCGTGCTGCTGGAAACCCATTGCCTGGATTGGCCGGTTGGCCTGGCCGGCGGGGAAGCCTACGGTAAAATCGTGCGCGTGGAACTGCTGCACAAACTACACGACGAACTCCGCTACGACGGTCTGGATGCCCTCAAGCGTGGCATTGCCAAGGACTGTGACGACGCGCGCGTGTTCTTTGCCTCCCTGCACGGGCAGACCCATCGCCAAGTGACGCGCGACCGAATTTAGACGATCTGTCTTGCAGTCGCTGCCCTTGAATCAAGCTCAGGGCGAACGACTTCCCCACTTGTCCGTACCCGATCTCCGATTCGGGCAGAGCTTGCCGATGCCAGTCAAGAATCCGCGCCATGTCTGAAGCCTCCACCTCCAACGCCACCACCACCGATTACCGCAGCACCCTGAACCTGCCCGATACACCCTTCCCCATGCGTGGCGACCTGCCCAAGCGCGAGCCGCTCTGGGTCAAGGCCTGGGACGAGCAGGGGCTGTACAAGAAGCTGCGCGCCGCGCGCAAGGGCCAGCCGCTGTTCGTGCTGCACGACGGCCCGCCCTATGCCAACGGGCAGATCCACATCGGCCACGCCGCGAACAAGATCCTCAAGGACATGATCGTCAAGACGCGCCAGCTCAAAGGCATGGACGCGCAGTACATCCCTGGCTGGGATTGCCACGGTCTGCCGATCGAGAACGCCATCGAAAAGCTGCACGGCCGCAACCTGCCGCGCGATGACATGCAGGCCAGAAGCCGCGCCTACGCCACCGAGCAGATCGACCAACAGCGCGCCGACTTCAAGCGGCTGGGCGTGCTCGGCCAGTGGGACCAGCCGTACCGCACCATGGATTTCCGCAACGAGGCCGACGAGATCCGCGCCTTCAAGCGCGTGGTCGAACGCGGCTTCGTCTACCGCGGCCTCAAGCCGGTGTACTGGTGCTTCGACTGTGGCTCGTCCTTGGCCGAGTTCGAGATCGAATACGCCGACAAGAAGAGCGACACGCTGGATGTCGCGTTTGAAGCGGCCGACAAGCAGGCACTGCTGCAGGCCTTCTTCCCCGGCAAGCTCGCGGACCATCATTCATCAGCCCTGGTGGCGTCACGACTGGAGAACAAGTCTGCCTTCGTCGTCATCTGGACCACCACCGCCTGGACCATTCCCGCCAACCAGGCGCTCAATGCCCACCCGGAGTTGACCTACGCGCTGGTGGACACGCCGCGCGGCCTGCTGGTGCTGGCCGACACCTTGGTCGAGAAGTGCCTTGCGCGCTATGGCACCACCGGCACCGTCATCGCCACCACCAGTGGCAAGCAGTTGGCTGGACTGAACTTCAAGCACCCGCTGCACGACGTGCATGCAGGTTATGCGCGATTGTCCCCGGTGTACCTGGCGGACTATGTCAGCGACACCGACGGCACCGGCATCGTGCATTCGGCACCCGCCTACGGCGTGGATGACTTCAACAGCTGCGTGGCCCACGGCCTGAAGTACGACGAGATCCTGAACCCGGTGCAGGGCAACGGCGCGTACGCCGCCGATCTACCCCTGTTTGGCGGCCTCAACATCTGGAAGGCCTGCCCGGTCATCCTCGATACCCTGCGCACGCACGACCGCCTGCTGGCCACCCAGTCCATCGTGCACAGCTACCCGCACTGCTGGCGCCACAAGACGCCGGTGATCTACCGCGCCGCCGCCCAATGGTTCATCCGCATGGACGAGGGGGTTGGCGTCTTCACCAAGGACAAGGCGCCCAAGACGCTGCGCCAAACCGCGCTGGACGCCATCGACCAAACCGCTTTCTACCCGGAGAATGGCCGTGCGCGCCTGCGCGACATGATCGCCAACCGGCCCGACTGGTGCATCAGCCGCCAGCGCAGCTGGGGCGTGCCCGTGCCCTTCTTCCTGCACAAGGACAGCGGCGAGCTGCACCCGCGCACCATGGAGATCATGGACATCGCCGCGGACATGGTGCAGCAAGGCGGCATCGAGGCCTGGAGCAAGGCCAGCGTCGAAGCGATCCTGGGCACCGAGGACGCGGCGCACTACACCAAGAGCACCGACATCCTGGAAGTCTGGTTCGACTCCGGCACCACCCATACCACGGTGCTCAAGGGCTCACACCCTGGCAGCGGCCACGCCAGCGGCCCGGAAGCCGACCTGTACCTGGAGGGCCACGACCAGCACCGCGGCTGGTTCCACAGCTCGCTGCTGACGGCCTGCGCCATGTACGACCGCGCGCCCTACCGCGGCCTGCTCACGCACGGCTTCACGGTGGACGGCCAGGGCCGCAAGATGAGCAAGAGCATGGGCAACGTGGTGGCGCCGCAAGAGGTCAGCGACAAGATGGGCGCCGAGATCATCCGCCTGTGGTGCGCCTCGACCGACTATTCGGGCGACCTGGGCATCGACAACAAGATCCTGGCGCGTGTGGTGGACACCTACCGGCGCGTGCGCAACACGCTCAAGTTCCTGCTAGCCAACGTGAGCGATTTCAATCCCGCGTCGGATGCCGTGCCAGCGGCGCAGATGCTGGAGATCGACCGCTATGCGCTGGCCCGCGCGGCGCAACTGCAGGCCGACATCCTGGCGCACTACGAGGTCTATGAATTTCACCCGGTGGTGGCCAAGCTGCAGATCTATTGCAGCGAAGACCTGGGCGCCTTCTACCTCGATGTGCTGAAGGACCGCCTTTACACCACCGCGCCCAACTCGCTGGCGCGGCGCAGCGCGCAGACCGCGCTGTGGCAGATCACCCAGGCCATGCTGCGCTGGATGGCGCCGTTCCTGAGCTTCACCGCCGAGGAAGCGTGGGCCGTGCTGCGCGAAGCCGGCCGCACGCCGGCTGCCAGCGCCGACTCGATCTTTCTGGACACCTATCTGCAGTTCGACGCCCCCGACGAGGCGCTGCTGACCAAATGGCAGCGCATCCGCGAGCTGCGCGAGCTGGTGAACAAGGACATCGAGGTCCTGCGCGCGGACGGCAAGGTGGGGGCCTCGCTGCAGGCCAGCGTGCGCCTGACGGCCAGTGCCGCGGACCACGCCCTGCTGGCCAGCCTGGGCGCCGACCTGAAGTTCGTGTTCATCACCTCAGCGGTGGACCTGGTGGCGGGCGACGCGCTGTCCATCAGCGCCCAGCCTTCCAGCGGCACCAAGTGCGAGCGCTGCTGGCACTACTGCGACGATATTGGCAGCGATCCGGCGCACCCGACCCTTTGCGGGCGCTGCGCCAGCAACCTGTACGGCGCGGGCGAAACCCGGCAGTTTGCGTGATGGCGCGGTCCGCCAAGACCGGTTCGGCCGGGCTGCTGCAATGGATCGGCCTGGCGCTGATCATCCTGATCGCCGACCAGTTCACCAAGGTGCTGATCGTGGGTTACTACAACCTGCACGACAGCACCTATGTGACCAGTTTCTTCAACGTGGTGCGGATGCACAACACCGGCGCGGCGTTTTCGTTTCTGGCGGGCGGCTCCGGCTGGCAGCGCTGGTTCTTCACCGCCGTCGGTCTGGCAGCGGTGGCGTTCATCCTGTGGTTGCTCAAGTCCCACGCCGGCCAGAGGCTGTTCTCCTTCGCGCTGGCCTGCATCATGGGCGGTGCCATTGGCAACGTGATCGACCGCCTGGTACACGGCTACGTGATCGACTTTCTGGACTTCCACTGGCGTGGCATGCACTTTCCGGCCTTCAATGTCGCCGACAGCGCCATCACAGTGGGCGCGGCGTGCCTGATCCTCGACGAGCTGTTGCGCGTCAGGCGCGCGCGGTAGTCAACGCGCCCTCGACCTGCGCCACCAGCCGCGCGACCAGCTCTTCGGTAACAACGAGCACGCGCTCGCTCAACTCGGCGACGCGCGCGGCATCCCGACGCATCTTCGCCGGCTCCTTGTTGGCAAACAGTACCTGCTGATAGGGTTCCCACTCACGCCGGACCGCCGCAACGCCGGCCTTCACCGGCGCCGTGGCGTGCTGCGAACCTTCAATCTGAACCAGCACGGCGGTGAAGTGCGCGCGACTGAGGTGCAACTCCATGTCGGCCGCCGCGTCAAACAGCCCCCACGTGCGGTAGAAATAGAACTTGGCCATGCGCTGTGACAGCATGCGCTGGCGCCCCGCGATACCGATCAGGTGATCGAGCGGTGCGCCGGTGATCTGCTCGCAGGCCAGCGTCAGGCTGTGGGCCGATTGCTGCAGCGACTCGCTGGCGTCGTAGAGCTCGGCGCCGCCGGCCTTGCTGGGCGCCGCCGTCAGCAGCGCCTTGCACGGTTTCCAGGCAGCCTCCAGTCGAGTCAGCGCGCTGCGCACTGCCGCGGTGGACTGCGATGCCTTGATCAAGGCACGTTGATCCTCGAACTGGGCGATCGACCCCTGCAGCAGGGTGCGTGCCTCATCCGGTGCGAGGCCTTGTCCGAGCATCAGGTAGGCCTTGACCATGCGCTGCGAGAGCATGCGCAGACGGCCTGCCATGTCCACCACCGACGCACTGGCCGTGGACGCCGAAGCCGGGGCGGACTGCGCGCGCACCACCATTGGGTGCGCCGCGAAGGAGGGCCCGGCCAGCAGCCAGGCGCAGAATCGGAGTCGGTCCACGAGAATCCTCCTGCCCTAAAGCAAACGACGAAGCGGAATCAGTATAGAAGCTCCATCCGGCCCGGCCACCAGAAACTCATAGGTTGTTACCCGGATCAACTACCGAAATTCTCCCAGCGCGTGTATATTGATGGCTGTG
>Ga0207979_100385_pt1 | contig 11514 bp, 12 predicted proteins | sample LakWasM124_LOW14_2_FD_183936 | JGI IMG/M metagenome (GOLD analysis project Ga0207979, IMG submission 183936) | Freshwater sediment methanotrophic microbial communities from Lake Washington under simulated oxygen tension - Sediment Metagenome... | ecosystem: Environmental > Aquatic > Freshwater >...
GCCGCGCGCAGTCTGCCCGCTATGGTTCAGTCCAACAAGGTTTATCAGCCGCAGGAGGTGCTCTTGGTTTCCTCAGACTTCGCCTCGCGGCTGATAAACGCTATTCGTTGGGCGGCTAAACCATGAGCGACATCGCACCCCTCTCCGCCTTGGCTCAGAAGTTTTGTGTCATGGTGGCCGAGCTCGACGTAGAGCCTTACTACAAGTCCTTTCACACAGCTCCGCAACACGACGGTTCTCCTCATATTGAGGTTGCGGACGGAAAGTTTCAGTTTGTGGTCACCGAGCGCGGCTTGGAGTTCGAGAGAATTGACAATCTCGCTGCCGACGATGTTCTTTACCTACTGTTCGAAGGCATTACCCAACATATGGCTACGACATACGAACTCAATAACCGAATCCCCGAAACAGACGGAAGGTCGGTTTGGTTTCCGTATCAAGAACGTTTGATGGAAGGCCTGAATCCCGCGTGGGGTGAGAGGCTCATGAAAGAGCATCAGCAAGTTCTCGGAAACCATCCTCTGCGGACGTGAAATCGCCGCCCAACCCATCATTCCACCGGACCTGTCGCGGCAAGCCGCGCCAGTCCGGTGAATTCAAACGTCAAATCGCTATGCAAAGGCGCCTCATCCCCATCGCATTGCTAGGAGTTGCCATGTCAGCTTTCGCTGGACCCGCATCCTCGCTTGACCCTCAGTTTTTCGCTCGGAACGTTATTTACGAAATGGTGGGCGAGCGTGTAGCGCTGATGGGACCTGGACCGACTGTGACCAGCGTCGATGATTGGGGACAACTTGTGTTTCTCGCCGCAGATGGCGAGCACACTGTGGGTGAGCTGATCGCACAGCTTGCAGGGAAGTATCCGAACGGCATACCGAGAGAACTTACAGAGCAGGTACGTCACATCGTGAGAGAAATGGACAAAGCAGGCTTTCTGACGTTGGCGGCAAACAGAGCGCCCCTTCCGTATTACCTTTCCATGCCCATGCAAAAGCAGGATGTCCAACGTTCAAAGCGATTGATGGAAGCGGATGGTTTCATCAAGCGGGCTGCAAAGTGAAAAAGCGATTTAACAGGTCCGATGAATCCCCACACCAAGCCCCCCACCTCACCATTGGCTGCGACCAGCCTGATCTGGCGGCAGCGCCATCTGCTGCTTCAGCTGACCTGGCACGCCATCCGCCAGCGCTACCAGGCTTCGGTCCTGGGAGTCCTCTGGTCGCTACTGTCCCCGCTTCTGATGCTGACCATCTACACGCTGGTGTTCTCCAAGGTCTTCAAGTTTCGCTGGGGAGGTGCCGACGATTCCACGGGCATGTTCGCAGTGATTCTGTTCGTCGGCACCAGTCTTCATGGCCTGTTGGCAGACGTCGCCAACCGGGCTCCAGGCTTGATCGCTGAGCATGCCAGCTACGTCAAAAAAGTCGTGTTTCCAGTGGAGCTGCTGCCCGTGGTCACACTGCTTTCGGCACTCTTCCAATGCGTGCTGAATCTGAGCATCGTATTACTGGCCGTCGCTTGGACCAACGGGCGGCTGTCGTGGCACGTGCTGCAGTTGCCCTTGGTTCTCGCACCTTTCGTACTTCTGCTGCTGGGATTCGCCTGGTTCATCTCCGCCCTTGGCGTTTTCATGCGCGACCTGTTGCCCGTCACCGCACTGGTGACCACTGGCCTGATGTTTCTCTCGCCGGTCTTCTATCCCGCAGACGCTGTCCCCGAGCGGCTACGATTCTGGATGCAACTCAATCCGTTGACCTTCGTCATCGAGCAGGCCCGCGGCAGTCTGATCTGGGCGCAACCGCTCAACGTTCAAGGCTTGCTGATCTACACCTGTTCGGCCTGCCTGGTCGCTTGGCTCGGCTTTTTCTGGTTCCAGAAAACGCGAAAGGGCTTTGCAGATGTCCTCTGAGCCCGTTGCGATCCGTGTCGAGGGCTTGGTCAAGCGGTACGAGATTTATGCCCGTCCCGGAGACCGTCTGCTCCAGTTTTTCATAGATCGTTGGAACGCGTTCTCTGGTGGTCGCCTGTCACCCCGGTACCGCGAATTCACGGCCCTGCAAGGGCTCAGCATCACGCTGAGAAAGGGTGAAACGGTTGGCATCATCGGGCGCAACGGGTCGGGTAAATCCACCCTGCTTCAGTTGATTTGCGGTACCCTTACCCCGACCGATGGAAGGATCGAACGCCATGGCCGCGTGGCCGCGTTGCTGGAGCTGGGCTCGGGCTTCAATCCCGAATTTTCGGGCCGCGAAAACGTGCTGCTCTATGCCAGCGTGCTGGGCCTGAGCCGTGAGCAAGCCCAGGCACGGTTCCAGGAGATCGTGGCCTTCGCGGACATCGGCGATTTTCTCGATCAGCCGGTCAAGACCTACTCCAGTGGCATGGTGGTGCGGCTGGCCTTTGCGGTGATCGCCCACGTCGACGCCGACATCCTGGTGGTGGACGAAGCGCTGGCCGTGGGCGATGCCTTTTTCACCCAAAAGTGCATGCGCTTTCTTCGCGACTTCATGCGACGCGGTACGGTGCTGCTGGTCAGTCATGACACCGAAGCCATCAAGGCGCTGTGCGGGCGTGTATTGTGGTTGGACAAGGGCACGCTGGTGCAGGACGGGCCAACCAAAGAGGTCTGCCAAGACTACCTGGACCAACTGCTGTCCAGCCACAAGCCAGCAGCGCGACCGCCTTCACCCGATCCTTCTCCCGCTGATAGCCAGAACGCGTTCGATCCGGACCCCAGACTGTCTTTGCCGGGATTCTCGAGCAACGTATTGCGCTTCTCTGCCATGCCGATGACCGGAACCGGTGCGGGCCAGGGCGGCGTCACGATTCAAACAGTCCAGGTTCGAAGTGCCCAGGGCCAGACAGTGGACTCGGCGCGCGCAGGCGACGTTATCCGATTGGACGTCGAAGTGCTGTTTCATAAAGACATCCTTCAACCCCTGATCGGTTTCATGCTCAAAGACCGGACAGGCCAGGCGCTGTTCGGTGACAACACTCGCATGACCCCCATGCCCAAAGGCCCACTGATCCGGGTTGGTCAGTGCGTGCGGGTCAGCTTTGCGTTTGAAATGCCCCACCTGCTCAGCGGCGACTACAGCACCGTGGTGGCGGTGGGTGAGGGAACGCAGGCCGAGCATGTCCTGCACCACTGGATTCATGACGCGCTGCACGTGCACTCCGAGAACGGATGCACAGTCCATGGTCTGGTGGGCATTCCCATGCGCAACATCGAGGTCGCTGTGCTTGATGGCGACGCGAGTGCGCTGAACCTGTAGACCGTCAACCATATCGTCAGAAAGTAGCCGCGCAATGTCAGATGTTCGCCCCATGCGGTCCAGCATGAATTCGGCGCCCTACACGGTCGATATCGTGTCCCCCCAGTACCCTTGCGGTTCCTCGTGGCTCGCCAACGCGCTGCTGGAAATGCAGGTTTTGCTGCGTCACCTGTGGAGCTTCGAAACTGCTGGCGAGTGGGAACACGACTCGAACGGGGATTCGCGTTACGTCGCCCAGCACTTGCCGTGGGGGCAGACGCTGCCAAGCCTGCGCGTGGGCCGAACTTTCCGGTTCCGTAGAGACGTTCGTCCCCGATTTACTCACCTGTATCCCTGGCAGCTGGAGCCCTGTTCCAGGATCGTATTGATGGTACGCGATCCGCGCGACGCGCTGTACTCGATGTGGCAGTGGCAGCAGCACAACGAACAGTATCCGCCGTCGATTCCGTTTGTCGAGTATCTTGCGAGCCCCTTTTACGGTGGTCCGATATCCATCATCGACATGCTGTGGCTGCACTTGCGAAGCTGGCTTTCGCTGCGGGGAGATGAGTCGCGGCAAGTGTATGTGCTTCGGTTCGAAGACTGGAAGCGCGATCCGGTCGGCGAGCTCGGAGCGGTCACGCGATGGATGGGCCTTGACTGTGACCAGAGCGTGCTGCGGCGTGCCGCCGTTGCTTCCGACGTGAGCAACCTGCACCGTATCGAACGAGAAATGGCACGCGAGATCCCCAACGCCAGACGGTTCCATCGGTTGGGGCAGCCAGAGGAGTGGCGTGTCGCATGGAAAGCAGATTGGAGCGAAGCGCTGGGCCGCCACTGGCAGCCCGTGTACCGAGCGCTAGGCTACACGCCGCCTTCGAAAACCGGGTCCGCCGTTCCTGCATTCGATTTGAACCAGGTCCTGGCTTGGCGCGACCTCACCGAGCCATCTCTTGTGCAACTATGGCACCATAGACTGTCCACCGACATGATGCTTGAGAGCGACGACACTGTGCCATCTGGATGGTCGGCCGCAGGGCAACATGGTGGACTGGGATCGAGACAATAAGGAGGGAGCTTCCGTTATGACCAAGATTCTTTTCGTCTATCCGCCGTACCTGGCGCCTACGCACGTGGAACGCATCCTGGCGGGCACCGAGGAGATTGCGATGGGCGCGCCGCTGGGGCTCATGTACATCTCCGGGTACCTCAAGAAGCGAGGCTTTACTGGGACCATTGAGCTGCTGGATTTGATGGACAAAGTCTACCGGGATCGCCGCGTACTGGCAGACGACGCCTTGTTCGAGGACGCGATCGCGCAACATCTGGCGGGCTTCAAACCGGACCTGATTGGCATCACCCTGAACTTCTCGGTGAGCTGGGGCTATTTCGTCCAGATTTCCCGCGTGATCAGAGAGCGTCTGCCAGACGCCACTATCGTCGTTGGCGGCGGCCATGCGACGTTTGCGTACAAACACGTGCTGCAAGGGGGATTGGCCGACTACGTTGTACGCGGTGAGGGTGAATATGCCTTTGCCGACCTGGTCAGCGCACTGGGCTCCGGCAAGGAAAGCACCATCCAGGGTGTCTTCGATCTGGCAAAGTCGAATACGCTCGCAAGCGATATCGGCGAGATGTTCAACTTCGAGGACATCGAGATGCCCGATTGGGGCCTCGTCGATGCCGAAGGCTATACGCGCGGGAACAATTCCTTTCGATTCCTTGGCTCCCGCGGCGACGTCTTTGCCCAGATCGTCACCGCGCGAGGCTGCCCCTATCAGTGCAGCTACTGTGCCGCCAGCAATGCCTACGGAAACAAGCTGCGATACAGGCCGGTGAATCGTGTTATCGCAGAGATCGAGTGGCTCAGAAACAGGTACGGCGTCACCGGATTCATCCCGGAGGACGACATGTTCATTTCCAAGGCGGAGCGCTCGCTACAGTTGCTCAAGGCATTGGCCGCTGACAACAGGGGGATCAAGATTGCGGTTCGAAACGGGCTTGCGGTCAGCGCGCTGAGTGAGGAGGTCGTGGACCTGATGGTTCAGGCCAACGTCACAACTTGCAACGTCGCCATCGATGGCGGGACCCCGGAGATGCAAAAACAGATTGGCAAGAACTGCGACCTGGCCAAGGCCAAGCGCATGACGCGCTACATTCGCGATCGGGGCATCGAAACCTGCGCCTGCATGATCATCGGTCACTATGGGGAGACACGGGATCTCCTTGATGCCGCCATCGAATACATCTTGAGCTTGGAGGCGGACTGGCTCAACCTTCAGGTTTGTGCGCCGCTGCCCGGATCCGAGTTCTACCGTTTGCTTTGCAGGGATGGAATCATCAAGGACACACCCGACTACTGGAATCACGACTATGAGATCAGGGAGTTCGCGCTCAACGGCATCTCCGGAGAAGAAATATCGCGGATCCGGAAGCGCACCTATTACCGCAGCAACTACTCCAACAACGTCAATATACGGGAGGGGATGCATCGCCGCGCGCTGAACTACTATGACCGACGTTGCGAGCAGAAGGATCATGACCTGTTCTCCCACCTGTATCAGGCGAAATGTCTTTACGCGCTGGGCATGGGCGAGGAGGCCGCCCTGTCGATGAAAAAGGTTGCCGCCATCATGCGGACGGCTGGCGGAAGTAAGACGTATCTTGAGAATAGAGAGTTTGTGCCTGCCGAACTGGCAGCGGCAATGCTGGAAGATGTTGGCAATGACGTCGCTTCAACAAGTTGACACGCTCATGGCCTGGCCGCACTTAATTTTTGCCACAGCACCAACACCGCTTCGAGCTGATCTGCCAATGCCTGAGGTCCAAACTGCTGGGTGATTGCCAGATCAGCCCGTTCGGGGAACTGCGCTGGTTGATCCAGGCCCATTACTTGGCGCGGGGTGGGATCGTCGGCCGGGCCATAGAGTGCCGGATTGCGCGCGCGCAACTCTGCCAAACTGGCCTGTAACCAGACCTCGGCGTACCGCGAATGGGTGGCGCGGTTAAAGCGCTGTACTGCGTGAAACAAAGAGATGGTGGCTACTATCACCGGTACACCTTGTTTTGCGGCGAGTTGTGCCAGACGCGCGATACGCCAAGCACGCCGTTCGCGCGACGCCAAATCGTGAGAGATGGCGTTGTCAGGTGCCTCAAGTGCATCTCGCAGCGTGTCACCGTCGAGCAGTAGCGGCCGCTCGCCCCGCGCACGCAGTTGCTTTGCCACGGCCTGCGCGAGGCTGGACTTGCCAACACCGGACAGGCCGGTGATCCACAACAGCGGGGCAGTGGGTGATTCACGTTCTGAAGTCATGACTGAATCCCTCGTCTCCAATGCCTTGCGTGACACAGCGGAGGTCACTCTCGCTGTCGATCTCGACCCACCCGCCATCAACCTCGACACATTGCATGGACTCACCGGCAAGCAGCAAGCGCTGCAACAGGGTGGTCATGTCCATCTGGTCGATCAGGCCTGGGCCATGCTCGCCTTGCCAAGTCCGCAAATGCTTGCTGGCGCGTTGCCAAGCCGCTGGCTGCAGATGCAGCAGGCCCATGAATTGCCCTTGCACCTGCGCGAGCGTGGGCCTGCTTTGGCCAATGGACAGCAATCGCTCGCCGTTGCGCTCCAGGCTTTCGGCGTCGTCGAGTGGGTTTGCGAAGCGACGCTGCCAAAGCGCTGCCCAGAGCCGATCGATGGGCACCACCCAGTCCGATCTTTGGCGCGTCAGCACCTGTCGCACGCAGCTTGGTCCATAGGCGCCGTCGCCATAGACGACCAGGCTGGGCGCGCGCAGCAGCCAGTCTTCGGCCAGCATCAGGCTGCGTACCATGTTGCTGTGCTGCCAGTTGGAATTGATGCGTACGCCTTCGCGCCGGCCCGTGAATGACGCATGTTGCCAACCCGCAATGATCAGGATGTCTTTGAGGCCGTTGGCGCGCAGCGCGTCCAGTGTCCAGTCCAGGATAGGGCGGTTGAGCAGTGGTACCAAGCATTTGGGCCGCTGCTCGGTGAGTGCAAGCATGCGGCTACCGCGCCCGGCGGCGAGGACGATGGCTTGAGTGGCCGGGGGAAAGCTTGGGTTCATACTTTGCGCGCGGTCCAGGCACGAGTGACGTAGGGTAGTTGCAAGGTGTCGCGACCGATGACCAACTGGCCGATGTCGTGCAGGATCGCATCGAGGCGCTCACCTGCCTGGCGTTGCAATGTAGCGTGCGCCCGCCAGGCGCGCAGCCATTCCCTGCTGGTCATGGCAACCCAGAAGCCTTGTTCGTGGGCCTGCAGGTCGGCGAAGCCGCCATGGGCATGCACAAGAGCGGCCGGTGACTCCCGGCGCATGCCATGGTCAAAATGTGGCAGGTGCGCACGGATCACGGCTTCCACCTGCTGCTGCAGTGGATCGGACAGGTCGCGGTGGTTCCACAGTGCAAACCAATATCCTCCGGCTTTGAGCACGCGCGCGGCTTCGTCCAGTGCGGTGTGCGGCGGCAGCACATTGAACGAGGAACCGTAGGCGATCAGATTCACGCTACTCTGGCGTACTGGCAACTGTTCACCGAGTGCCGAGATCCAGTGGCTGTCTCGCAGAGAAGGTTTGGCGACGGCCAGTTCGCGCATCGCATCGTTGGGTTCTATCGCAAGCAGTTGCAGGCCATGTCGCAGCAAATGGCCGCTCAGCTTGCCGGTGCCAGCACCGACCTCCAACACCCAGGCATCATTGGGCAGGTGCAGGCCTTGTAGCACCCTGTCCAACAACTCGGAGCAGTAGTCGGCGCGTGCGTCATAGCTGGATGCATGACGCGTGTAGTCCCAGCTTAGCGTTGATGTCATGTCGAATTACCATGAGAAAAGTCTGGGGGCAGGTTGAATGCTTGTGCGATCCAGGGCCAGATCACTGGACTATCGCCGTGGTCCCGCTCCGGGTGCCACATCAGGCCTAACCACGGCAGATACCGGTGCCGCATGGCCTCGACGCTGCCGTCGCCAGCCCGTGCCAAGGCCTCCCAAGAAGGCATCACGACGTCAATGCCGAAGTCGTGCCAAGAGTTGACGTGTGTATTGACGCTTGGCCCGTTAACAGGGTGCACGCTTCGCACGTGGCCTTTGAGCGCACACAAAGTGCCGCCACTGCGCAGGTGCAGAACCTGCATGCCGCGACACACGCCCAGCACTGGTAGCCGATGTTGCTCCGCATGGTCGAGCAGGGCCGCTTCGTTGGCCGCGCGTCGCGCACTCAGACGTGCATCTCCCCCACCGCTGAGAATGAAGGCGTTCAGTTGCCAGTGTTCGACATATGAAAGCAGCTGGGAGGGGTCCTGGAAATTCGGCAGCGCTAGAAACGAATTGGTTGGCCACTGTGTGGTCAACCAATTCGCCCACGCCGAATCCAACCCATCACGGTCAAAGGCCCCCGGCTCTGCCGGCCAATGGCGCTGGCTGATGCCGATGCGCAGTGACCTGCCTGGCATCAGTTCAGCCATAGACCTCCAATGCTGGGGTCGATGCGCGCGTGCTGGGCGCGGCTGGCTTGGCGCAATACGGCTTCTCCGCAGCCCATGGCGGCGGACAGACCAAACTCGGCACAGCGAATTCCCATGTGTGAATTGGCTCCGCCCCAGGCCGTGATCAGACCGCGAATCGGGTGCTGAAACAGCCAGTCGTAACCGGGATCGGCTTGGCTCAGCACGACGATGGCTTGGCTCAGACGGTCAGCTACTCGCGGCATACGGTCGTCAAGCAGCACGACCTTGCCTTCTGCAACCTGGTGACCAATGAAATTGGGCATGAGTCCGAGACTGTCGGCGTGATATCGGTCCGACTCTCTGCACAGCAGCGGGCTGACCAGCACCTGTGCCTCACGCGCATGCAAGGCCTTCGCCGCCCGAACCACTTCAAGCCAATACTGTTCTCGCGCACCAAGAGGCAGGGCCAGCCCAGTCTGTATGTGTTCCAGAGTCAGCCACGATGCCTGTTCGCGCTCTATACCGGCTGCGCCGAGTTCAAGTGCTATGCCATCAAGCAACGCCGATAGCTGACGGTTCAGCGCGAACTTTCCCCATTCGCGCCAGCGCGTTGCCTGTTGCACAAATTGAACCCATTGCGTGGGGCTTAGCAGGTAGCCAGATTCGGCCAACAGTTGCATTAGTCCCCGCGCCTCAACGTCATGCAGCACAAATTGCGCGGGTGCCACCGTTTCACGGACGCGCAGCAGATGCGACTGCTCGGCCCAAGTAGGTTGGGTGATGTCAAAGCTGCCCGCTCGCATGCCGCCGTGCAGCGTCGACCACGAATGGGCTGAGGTCTCGTCAACGCCCGTAAGCGGCGTGCTGCGCGCAGCGACTTTTAATGCGGTCGCACGTCGATCGTCCAGTGCGCCGCGATCGACCGCTGAACGCAGCAAGGACTGTGCAACGAAGGCAATCCTTGCTAGCACCGCAAAGGCCAGCGCGGTGTTCCGGCTATGCTGCAACAACGCGGGCCAAGGTCTGCCCTGAAGCGGTGTGCGCAATGCGGCTTTGATCTGCGCCACATGCAGCGCGAGTGGGTTGTCTGCCGCGGTGTTGAGCAGGCCGCGACCAAGCTTGCCAAGATGGTCCTCCCAGACCGTGACCTCGCGGTGATCCAAGCCTTCGCCATACTGCGCCTGCACCTCGGACAGGGGCAAGAAATCGCGCACTGTGCGAAACAAATTGAACTCGACCTTATCGTGCAAATGCGGTTGGCTGCGCAAGCGCGCAAGCCACAGGTCAACCAGTCGTGTCACGATCGTGCCAGGCACTCCAGCCGGTATCAGCGAATTGGCGCTGCGCCGCAGGTCGACCCAGGGTCGTCCGGCCAGCGGGTGCAGCAAGGCGACGTCGAGCTGTGGCGCCGGCGCATAGCCGAGTCGCTCGCGCGCCTGCCACCAGGTTCCGCGTGCAATCAGCGCCTGAAACAGCGACAGCGCCAGCGGCCTTGGGTGACTACCGATGAGTTCTGCCGGATTCCAGTCCGACATGAGCGTGTACAGGGTGGAACTGCCCAGCACCTGTGCGCAAAGGTCAGCTTGCTGCAACGCGGCAAGCGATGGCAATGAGCAAGTCGTGATCCCGGTGCTTTGCAGGGGCCAACACGCCTGGGCCGCGATCGGCCGACACTGCAGCAAGTGGAGCTGCCATTGCTCCTGCGACGGGGTCAGCACGAATTCAATTTCAAACGCGCAACCAGGCCGGATTGCTTCGAGTTCAAGCAGTAAAGCCAAGGGCAGCGCCACCTGCGGTTCCAGTTCGCCTTTGCGCAGGCAAATAGGAGCCTGCGCGCGTGCCACGCCGTACATGCGCCCCTGGGCCCGCCCTGCGGTGACGGCCGCGCTGTCGCCTGCGGCAAGCTCAATGCAATACCAAGGTGCGCCATCACTGATACGATGGGTGGAAGCCACACCGGCCAGGGCAACGGTGCTCACCATGCACTGGACCATGACCTGGTCCAAAGGATGGCCAGGAAGGCTTTGCGCGACCTGTTGGATCGACGACTTCAGATGGTTTGCGCTGACGTCCAGCAGCGTCAGAAAGTGGCCTGCCTGCGAGCCCTTGGCTTGATCCTCAAGCCAAGCGTCACTGCGTACAGCGTAGCTGCTGCCACCAAGCTGCATGACCTGCTGCACAAAACCATCCAACTGTTTGTGAAGCTGTGTGCAAGTCAAGGTGAGGAATTCCGGCACCGTGGCTTTTTGCAGGTGCGGTGCAAGCGCCTTTAGCGCAGCTGATTTTCCTTGGATGGGGATTGCGCATGTAGGCATCAGCATGCAGTTGGGGGGGCGAGCTTCATGAGCAAAATCATATACGACAGGTCACATCGATGGGACCGTGGGACGAGGTGTGGGACGAGACTGGCGACGCGTGATCTCGCGCCACCGGGGCCAGCACGGCGGCTTTTTCGTAGTAGCGCAGCGTGTGCGGGCTGACCCCGCTGCGCCGGGACAGTTCGCTGATGGAGATGACGGGGGTGGTCATGCAGGGAGTCCTAAGAGTTGGAGCCCACTCTAAGTCAAGAAGTATTTGGGCCTGGCTCTTGGGCGGTCGTTTGACGCTTGTCAAACTGTGTGCGCACGGGTCTTGAAGTCGCTTTGCCCGGCCTGCATATTGATTGGCGATGGTCGAGTGGTTCGCCATCCACAACGTGTAACGAAGGAGAGAAAATATGAACTCATTGATCACCCGTGGCGGTCTGTTTGACGACTTCTTTCGCGATGTCGCGCCGAGCTTCTATGTGCGGCCCTTGCAC
>Ga0207979_100395_pt1 | contig 11327 bp, 11 predicted proteins | sample LakWasM124_LOW14_2_FD_183936 | JGI IMG/M metagenome (GOLD analysis project Ga0207979, IMG submission 183936) | Freshwater sediment methanotrophic microbial communities from Lake Washington under simulated oxygen tension - Sediment Metagenome... | ecosystem: Environmental > Aquatic > Freshwater >...
GCCAGCCCCCACCACCCAGACCACCGCCATGTCCACCGCCAATCCACTACAACCACCGGCCCGTTCCAGGCGGCGCACCACCCTCTGTATCGCCGCGATTTGCCTGACCCTGGCCGCTGGCACCGCGGCAGTGGCCACCTTGGGGTCCGGCAACAAGAATGCCGCAGCCACCAAGCCTGACGCAGCGGCGAGCGCGCCGCTGGAATTCGCCGAGGGCGACATCTACCGCGTCAAGGCACAAGCCCTGGCACGCACCATCCAGGTCTCGGGCACCTTGATGCCGCTGACCCAGGCGATGGTCAAATCCACGGTATCGGGCGCAGTACACCGGGTGCTGGTGCGCGAAGGCGAGGCGGTACGGCAAGGTGCCGTGGTGGCCGAGATCGACACCACCGACGCCAGCGCCCGCCTGGAAGCGGCGCAGGCCGACCAGGCCGAGCGACGCGCCCGCCTGGCCATTGCCGAGCGCAACCGTGACACCAACCAGACGCTGCTGCAGCAGCAGTTCATCTCCCAGAATGCCTTTGACCAGTTGAACAGCACGCAACAGGCCAATGAGGCGGCCGTGCGCTGGGCCGATGCCCAGGTCAAGCTGGCCAGCAAGGCCATTGACGATGCGCTGGTGCGTGCCCCCATTTCGGGCACGGTGGCCAAGCGCTTCGTCAACGGCGGCGAACGTGTCTCGCCCGAGGCGCCCATCGTGTCACTGGTGGACCTCAGCCGCATGGAGCTCGAAGCCACGGTGCCGGCCTCGGAAGTAGCCGCTGTCGTCGCCGGACAGGCCGTGCAGTTCACGGTGGACGGTTTCGACACCCGCGCCTTCATCGGCCGGGTGGAACGCATCAACCCGGTGGCCGAAGCCGGCTCGCGAGCCATCAAGGTGTTCGTCACGGTGCCCAATCCGGATGGCGCATTGCGCGGCGGCATGTTTGCGCAAGGCGCAGTCACGCTGGCCAAGACCGGCGAGGTGCCGGCCATACCACTGGCGGCGGTGTTTGAAGAAGCGGGCCAGTCCTATGTCTTCACGGTGGAAGACGGCAAGCTGGTCAAACGTGCGGTGGCACTCGGCCAGCGCGACGAGGCCACCGGCATGGTGGCCCTGTCCAGTGGCGTGGCCGAAGGTGTGCCAGTGGTGCGCATCCGCATGAACGGATTGAAGGCCGGCGCCCCTGCCGTGCTGCGCAGTGCGCCGCCCAAGCCCGCCCCGCCGGCCCAAGGCTGATTGCGGATTCACGACACGGAGCGCGCCATGTGGATTACCAAAACCAGTATCAACCAACCTGTCTTCGCCACCATGGTCATGCTGGCGCTGATGTTGCTGGGCATCATTTCCTATTCGCGCCTGGGCGTGGAGCAAATGCCCGACGTGCAGATTCCCGGCGTCTGGATGCAGGTGCGCTACCCCGGCGCCTCGCCCGAACAGGTGGAGGCAGACCTGATGAAGCCGCTGGAGGAAGCGGTCAACACCATCACCGGCGTGCGCAACATCATCACCAATTGTTTTGAAGGCCGCGCCGAGCTGTGGGTCGAGTTCGAGCTCTCCACCAAGATGGACAAGGCGGTACAGGACGTGCGAGACAAGATCGCGCAAATCCGCCCCGGCTTTCCGCGCGACGTGAAAGACCCGCTGATCGTGCGTGGCCAGTTTGACGACGCGGCGCCCACCTCTACCTTTGCTATCCTGTCCAAGACGCGCAGCCTGCGCGAACTCAGCACCTTTGCCGACCAGCAGATCGTCAAGCGCATTCAGGGCGTCTCGGGCGTGGGCCTGGTGAACCTGGGTGGCGCGGTGCAGCGCCAGGTGCAGATTCAGCTCAAGCCGAGCCAGATGCTGGCCTACAAGGTGGGCGTGGACGAGGTATTGCGCGCCATCCGCGAGGTCAACCAGGACCTGCCCGCCGGCACCCTGCGCACCGATCAGGAAGAGCAGATGGTGCGGGTGGAGGGCAAACTGAAGAACGTGGAGGCCTTTCGCAAGATCATCGTGGCGCGCAGGGCCGACGCGCCGGTGCTGCTGGAACAAGTGGCCAGCGTGAGCGACGGCGAGCGCGAGGAGCAAAGCATCGGGCGCGTCAATGGCCAACCGGCCTTGACCTTGAACATCTTCAAGACCCAGGACGCCAATCTGGTGGCCGTCGGTGACGAGGTGGCCAAGACCGTTGCCAAGCTGCGCAAGGAGTTGCCGCCGGACGTGGAGATCCGCTCCATCTCTGAGAACTCGACCTATGTCAAGGAAGCGCTGGCCAACGTCAGAAAGACCATTCTGGAAGGCGGCGCACTCACCATCCTGATCGTGTTCTTGTTTCTGCACTCCTGGCGCAGCACCGTCATTACCGGTGTGACGCTGCCGATTTCGGTGCTGTCCACCTTTATCGCGATGTACGCCTTTGGCTTCACCATCAACGGCGTCACGCTGATGGCCTTGTCGCTGTGCATCGGCCTGCTGATCGACGACGCCATCGTGGTGCGCGAGAACATCGTGCGCCACCTGGGGCTGGGCAAGGACCACCTGAGCGCCGCGCGCGAGGGCACCGAGGAGATCGGCCTGGCGGTGCTGGCCACCACGCTGGCGATTTGCGCGGTGTTCATTCCAGTGGCCTTCATGACCGGCATCATCGGCAAGATTTTCTTCCAGTTCGGCATCACCGTGACGGTGGCGGTGCTGGTGTCGCTGTTCGTCAGCTTCACCCTGGACCCAATGCTGTCTTCGGTCTGGAAGGACCCGGTTGAAACACGCTTTTCCAAGGCGCCTTGGCTGGGGCGCCTGATGGAGCGCATCGAGCACCGGGTGGACTGGCTGCACACCGTCTACGGCCGCCTGATGCGGCGCACCCTGGCGTGGCGCAAGACCACCCTGGCGTTGGCGGCCGCCGTGTTTGTCGGCAGCATCCTGCTGGTGCCGCTGGTGGGCGGTGAATTCATGCCCCAGGCCGACGAGGGCGTATTCTCGCTGCGCATCAAGACGCCGGTGGGCACCAGCCTGCCCTACACCGACGAAAAAATCAAACAGGTGGAAGAAGCCATCCGCGACTTCCCCGAAATTGAACTGGTCAGCGCTACCGTGGGCAATGGCAACCGCAATGAAACCCAGCTCATCATCAAGTTGACCGACAAGCGCGTGAGCCAGCGCAAACCGCAAAAGCAGGTGGAAGAAGCGGTGCGCGAGCGGCTCAAGCGCATTCCCGGCATTGAACTCACGGTGGGCTTCAACCGCCCGATCTGGATCAACCTGATCGGTCCCGCGTCGGACGATCTGCCCAAGATGCTCGACGGCATCATGGCGCAGATCCGTGCCGTCAAGGGCATCGTCGATCTGGAGCACAGCCTGCAAGCCGCCAACCCGGCCGTCATCATCAAGGTCAACCAGGCGGTGGCCAGCGATCTGGGCCTGTCGGTGGAGCGCGTGGGCGCGGCGCTGCGGCCCTTCGTCAACGGCGACCAAGTGGGGAGCTGGCTGGCACCGGATGGCCAGAACTATGAGGTGAACGTGCAGTTGCCGCAATCGGGCCGGCAGAAGCTGTCCGACCTAGGCGACCTGCACGTCTCCACCGGCCGCCTGGACGCCAGCGGCGCGCCGGTGATGGTACCGCTGCGCCAGGTGGTGGAGTTCGTGCCCTCCACCAGCCCGCAGGTGATCAAGCGCCAGAACCTGCAGCGCCGCGTGGGCATCTACGCCAACGTCGAAGGCCGCCCCACCGGCGACGTGGCCAAGGAGGTCAAGAAGGTGGTGCAAGCGATCGAGCTGCCCAGCGGCTACCGCTTTGACATCAAGGGTGAAGCCGAACAAAACGACGAAGCGGGTGCCGCCGCCATCACGGCGCTGGTGCTGGCGGTGGTGTTCATCTACTTCATTCTGGCCTCGCAGTTTGGCAGCTTCCTGCAGCCCATCGCCATCATGGCGTCGCTGCCGTTCACGCTGGTGGGCGTGATGCTGGCATTGATCGTCACCGGCTCCACGCTGAATCTGTTTTCCATCATCGGCTTCATCATGCTGATGGGGCTGGTGGTGAAGAACGCGATTCTGCTGGTGGACTTTGCCAACCACGGGCAGGCGGCGGGCTTGAGCCAGTTCGAAGCCGTGCTGCAAGCCGGCCAGGTGCGCCTGCGCCCCATCATCATGACCACCCTGGCGATGATCTTTGGCATGCTGCCGATGGCCATCGGCGCGGGCGATGGCGGCGAGATGCAAGCCCCCATGGGCCGCGCCGTGATTGGCGGCTTGATTACATCGACCTTGCTCACGCTGGTGGTGGTGCCAGTGCTCTACACCTACCTGGACAACTTGCCGCGCTGGTGGCGCCGCAAGTTCGGCGCCGCCGTGAAGGCCGAGCCCGCACCGGTGGACGCGCCCGAGGCAGCCTGACTGGCGAGACTCGGGCGGAAGCCGTCGGCAAAGGGCCGCGCAAGCAGCCGGCCCCGATCGCAAGGCGGCACAATCCTACGCCGTGACCAGACTGGCGGCAGGCGCCGGTTGTGCCAGGTAGCAGCCGCAGTCGGCAATGGTGCCGTCGACAAACACCTTGAGCTCGCCGGGCACCATGGCCACCCAGTCCTCGTTGGTGGTCAGCGGCTCGGTCACCACGATGGCGAGCCGGTCCTCCGGGCCGTTGAGGTCGGCCAGATCGACCTTGACGTCATCGTCCTTGAGGTGCACTTCCGAGAATGGGTGCTGGCGCAGCACGTAGTACAGCTTGGTGGAAGCATGAGCCCACAGCGCCTGGCCATTGCTCATCAGAAAATTGAAGGTGCCGAAACGCGCGATCCGCGGCACCAGTTCCTTCAGGGTGCAGCTGAGCTCTTCCACGCTGGGCACCCCCGCGTGCGACTTGGCCAGCTCCTGCAGCAGCCAGCAAAAGGCAAGTTCACTGTCGGTGTTGCCAACCGGGCGAAAGCTGCCATGCAAGCTTGGCGCGTAGTCCTTCAGGTCGCCGTTATGGGCAAACACCCAGTAGCGGCCCCACAGCTCGCGCACGAAAGGGTGGCAGTTCTCCAGCGACACCTCGCCCACCGTGGCGCGGCGAACATGCGCCACGACGTTGTGGCTCTTGATCGGGTAGCTGCGCAGCATGGCGGCAATTGGCGATGTGGCGGCGCTCTCCTTGTCGACGAAGTAGCGCGCGGCCTTGGCCGGGCGGTCGCCGTCACTCTCGAAGAAGGCAATGCCCCAGCCATCGCCGTGGTGGTCGGTGCAACCGCCGCGTTGCGAGAAACCGCTGAAACTCAGGGTCAGGCTCGCCGGCAACAGGCTGTTCATTCCAAGCAGTTGGCACATACTTCCATTTTACCGCGCTGCCCCGTACGGCGGGGGACTGTCAGGAGTGGGGCTCGGTCCACAGCTTGCCGCCGGTGGCCCAGTTCTCGCGCTTGACATCCACAATCAGCACGTCCACCGACTCGGGCGAACCGCCCAGCACTTCGACACTGACCCGGGTGATGGCCTCGACCAGCTTTTTCTTCTGCTCCAGGGTTCGGCCTTCAAGCATCTCGACATGGTAGGTGGGCATGGTGGACTCCTTTCGGTGGACAATGCCCCGGATCATAAAAGCTCTTGCAGGACGGGCCCGGCCATGCACACCCATTTCAACGACCTCCAGCATCGCGCCACGCGCCGCAACAAGGTGGTCGGCGCCGCCGAGGCGGTGCGCCTGATCCACGATGGCGACACGGTGGCCACCGGCGGCTTCGTGGGCATAGGTTTTGCGGAGGCGATTGCCGTGGCGCTGGAGGCGCGCTTTCTGGCCGCCGAGGCGGAGACCGGCAGCGGCTCACCGCGCGACCTGACGCTGGTCTACGCCGCCGGACAGGGCGACGGCAAGACCCGCGGCCTGAACCACTTCGGCCATGCCGGCCTGGTACGCCGGGTCGTGGGGGGCCATTGGGGGCTGGTGCCGGCGCTACAGAAGCTGGCGGTGGACAACCAGATCGAGGCCTACAACCTGCCCCAGGGCGTGATCTCGCACCTGTTTCGCGACATCGCCGCCGGCAAGCCCGGCACGCTCACGCACGTCGGATTGGACACCTTCGTGGACCCGCGCCATGGCGGCGGCAGGATCAACGCGCGCACCACCGAGGAGCTGGTGCGTCTGATGGAAGTCAACGGCAAGCCCTACCTGTTCTACCAGGCGTTTCCGATCTCGGTGGGCATCATCCGCGCCACCACCGCCGACCCCGATGGCAACCTGACCATGGAGCGCGAGGCGCTCACCCTGGAGGTGCTGGCGATCGCCATGGCGGCGCGCAATTCGGGCGGCATCGTCATTGCCCAAGTGGAGCGCATCGCCGAGCGCGGCACGCTGCATCCCCGCATGGTCAAGGTGCCCGGCGTACTGGTCGACGCGGTGGTGGTGGCCACCGATCCGGCGCACCACATGCAGACCTTCTCGGAGCAATACAACCCGGCCTACTCGGGCGAGATCCGCGTGCCCATGGACAGCCTGCCGGTGATGCCGCTGTGCGAGCGAAAGGTGATTGCCCGGCGCGCCGCGCTGGAGCTGCGGCCTAACGCGGTGGTCAACCTGGGCATCGGCATGCCCGAGGGGGTGGCCAGCGTGGCAGCGGAAGAGAAGATCATCGACCTGCTGACCCTCACCGCCGAGCCCGGCGTGATCGGCGGCATTCCGGCCAGCGGCATGAGCTTTGGCGCCGCCATCAACACGCAGGCGGTGATCGACCAACCCAACCAGTTCGATTTCTACGACGGCGGCGGGCTGGACATCGCCGTGCTGGGGCTGGCCCAGGCCGACCAGCATGGCAACCTCAACGTCAGCAAGTTCGGGCCACGGCTGGCCGGTGCCGGTGGCTTCATCAACATCAGCCAGAACGCCAAGACCGTGCTGTTTGTCGGCACTTTCAGCGCCGGCGATCTGGACGTGCGCATCGAGGACGGCCGGCCCCGAATCGTCAGCGAGGGCACCGCCGCCAAGTTCGTCCAGGCGGTGGAGCACCGCACTTTCAGCGGCGCCGAGGCCAGGCGGCGCGGGCAACGTGTGCTCTACATCACCGAGCGCTGCGTGTTCCAGCTGGCAAACGAGGGTGCTGCACAGAGGCTGGAGCTGATCGAGATCGCACCGGGCATCGACCTGGAGCGCGACATCCTGGCACGCATGCACTTCGTGCCGCTGATCAGCCCGCAACTGCGCTTGATGGACGCGGCGCTGTTCAGCGACGAGCCGATCGGCCTGCGCGAGCGTCTGCTGTCCACCCCCCTGGCGCAACGCTTCGAGCTCGACGCCGAGCACAAGCGCCTGTTCATCAACTTTGAAGGTCTGGCCATCGACGCCGCCAGCGACATCACCGACATCGAGAGTCTGTTGAGCGCCTTGCTCGCGCCGGTGGTCGACCGGGACGAGGACCGGGTGGCCGTGGTGGTCAACTACGACAACTTCAGCATCCTGCCGGCGCTGATCGACGACTATTCCGCCATGGTGCAGCGGCTGGCAGCGCGCTTTTACGGCCAGGTCACGCGCTACGGCACCGGCGGCTTCCTCAAGGCCCGGCTGGAAGCCAAATGAGTCCCCTTGCCGGGGCGTAATCTGCTACGCTGATCGGCCCACTGTCACCTTTTGAAGGGATGCACCATGACCGAAGCGCAAAGCGCCACCGCCACGGCACAGGAGAAGCTCATCAGCGACATCAAGGCCGTCATCGCCGACGCGGAGGAGCTGCTCGGCGCCACCGCCGACCAGGGCGGCGAGAAGATGACCGCCCTGCGCGCGCGCATTGGGCAGCGCCTGAGCGATGCCCGCGCCCGTCTGTCTGCCGCCGAGGCCGCGTTGCTCGACAAGACCCGCGCCGCAGCCCAGGCCACCGACGCCTTCGTGCACGAATCCCCCTGGCAGGCGGTCGGCATTGGCGCCGGGGTGGGCTTCCTGCTGGGGCTGATCCTGGGTCGTCGCTGAACGAGCGCTGGCCTGCGATGAATTCCCCAACGGGTGACCAAGGCGTCTTCGCCGGCGTCAAGAACATCGCCGCCACCGCGCTGGCGGTCGGCCGCACGCGCCTGGAGTTGCTGGGCAACGAGCTGGAGATCGGCCGCATCACGGCCATGCGCCAGTTGATGCTGGCCCAGGCCCTGCTGTTCTGCCTGGGGCTGGCCGTGGTGCTCACCGTCGGGCTGTTGGCCATCGTGTTCTGGGACCAGCGGGTGCTGGTGGTGGCGCTGGCGGCCGCTGCAGTCTGGGCTGCGGCGCTGGGGCTGTTCCTGGCACTGCGCCGCACCGCCGCCAGGAGCGAACCGCTGTTCGCTGCCAGCCTGGCCGAACTGCAGGAAGACCTGCGCCAACTCAGAGCCGCCACCGGCCATGGACGAGCGGCTGATTGAGCTGTACGTGCGGCGCGGACGCCTGCGCGAACGCATTGGCGCGCAGCGCGTGCTGCTGGAACGCGACCTGGCCCCGGTGGCCAGCGCCCTGGGCGTGGCCGACCAGGGCGTGGCCTGGTTGCGCCGTGCCCAGGCTTATGTGCAGCAGCGTCCCGGTGTGGTCGCAGCCGTGGTGGTGGCGCTGATGGTCTGGCGTCCGCGCTGGATGTGGCGCTCCCTGCGCTGGGCCTGGTTTGGCTGGCGCGTCTGGCGCGGCAAGGGCCAACAGGCACGCGATCTGTTTCGCGCCATGCGGCGCACCGCCGGCCCGCCCTCGCCCTCGCCCTCGCCCTCGCCCTCGCCCTCGCCATGACCAAGGCCAAGGCCAAGCCGGCCATCCCCCACGAGACCGAGACGGCCGCCGCGGGTCGGCGCGGCGCCGACCAGACGCAGGTGTTCCAGGCCCGCATGCGCCACGCGCCGCAATGGTGGTGCTCGTTCCTGGCCAGCAACTCGCGCGAGAAAAACCGCATGCGTGACGAACTGGGCAAGATCAGGGGCGCGCTGCCGCTGCTGATGAAGCCGCGCAACGGCGGCAAGTGGACCGCGCAGGAACGCGCCGACCTCAAGGCCATGCTGCGCGCCGCCTCCAGCGTCAGCCCCTACCTGCTGATCTGGGTCGTGCCGGGATCGATCCTGATCCTGCCCTTCCTGGCCTGGCGGCTCGATGCACGGCGCAAGCGCCGCGAGCACAAGGCCACTAGAGCGGCGAAGTAGCAGCCGACTTGGCCGCGCACGCCGGGCACACGCAGGCCTGGTTGCGCAGGGCCTCGGGGATTTGGCTCAACAACTCGGCGCTGATGCTGGCGCTGCAGCACCAGCAGTCGCCCTGCTTCACCCCGGTGGCCTTCTCGACCTCCATGGCGCATTGATTGGGGCGGCCACACAAGGGGCAGTAGCGCGGGTCGACGGCGGAAGTGGTGGCGTGCATGGCGCCATTATCGGTTGGTGCCCCGTGCCCGAACCGGCCGCCCGCATCGCGCGACAGCGGACTCAGGGCAGGCGGACCTGATCCGCCAGGTGCTGGTAGACCGCGGCGATGCGCCGCAGGTGACGCGACTCGGGATGCGCGAGCAGCCACAGCTCTGACTGGCAGTCGTCCAGCGGCCCACCCACCGGCTGCAATTGCGGTTCGTGCGCCAGCATGAACTGCGGCACCACCCCCACACCCAGGCCGGCCCGGATGCCGTCCACCACGCCAACGATGCCGTCCACCAGGTAGCGCGGCTGCACCCGGGGCAGTTGCCGGCGGCGCCAACGTACCGACGGGTGCTCGGGCATGGCGTCGTCGGGCGCGATCCAGGGCAGGCTGTCCAGGGGCTGGCGGCGCTGGGCGGCGGGCAGGGCACGGCCCACACAGGTCACGAAGCGCAGCGTGCCCAACGAGCGGCCCACCAGGTGCGCCGGCGGGCGAGACGTGGCGCGCAGCGCCAGGTCGGCGTCGCGCTTGGTCAGGCTGGCCAGCTCGTTACCGGCGCGCAGCTCCAGCTGCAACTGCGGGTGCAGCGCCGCCAGCGCGGGCAGGCAAGGCAACACGACACCGCGCAGCACCGAGTCGGTGGTGGTCAGGCGCACGCGGCCACTCACCCCGTCTCCGCCGGCCTGGAGCGCGCCGCGCGCAGCCTCCAGTTCGGCCTCGATGCGCTCCGCGTGGCCAGCGATGGCCAGCGCCGCCTCGGTGGGCAGGTAGCCCCGGCGGCCACGCTCGAACAAGCGTTGGCCCAGGGACTTCTCGATGCGCTGCAGCGCGCGGAACACGGTGGATGCGTCGGCGCCCAGCCGCTGCGCCGCCAGCGCCAGCGTGCCGCCGCGCACCAGGGCCAACAGCAGCGCCAGGTCGGTTGCGCTGGGAGCATATTGCGTTGATGCAATCTTTGATTTCATTATTGGCTATTTTGTTTGCGCCAACGCAATCTTACATTCAAGGCCTGATTCACTCAACCGGAGCCTTTCCATCATGAAGCTGTACTTCTCTCCCGCCGCCTGCTCGCAGGCCGTGCACATTGCCCTGCGCGAGGCCGGCCTGCCGGCCGAGCTGCTCAAGGTCGACCTTGCCACCCATCGCCTGGATGACGGCGCCGACTACCTGTCCATCAACCCACGCGGCTACGTGCCGCTGCTGCAGCTGGACGACGGTAGCCGCCACACCGAGGTCGCCGCCCTGCTGCAATACGTGGGCGACCTGGCGCCGGCCAGCGGCCTGATGCCGGCCGCAGGCACGCGCCAGCGCTTCGAGGTGCTGCAGTGGCTGACCTTCATATCCAGCGAGCTGCACAAGGTGTTCAGCCCCTGGCTGTGGCACAAGGAGACGGCCGACAGCACGCGCAAGGCCTGCAAGGACCGCCTGGCCTTGCGCTTTGCCGAGCTCGACACCCTGCTGGCCCAGCGCAGCTTCCTGGCCGGCGAGCAGTTCACCGTGGCCGATGCCTACGCGTTCACCGTCCTCAACTGGGCGCCGATGCTGGGTCTGAGCCTGCAGGCCCATCCCCGGCTGCTGGCCTACCTGGAGCGCGTGGCCACCCGCCCCGCCGTGCGCGCGGCGCTGCAGGCCGAAGGCCTGCTCAAGGCCTGAGGTGGTCATGGACCTGACACTGGTCAGCCACCCGCTGTGCCCCTACGTGCAGCGCGCCGCCATCGTGCTGGCGGAAAAGGGCGCCGACTTCACCCGCCGCGACGTCGACCTGGCCCGCAAGCCCGCGTGGTTCACCGCGCTCTCGCCCCTGGGCAAGACGCCGGTGCTGTTGGCCGGGGGCGAGGCCATCTTCGAATCGACGGTGATCTGCGAGTACCTGGACGAGACCGTGGGCGATCCGCTGCACCCGCCCGGGGCCTTGCCGCGGGCACGCCACCGCGCATGGATGGAGTTCGGCTCGGCGCTGCTCAACACCATCGCCGCTTACTACAACGCACCCGACGTGGCGGCGCTGCAGGCGCGGCGCGACGAGCTGCGCGCGCGACTTGAACAGTT
>Ga0207979_100398_pt1 | contig 11247 bp, 10 predicted proteins | sample LakWasM124_LOW14_2_FD_183936 | JGI IMG/M metagenome (GOLD analysis project Ga0207979, IMG submission 183936) | Freshwater sediment methanotrophic microbial communities from Lake Washington under simulated oxygen tension - Sediment Metagenome... | ecosystem: Environmental > Aquatic > Freshwater >...
CCTCGCGTACCGGGCCAGCTCCTGGCTGGGAATGGACACCGCCACGACATCGAAGTGTTCCGGTGCCGTGAATGCCAGCGCATCGCCGCCGCCCATGGTCATGATCGCATCCGAAGTGATGGGACGGCCACAGAAGTAGCCCTGCCCCTGCATCGCAACGGGCACGCCCAGCACCCGATCGCCCGCGCGCATCAGGCCTTCCTCGTGCACGGCCTGATTCGTCACCTCGCGAAACAGCTGGATGCCGCGAAAGCAGATTTCCATGAAGCGACCTTCGAACTGTCCAGGCGAAAGCTGCTCATAGATCTGCTCCCAATCGCGCAGGCACTCCGCCTGTTCGTCGGCGTCATGGGTCTCCCGGCGCACCATCGAATAGAGCGGGCTCTCGGCCACCGGTTGGAGCGATGCAAGGGATGTCGGGTTCATGCCAATCTCGGACGATGCGTTGACTGTCGGACCCCGCAGTAAAGCAGAACAGCTTTCGGAATGCAACACCGATTGGCAAAGGTGCACGCAAGAAGCACGGGCCGCGTATCAACGTTTTCCCTAGTCTTGCCGATTTGGGATAACGGCCCGCGCACACCCATTCCTAGAATCCGCCCACACTGCACGCCGCGGCAGAAGCGAACGACGAAACAGCGCGGAACAACTAGGAGAAACGGGTGAACTGGTCGCGTTTCATTGTCGTGGTAGGGCTGTTGTCCGGCGCATGCGCAGGCTCGGTTGCGGGGGCTGAGACGGTATTCGAGACGCTCTCGGTGGCGAAGATGCCCGCGCCCACACCGCATCGCATCTACGTCTCGGACATTGCGATCAACCACATCGTGGACGGCCGCCTGCACGTCATCGATGGCGATGCGCTCAAGTACCTGGGCGTGGTATCCACCGGCTTTGCAGGCAATGCCACGCTGTCGGTGGACCGGCAGGAGCTGTACGTGGCCACCACCTACTACTCCAGACTGTCGCACGGCGAGCGCAGCGACGTGGTGGACATTCATGACCCGCAGACTCTTGAACACCGCGGCGAGATTGCCATCCCATCGCGACACGCGCAGGCCCTGCCCTACAAGGGACTGGTGCGACCCTCCTCCGATGGCCGCTGGCTGTTCGTGCAGAACGCCACGCCCGCCTCATCGGTGACGGTGGTTGACCTCAAGGCGCGCAAGTTTGCGTTCGAGGTTGCAACGCCTGGTTGCTGGATCATCATTCCGTCGCAGACCGTCGGCGGCCGCTTCTCCACGCTGTGTGGCGATGGCACCCTGCAGACCATCACCCTCAACGATAACGGCAGCTTCAAGTCGCGCAGTCGCAGCGAGCGCTTCTTCGAGCCCGACGAAGACCCGGTGTTTGTTCAGAGCGACCACATCGGCGACCGGCACTTCTTCGTCTCCTTCAAGGGCCAGGTCCACGAGGCCAACCTGTCCGCCGAACAACCGCGGCTGCAAGCGCCCTGGTCACTGGTGACGGCAGTCGATGCACGCAAGTCCTGGCGGCCCAGTGGGTACCAGTTGCTGGCAATCCATCGCAAGACCCATCGCATGTTTGTGGCGATGCACATGGGCGGCAAGGAAGGCAGTCACAAGGATCCGGCCAAGGAGATCTGGGTCTTCGATCTGGCGCAGGCCAAACGCGTGGCGCGCCTGCCCGGACACAACGCCATCGCCCTGACGGTGAGCCAGACCGACACGCCCAAGCTCTTCGCCATTGATGGCGTGAAGATGGGGCTGGCCGTCTTTGACGCCTCCGCCAAGCCGCGCTTCCTGCATCGCATGGAGCAAATCGGCGAATCCGCAACCATGATGGAGCTGAACTGACATGGCGCCGCAGCTCACCCTGGACCCGACGCTGCCGCACCTGTGCGCGGCCCTGCTGGCGATGGTGTTCCTCGCCGGCGCTTGGCAGAAGCTGAGGGACATGGCCGCACTGGTGATGGCGATCGAGCAGTACCGGCTGCTGCCCGCGCCGTTGGCCGCCGTCGCCGCATGGGCTCTGGTTGCCGGAGAGGTCCTGGCCGGCGTGCTGTTGCTGCCGCTGGCCACGCGTCAGCCTGGCGTCGTCATGGCGGAGGTGGTGCTGCTGGTCGTGACGGCGGCGGTCGCCATCAACTTGCTGCGTGGACGCCGGGCCATCGACTGTGGTTGCGGTGGACCGGAGGGCGGCCAGCATCTCTCGTGGGCATTGGTGCTACGCAACGGATTCCTGGGTCTCGCCGCGCTGGTCGTCGCCTGCGCGCCGACAGCGCGTGAACTGGTCTGGCTCGATCGGCTCACCGTGCTGGTTGGCGCGCTGGCCCTGTACGGCGTCTATGTGGCGGCGAATCAACTGATGACCAACCATCCCCGGCTGCTGAAACTGAAAGGCTGATACCCATGACCGATGCTCTTGTTGTCTCCAACCTGCTGCTGTGGGTGGTGGTGCTGGCGCTGCTGATCGCCGTGTTTGCGCTGGCGCGCCAGATCGGCGTCCTCTATGAACGGGTGGCCCCTATGGGCGCACTGATGATCGATTCTGGCCCGAAGGTGGGCGATGCCTCGCCGCGCCTGGATGTGCCATCGCTGCATGGCGGAACGGTGGCCATTGGTGCGTCGGGCGAGCGCAGCCAGTTGCTGTTCTTCCTGTCGCCGACTTGCCCGGTCTGCAAGAAGCTGCTGCCCATCCTGAAGTCCATCGCCACCGCCGAGGCCAGCTGGCTGCGCCTGGTGTTCGCCAGCGACGGCGAAGCGAGTGAGCACGCCGAGTTCGCGCGTCGTGTCGGCATCGAGGGTTTCCCCTACCTGCTGTCCACAGAGCTGGGCATGTCGTTTCGCATTGGCAAGCTGCCTTACGCCGTGCTGCTCGACGAACACGGCCGTGTGCGGGCAAAAGGCTTGGTCAACTCACGTGAGCAACTGGAAAGTCTGTTCACAGCCAAGGAGATGAACGTGGCGTCGGTGCAGGCGTTCATCGGTGGAAACGCGGAGCAAGGAATCCAGTCATGAAGTGGTTTGACGCCTTCTTCGAGCAATCCAGCCGCAGGGCTGCCCAGCAGGTATCCCGGCGCAGCTCGCTGGTGCGCCTGGGGCGCGTGCTGGTCGGCAGCGCATTGGTGCTGCCCGTGTTGCCCTTTGATCGTGTCGCACGCGCGGCAGAGCCCGCCCATGGCAAGAAGAAAGAAGTGGACGACAACCAGTGCGAGTACTGGCGCTACTGTGCGCTGGATGGTTTTCTGTGTTCCTGCTGCGGCGGCTCGGTCTCAAGCTGCCCGCCGGGTACCGAGATGTCCAAGGTGGCGTGGATTGGGACCTGCCGCAATCCCAAGGACGGCAAGGACTACTTGGTGAGCTACAACGATTGCTGCGGCAAGACCTCATGCGGTCGCTGCCTGTGCAACTTCAACCTCGGCGATCGCCCGGCGTACCGGATGGGCTTGCACAACGACATCAACTGGTGCATGGCCAACACCAGCAGCATGTTCCATTGCACCACCGCCGTGCTGGTTGGCGAGGCGGAGAAGGCGTCATGAGGTCGCTCTGGACGGCGGCCTTGGCCTTGCTCTCAATGGCCCCGGTAGCCGCGCAGGACGCGGGCGTCGCGGTCTTCAACGCGAACTGCGTCGTATGTCACCAGCCCAAGGGCGAGGGCGCGCCGGGCTTTGCACCGCGACTGGCGGGAACACTCGCCGAGCGGGCTAAGACCGAGGCCGGGCGACGCTACCTCGCCCAGTTGGTTGTGAGCGGAATGATGGGACCGATCACGTCCGGCGGCGAGAAGTTCAACGACGCCATGCCAAGCTTTGCCGCCCTGCGCGATGAAGACGTGGTGGCGGTTCTTGGCTATGTGCTGGGTGATCTCAACGCGGTTCCAGGCGAGTCGCGTGTCACGCTGGACGATGTATCGCTTGCCCGACGACGGGTCATGTCTCCGTCGGAAGTGCGTCGCCTGCGCGAGCGCCCGTAGTGGCGCATCTCTCTGCTGTTCTCAAATGAAAAGGAAAACCGGATGAACCCGCATACACGAACTGCCTTGGCTTCCTGCCTTCTTGGCGTCAGCGCGCTGGCGTGGTCGGCCGCCACGGATCAGGAGGTGGCCCGTTTGGGCAAGGACCTGACACCGGTCGGCGCCGAGCGAGCGGCCAGCAAGGATGGCGTCATCCCCGAATGGACCGGCGGCGTGACCACCGCGCCGGCTGGCTGGAAGCCGGGCCAGAAACGCATCGATCCCTTCAAGGACGACAAGCCCCTGTACTCGATCGACGCGTCCAACGTTGACAAGTACAAGGACCGGCTTTCCGAGGGGCAATTGGCCCTGGTCAAGACGCTCAAGGGCTACCGGATGGATGTCTACCCAACCCGCCGATCATGCGGGTTCCCGGACTTCGTCTACGAGCGCTCCAAGACCAATGCCAAGGAATCCAAGCTCGCCGCCAACGGTTGGGGCCTGGAGAAGGCGATCGGCGCCGCGGTGGTGTTCCCGATCCCCAAGAGCGGCGCCGAGGCGATGTGGAACCACAAGCTGCGCTACACCGGCGAGGGCCGCATCGAACACTATTCGACGCTGTTCTCCAGCAAGAGTGGGGAGTTCACGCCGCTGATGCAGGACCAGTGGGTGACGATCCCCTTTCACAACCGCAACAACAAGGGCGTGGACGAAGTCGACAGTGTCGAGATGAAGCTGCTCAATGGGGTGGTGGCCCCTGCCGCGCGCACCGGTGAGCTGATCCTGGCGCACTGGTCGATGAACGCGGCCAGCAACGCCTGGCTCTACTTTCCCGGGCAGCGCCGGGTGCGCCGCGCGCCCACCTTCGCCTACGACAACCCGGTGCCGGGCTATGAGAACCTGGAGACGGTGGACCAGTACCCCATGTATGCCGGCGCCATGGACCGCTATACCTGGAAGCTGGTGGGCAAGCAGGAGCTGGTGATCCCCTACAACAGCTGGAAGTGGGTCGACAAGAGCCGCAAGTACAACGAAGTCTATGGCCCCGACTACGTCAAGCGCGACCTGGTGCGGTATGAGGTTCACCGGGTCTGGAAGGTCGAGGCGACCTTGCAGGAAGGCATGCGACACATCTTTCCGAAGCGCGTCTTCTACCTTGATGAAGACAGCTGGGGCATCATGGTTGCCGACAACTACGACGCGCAAGGCAAGGTCTGGCGGGTGCAGGAGTCCAGCATCATCGTGGCGCCCGAGATTCCGGCCTGCGTGAGCCAGGAGTTCATGGGCTATGACCTCAACGTGGGCCGCTACATCGCCGAGAACGCCACCCAGGAACGGCCGGAGACCGACTGGCTGGCCGGCCGGGAAGGCCGCATCGACAAGAACAAGTTCAACCCTGACGAGTTGCGCCGCGTGGGCGAGCGCTAGGCCACGTCGCACGGACCCCAGGAGCAAGCACATGACTTCACGCAGCACTCAGTTCCATCGTCAGCGTCGCCTGGCCAGTGCCCTCGCACTGGGCGGCATCGGTTTGCTGGCGGCGCCCTCGGCCATGGCGGTCAAATTCGAGGGCGACGCCATCAGCGGCAGCTTCGACTCCACGCTTTCAGTGGGATTTCAGAAGCGCCTGAGCGCGCCGGACTGCCGCATCATCGGCAACGACAACGGCGGTTGTGTCCCGGTCACCGGCACCCTGGGCGGCCTGACCACCGGCGGCGACCCCAACAACGCCAACCCGGATTTCAACTACCTGCAGTCCGACGATGGAAATCTGAACTACAAGAAGGGCGACATCGCGTCGCTGGCGCTCAAGGGCACACACGAGCTGTACCTGAAGGCGCCGGGCGGCTTCTCGGGGCTGGTGCGTGGCACCTGGTCGCGCGATTTCAAGGCCGACGACACCCGGCGCACGCCGCTGTCCGAGGAGGCCAAGGAACTGGCGGTGAAGAATTGGACCTGGCTGGACGCATGGGTCGCCAAGGAGTTCCAGATCGGCGACCGCCCGGCCAAGGTGAAGATCGGCAACCAGGTCATCAGTTGGGGCGAGGACATCTTCATCTATGGCGGTGTCAACGTCACCAATGCCATCGACTTGCGCAAGTTCCACACGCCCGGCACTCAGTTGAAAGAGGTGTTCCGACCGGCGCCCATGGTGTCCTTCAATGTCGGCGTGTCCGACAGCGTCAGCCTGGAGGGCTACTACCAGTGGAAGTGGAACGGCTTTCAGTTCGACCCGGTGGGCACCTACTTCTCCGGCGCCGATGTGATCGGCAAGGGCGCTCGCGGCGCGTATGTGCCGACCTCGATTGCCAACTACTTCCTGGGTGCCGGCCTGCCCTATGGCACGGTCGGCGATCCCGGTGGCGCGCATGGCTTCAATGAGGGGCAACTGGCCGACGGCACGCTCAACCCGGCCTTTGGCGCCGCCGGTGTCGGCTCGGTGGCCTTCCGCGCCGAGACCCGCAGACCGAAGGACTCGGGGCAATTTGGTCTGGCTGCGCGCTACAAATCCGACGCCCTGCAAAGCGAGTTCGGCTTCTACTTCCTGCGCTACCACGACAAGGTGCCCTTTGTCGGCTTCATCAACGCCGGCAGCCCGTCGAACCTGCTGGGGGTGCAGTACTTCGAGGACTATGGCGACAAGCGCAATGTGTTCGGGGTGTCGATGAACACCAACGTCGGCCCGGTGGCGGTCGGCGCCGAGCTCTCCTACCGTCCCAAGGACAGCGTGGGCATAGACCCCACGGTGCCGGCGCCACCCAACCCGCACTCGGTGTTCGAGTCGCCCGGCAAGGTGTCGCGTGGCTTCGTGGATGAGAAGAAGTGGCAGGCGCACCTGACCGGCTTCTACCTGCTGGCGCCATCGAGCCCGCTGGGGCGCCTGATGACGGGCCTGGGCGCGGCCGAGGGCTTCATGCTGGGCGAAGTGGCGGTGACCAGCTACCCCAACCTCGACAAGACCGGCTACATCCCCTATCTGCTGCCGAACTACGAGCTGCCAACGCGCCTGTCCTGGGGCTACGTGATCTCGGCCGGGTTGACCTACGCCAACGTCTGGGGCAGCGGCTGGAACATGACGCCCCAGCTCGACTTCGCGCACGACGTCAAGGGAACCAGCCCGAACACCCTGCCCTTTGTGGAGGGCCGCAAGGCCGCCACGCTGTCGCTCAATTTCGACCGCGACAGCGTCTGGAAGGCCAACCTTGGCGTCACCAAGTTCTGGGGTGGCGGCAGCAACAACCTGCTGCGCGACCGCGACATGTTCTTTGGCAGCCTGTCACGTTCATTCTGACCGAGACTCCGTTGCCGCTGGCCGGGCTGCCAGGGCTTGACGGGACCTCACTTTCGCCCTGTTTATGACCTTGATCGTCACGTTTGTCGAGCGCCTGGAGCGCCTGTTCTTCGGCCACCGTGCCGCCATTCTGGCCGCGCTGGCAGTGTTGACCGCGGTGATGGCCTTCTTTGCCTCGCAACTCAGAATGGACGCGGGCTTCGACAAGCAATTGCCGCAGGACCATGAGTATGTCCAGACCTTCTTCAAGTTTCGCGAGGAAGTGTTCGGTGCCAACCGCATCATCGTGGTGGTGCACCCGCGCCAGGGCGAGGTCTGGACGGCGCCGGCGCTGAAGAAACTCTATGACGTGACGCAGGCGGTGATGTTCCTGCAGGGCGTCGATAGGCGTACCGTGTCCTCCCTGTGGACGCCGACCACGCGCGTGCTGGAGGTGACCGAGGAGGGCTTTCGCGCCGAGGACGTAATTGGTGGCGACATCACACCCGAGCAACTGACCCCCGAGAAGGTTGAACGGATTCGCCGCAACGCGGTGGCCGGTGGCTACATCGGCAGCCTGGTGGCCAACGACAACAGCGGCGCCATGATCGTCGCCGATCTGCTGGAATTCGATCCCAAGACCAAGGCCCGGCTGGACTACCTCGACTTCGCCCAGAGGCTGGAGCAGGAGTTGCGCGCCAAGCACGAGGACGCGCAATTCGAGGTTCAGATCGTCGGCTTTGCCAAGCAGATTGGCGACATCGCCGAAGGCGCCAAGAGCGTGGTGCAGTTCTTCCTGCTGGCCTTCGTGCTCACCGCCGCGGCGGTCTACGCCTACTCGCGTTCCTGGAAGCTTACCTTTCTGCCGATGCTGTGCTCGCTGGTGTCGGTGGTGTGGCAATTCGGCACGCTGCGCCTGCTGGGCTATGGCTTGGACCCACTGGGCGTGCTGGTGCCGTTTCTGGTGTTCGCCATCGGCGTCTCGCACGGCGTGCAGCAGATCAACTTCATCGCCAAGGAAGTCTGTGCCGGCGCCGATGCCGAGACGGCGGCGCGGCGCAGCTTCAGCGGCCTGCTGATACCCGGCTCGATGGCGCTGGTGACCGCCTTTGTCGGCTTTGCCACCTTGACGCTGATCCCGATTCCGATGATTCGCGAGTTGGGCATCACCGCCTCCATCGGCGTGGCCTACAAGATCATCACCAACCTCATCATGCTGCCGGTGATGGCCTCGTACTTCCGCTTTGACGACCGCTACATTGAGCGCGCCAACCGCCTGCGCGGCCTGCGCCTGCGCGTCATGGGTTTCCTGGGACGCATTGCCGAGACCCGCAACGCCGCCGTGGGCACGGTGCTGTGTCTGCTGCTGTTCGCGGTGGCCGTGGTGCAGAGCCAGGGCCGCCACATCGGGCACCTCAAAGCCGGCGCGCCGGAGTTGCATGCCGACTCGCGCTACAACCGCGACGCCGCGGCCATTGTCAGCCGCTTTGACCTCGGTCTGGACGTGCTCACCGTGGTGTTCGAGGCGCCCAAGGATGGCTGCTACCGACATGACGTGATGGCCTACATGGACCAGTTCGCCTGGCAGATGTCCAATGTCGCGGGCGTGCTGTCGGTGGCGTCGGTGGCGCAACTGGCCAAGCAGGCCTACGCCGGCACCAATGAGGGCCACCCCAAATGGACCGCGCTGGCGCGCGACGAGCGCTCGCTGGCCAATTCGGTCGGACTGGTGCCCGAGGGCACCGGCCTGTTCAACACTGGCTGCACGGTGCTGCCGGTGAATGTCTTTCTGGCCGACCACAAGGCGACCACCATCAAGACGGTGGTGGCGGCGGTGCGCGCGTTTCGCGAGCGCGAGACGCTGCCCGGCGTGCAGGTGCGCCTGGCCAGCGGCAACGTCGGCGTGCAGGCCGCCACCAATGAGGTGCTGGAGACCACCGAGCTGCCGATGATGCTGTACGTGTACGCCACCATCGTGGCCTTGGTGCTGCTGACCTACCGCGACTGGCGCGCCATGGTGGCCTGCTGCCTGCCCCTGACGCTGGCCACTTTCCTGGGCTACTGGTTCATGAAGGAGCTCGACATCGGCCTGACCGTGGCCACCCTGCCGGTGATGGTGCTGGCGGTAGGCATCGGCGTCGACTACGCGTTCTACATCTACAACCGCCTGCAGCTCTATCTCGCTCAAGGGGTGGACATTGCCGCGGCCTTCAAGCAGGCGCTGCTGGAGACCGGTAACGCCACGATATTCACCGCCATCACCCTTTCCATCGGCGTGGCCACCTGGTCGTTCTCGGCGCTGAAGTTCCAGGCTGACATGGGCATGCTGCTGACCTTCATGTTCATGGTCAACATGGTGATGGCGATCACCCTGCTGCCGGCCTTGGCGGTGATGATCGACGTGCTGATTCCACGTCGCACATCAGTGCGCGCGCCAATGCTGGTTCATTGAGGACAACCATGCCGATTCAATCCCTGCTTGAGCGCCTGCGCCACGCGCCTGCGCCCGCATCCACCACGCAACCGTTCGCGCGGCGCGAACTGGCGGTGGCGGCCTTGCTTGTCGAGGCAGCTCAGGTCGACCGCAGCGTCAGCCCGTCGGAGCGCATGGTGCTGGCCAAGCTGGTGCGCGCGCGCTTCGCCTTGCCGGCGGAGGACGCGGCGCGCCTGCTGTCCCTGGCCAGTGGTGAATTTGCCGCGGCGCTGGACGATTGGGTCTTCACCGAGGCGGTTCGGGACGGCTTTCCGGAAGACGAACGCGAGGAGATTCTGGGCATGGTCTGGGAAGTGGTGTACGCCGATGGCCAGCTGGCGCGCTTTGAAGAGACCTTCATGCAGCGGCTGGCGCAGTCCATCAACCTCAGTGAAGCCGCGGCCGAGCGCGCGCGCAGCTTCGCCTTCGCCCGGACGCCCAACGCCAACCGCTGGGGGAGCGAGGCATGACGCCGCGTGGCAGGTTGGTCAGAGCGGCGGCGGCCCTGTTGGCCGCCTGCGCGGTGCATGCGGTGGCAGCACAGGCCGCTTCCGCGCCAGAGGCGGCTTTCAAGGCGCCCCATGCCAGTCGGGCCCCCATGATGGCCGCCGCGCATGCCGGCAAGCGCCTGGTGGGGGTTGGCGACCATGGCACGGTCCTGCTCTCCGACGACGGCGGGCGCAACTGGCGTCAGGCGATCCGGGTCGCGACACGGGAAACGCTGACTGCGGTGAGCTTTGTCAACGACAAGCAGGGCTGGGCGGTCGGGCATGGCGGCATCGTGATGGAAACGCGCGATGGCGGCGAGAACTGGCAACGCCTCTACGCGGCCGGCCCCGACGTGGTGCTGTTCTCGGTGCACTTCATCGACGCCCAGAAGGGGCTGGCTGTGGGCGCCTTTGGCTACGCAATGGCCACCCGTGATGGTGGCCGGAACTGGCGCAAGCTGTCCATTGGCCACGGCGAACAGGCCGACCGGCACCTGTACCACATCTTTGCCGGTGTCGATTCCTCATTGTGGGTCACCGCCGAGGCCGGTGGCTTGTTTCACTCCACCGACGCTGGCGAGACCTTCGCCGCCGTGCCTCTGCCGTACAAGGGGTCGATATGGGGCGGGCTGGCGCTAAAGGACGGCTCGCTGATGGTGTGGGGCATGCGCGGGCACGTGCTGCTCAGCGCCGACCACGGCCGCACCTGGCGGGACGTGCAGAGCGGGACCGATCAGGCTTTCACGGCCGGTGTCCAGATGCCTGATGGCGAACTGGTGCTGGTTGGACTCGGCGGCGTGGTCGCCCGCAGTCGCGATGGCGGCCACGCGTTCAAGACCCAGACCCGTCCCGAGCGGCAGTCGCATACCGCGCTGCTTCTTGCCGACGGGGTGCCCCAGTCCTTCACCTTGACCGGGCTTGGCGGCCCCATTCCGTGAATGCGCCCAGCCGCCCTGCCTCACCCTATTCGTTCACCTTCGTTTTGGAGTCTTTCATGACAAGCTACCTCAATACCATCAACGGCCAATTGGTCGGCTCGGACCAGAGCATGGAATCCCTCAATCCCGCCACCGGCGAAGTGCTGGGCCGCGTGCCGGTCT
>Ga0207979_100402_pt1 | contig 11177 bp, 9 predicted proteins | sample LakWasM124_LOW14_2_FD_183936 | JGI IMG/M metagenome (GOLD analysis project Ga0207979, IMG submission 183936) | Freshwater sediment methanotrophic microbial communities from Lake Washington under simulated oxygen tension - Sediment Metagenome... | ecosystem: Environmental > Aquatic > Freshwater >...
CTACACGACCACCAAGAACAAGAAACTCATGCCCGAGAAGATGCTGATCAAGAAATTTGATCCCAAAGCTCGCAAGCATGTGGACTACAAGGAAATGAAGCTGAAGTAATTCAGCATCGCCTCGGTCCAGAAGAGCCCGCCCTGTGCGGGCTTTTTTTCGTCTGCGACTTTGCGGGCGAAGTTCCTTGCTTCTCGCGGCCGCAGTTGGCAAGGGGCAGGCCTTTTGCTCCGTGTCCCCCGCCCTGCGGGCTCCTCCTTTACCTACGCAAAAGACCTGCCCCTTGCCAACCGCTGGAGTGCCTCGCGCGCAAAGGGAGTCCGATCCCATGCTGTTGACGCGTCACTCCCCGCAAGATCAGTCGGGCTGTGCGTTTTGCGCAGGTAGAGGAGGAGGCCGAAGGCCGGGGGACACGGAGCAAAACGCACAGCCCGACTGATCTGGAGCGCGCAAAAAAAGCCCAAAGAAAACGGACTTTCTCAAACGCGCACGGCCCGCAGCCGCAGCGAGAACTCCTGCAGCGCCGCAATGCCGCTGGCCTCGGCGCGATGGCACCAGGCGGCCAGGTCCGCAGCCAGTTGCTCGCGGGTGTGCGAGCGGTTGAGCCACAGCTGGCGCAGTTCCTCGCGCATGGTCACCATGCGGTCCAGCGTGGGAAAGCTTGCCCGCGCCTTGGCCAGCTGCGCCGACACACTTGCCGGCACGCGCTCGGCATCACGGTGCAGCCAGCGCCGCGCCGCCTTCAGCGCCGACGTATCCATGCCGCGCGCCCGCACCGCCTGCATCTCCTGCCGGCAGGCGGCACGCAGGCCCTTGGCGTAGGTCGCCATGATTTCGTAGCGGTTGGCGATCAAGGCCTCCAGCGTCTCTTCATTGGCCACCGGACGGATCGGCCCGAGCACCAGCCTGGGCGGTGTCTTCTTCACCGTGGCCAGCCGCGCGATCTGCAACAGGCGGATGTACATCCAGCCGATATCGAACTCGTAGCGCTTGACCGACAGCTTGGCCGAGCTGGGGTAGGTATGGTGGTTGTTGTGCAGTTCCTCGCCGGCAATCAGGATGCCCCAGGGCGAGATGTTGGTGCTGGCGTCGGGTGCCTCGAAGTTGCGGTAGCCCCAGTAGTGCGCGGCGCCGTTGATGATGCCGGCCGCCATGATGGGCGTCCAGGCCATCTGCACCGCCCACACCGCCAGGCCGGCGGCGCCGAACAACGTCAGGTCGATCAGCAGCATGAGCGCCACGCCCTGCCATGAGAAACGGCTGTACAGCTTGCGCTCCAGCCAATCGTCCGGAGTGCCCTGGCCGAATCGCTCCAGCGTCTCCTGCTTGCACGATTCCGCGCGGTACAACTCGGCGCCCTGCAGCAGCACGGTCTTGATGCCGTGGATGTGCGGGCTGTGCGGGTCCTCAGGTTGCTCGCAGCGGGCGTGGTGCTTGCGGTGCACCGCCGCCCACTCCTTGGTGACCTGCCCGGTGGTCAGCCACAGCCAGAAGCGAAAGAAGTGCGAGGCAACGGGGTGCAGGCCCAGCGCGCGGTGCGCCTGATGCCGATGCAGGAACACGGTGACGCTGATCATGGTGACGTGTGTCACGGCCAGCGTGAACAGGATGATCTGCCACCAGTGCAGGTTCCACGCGCCCTGGCTGAGCCAGTCAATCAAGGAATTGAAAAAAGAGCCATCAATGGGCTGCATAGGTAGTTGTCTCCGTGACCCAACGCTGGTCAGCCACGCCGTCTGGCGCTGCGACCCATTCTAGTCAGGCCCTGCGCAACGCGCTGTCGCAGCGCGCTTGACCCGTCAGACCGATGGGTCGGAACAACTACTTGCGAACCCAGGCCGCGGCAAAGAAGCCGTCGGTCTGATGCCGGTGCGGCCACAGGCGCAGGTAGCGCTGGGCGCTGTCTGCGCCGCTGCACAATCCGGCGGCCTGCTCGATCTTCAGCTCGGCCAGCACCTGGCCAGCCTCCAGCGGCGTGAAGCTGTCGGCGTTGGCCTCGCTGAAGGCCTGCGCAATGGCTTCGTTCTCCTGCGGCAGCACGCTGCAGGTGGCGTAGACCAGGCGCCCGCCCGGCTTGAGCAACCGCGCCGCGCTTTGCAGAATCGCCGCCTGCTTGACAGCCATCTCTTCGACCGCCTTCATGTCCTGGCGCCATTTCAGGTCGGGGTTGCGCCGCAGCGTGCCCAGACCCGAGCACGGCGCATCCACCAGCACGCGATCGATCTTGCCCGACAAGCGTTTGACGCGCTCGTCGCGCTCGTGCGCAATCGCCGCCGGATGCACATTGGACAGGCCGCTGCGCGCCAGCCGGGGCTTGAGCGCATCGAGCCGGTGCGCCGAGGTGTCAAAGGCGTACAGCCGCCCGGTATTGCGCATGCAGGCGCCAATGGCCAGCGTCTTGCCGCCGGCACCGGCGCAGAAGTCCACCACCATCTCGCCGCGCTTGGCGTCGAGCAGCAGCGCCAGCAGTTGCGAGCCTTCGTCCTGCACCTCGATGGCGCCGCGAATGAAGGCATCAAGCTTGTTCAAGGGCGGCTTGCCATCAATGCGCAATCCCCACGGCGAATACGGCGTGGGCGTGGCCTTGATGCCGGCCTTGGCCAGTTCCTTCTGGATGTCGCTGCGCTTGGAATTCAGGGCGTTGACGCGCAGGTCCAGTCCGGCGCCCTGGTTCAGGCTCTCCACCAGCGGCCAGAACTCGGCGCCCAGCTGATCCTTCAGCGGCTGCACCAGCCACTCCGGCAGGTTGTGGCGATGGCGCTCCATCAGGTCGGCCACCTTGACCTGTTCGCACTGGTCGAGCCACTTCTTCTCCTGGTCGGTCAGGGCACTGCGCAGGAAGTCACCCGGGCCGTAGAACCCCAGGATGGCCAGGCGCCGCTCCTTGGGGCCGCTGCCCGACGGGGCGAAGTGGTCGAACAGCTGCTTCTTGCGCAGCACCGTGTAGACGGTTTCGGCCAGGGTGGCGCGCTCGCGCGGCCCCAGTCCGCGGTTGTCCCGGAAGAAGCGGGACACGATCGCGTCGGCCGGATGGTCGAACTTGAGGGTAAGGCGCACCAGCTCGGCGCAGGCGTCTAACAGGGCTTTAGGATGCATAGGCGAGGATTGTCCCATGCGTGTCGGGCAAGAGCCACTTTTACGCTTCTTCACCGGGTGGACGCCACGGCTACATCGAGCTGCTGCAAAATGGACAACTCCACCGCATTCCATGCCGCAGCAACCGATGCCCGCACCAGAACTCAAGTCTCCGTGGTCGCGTCTGGCGCCGCCGCGCGGTGTACCCATGGCCGTGGCATGGGCCTTGGCCCTGAGCGGCTGCGCCTCCGGGCCACCCGGCGCTCAGGGAATCCCCGGCATGGCGGTGCCGGCGGCATGGTCGGCCACACCATCCCAGCCCGGGGCCGTCGAGGCGACCGTGCTGGCGCAGTGGTGGCAGCGCTTCAACGACCCATTGCTCACCGCGCTGGTCACACAGGCGCTGCAGGCCAATACCAGCGTGCGTTCGGCGCAAGCCGCGCTGCAACAGTCGCGCGCGCTGCGTGACGTCAGGGCGGCAGCGCTGTTGCCCGGCCTGAACGCCAGCGCCTCCGCGCAACGCAGCAAGTCGGGCGACAGCGCTGCCAGCAACCATTTCAGGGTGGGGTTGGACGCCAGTTGGGAGCCCGATATCTTCGGCGGCAACCGCAGCGCCTTGACCGCCGCCGACGCTGACGCCCAAGTGGCGGTGGCGACGCTGGCCGACGTGCAGGTGTCGGTGGCGGCCGAAGTGGCGCTGGCCTACATTCAGTTGCGCGGTCAGCAGGCGCAGATCGAGATTGCGCGCACCAACCTGACCACCCAGCAGGAGACGCTGCAGATCACCGACTGGCGGGCCCAGGCCGGGCTGACCACGTCGTTGGAGGTAGAGCAGGCGCGCACCGCCAGCGAGCAGACCGGCGCCCAGATTCCGGCGCTGGAGGCCAGTCTGGCCAAGACCCGGCACGGCCTGGCGGTGTTGACCGGCCAGACACCGGATGCGCTGCAGTCGCTCGTCGCCAAGCCGCTGGCCCTGCCACAGCCGCCGGACGATCTGGCCCTGGACATCCCGGCGCAGACGCTGCGCCAACGCCCCGACGTGCGCGCCGCGGAGGAGCGCGTCCGCGCCGCGCTGGCGCGGGTCTCGGCGGCGCAGGCGGCGCGCTATCCGGGCTTTGCCCTCAGCGGCTCACTCGGCCTGAGCGCCCTGACACTGGGCACGCTGGGCAACGGTGCGTCGGTCGTCAACTCGCTGCTGGCGAGCATCTCGGTGCCGTCGTTCGACGGCGGCGCCGCGCGGGCGCAAGTGCAGGCCCAGGAGGCGGCGCTGGAGCAGGCCCGCGTCAATTACCAGGCCGTGGTGCTGAGCGCCCTGAGGGACGTGGAAGACGCGCTGGTGGCCCTGGCGGGCGACCGCGCCCGGCTGACCCGGCTGCAGAGCGCCGCCACCGCGGCGGGCTATGCCGCCCTGCTGGCGCAGCAGCGCTACAGCAGCGGTCTGATCGACTTCCAGACCGTGCTGCAGACGCAGCGCACCCTGCTGACAACCCAGGACAGCGTGGCCAGCACCCGCGCCGACATCAGCGCCGACCACGTTCGCCTTTACAAGGCGCTGGGCGGCGGCTGGCGGGCCGCGCCGGACACCTGAATCGACACCGATATCTGAAGAGCCACCATGACCACCCAAGCTGCCCCGAATGCACCCCTTTCCGCCAAGGACCTGCAGGCCGTGCTGGACGAAGCGCCGGCGCGCGCATGGTGGCGCCGCGGCGTGGTCTGGGTGAGTGTCGGGCTGCTGCTGCTGGCAGGCCTGGGCTGGTATTTCTGGCAGGCCAGCGCCAAGCGCTCCGCAGCACCGGTGTTTGTGACCGAGGCCGTGAACCGCGGCGGCCTGACGTTGAGCGTCGCGGCCAATGGCACCCTGCAGCCGACGCGCTCGGTCAGCATTGGCAGCGAGCTCTCCGGCACGGTGCTGCGGGTGCTGGTGGACGTGAACGACAAGGTCAAGCGGGGCCAGGTGCTGGTGGAGCTCGACACCGCCAAACTGAGCGACCAGGTGGCCCGCTCGCGCGCCGCACTGAGTTCGGCCAACGCCCGTGTGGCGCAGGCGGTGGCCACCGCCAAGGAGGCGCAGGGCAGCCTCGGGCGGCTGGAGGAGGTGGCGCGGCTGTCGGGTGGCAAAGTGCCATCCAGGGCGGAGCTCGATTCCGCCCGCGCCACGCTGGAGCGCGCCCGGGCCGAGGAACTCAGCGCCCAGGCCGACGTGGTCGCGGCGCGCGCGGCGGCGGCAACGGATGAGACCAACCTGTCCAAGGCATCGATCCGCTCACCGATCGACGGCGTGGTGCTGACGCGCTCGGTCGACCCGGGCAACGCGGTGGCCGCCTCGCTGCAGGCGGTGACCTTGTTCACCATCGCCGAGGACCTGAGCAAGCTCCGGCTGCAGGTGAATGTGGACGAGGCCGATGTGGGCTCGGTGAGAGTCGGACAGAAGGCCAGTTTCACCGTCAGCGCCTACCCGTCGCGGCGCTACCCGGCCAGCATCACCCGGGTGGCGTATGGCTCGACCACCACCGACAACGTGGTGACCTACGTCACCTACCTGGAAGTAGACAACACCGACCTGACCCTGCGCCCAGGCATGACCGCGTCGGCCACCATCACCGCAGTCGAGCGCACCGACGTGCTGCTGGTGCCCAATACGGCCTTGCGCTTCACGCCGACCAGCACCGACGGCAGCACGGCGGCGCCGGGTGCTGGCGGCGGCATCGTCTCCAGCCTGTTGCCGCGCATGCCGCGCGGCGCACGCAAGACCGCCGGCGGCAGCGGCACTTCCAGGCAGCTCTGGGTGCTCAAGGACGGCAAGGCCGTGGCGGTCAGCGTGACGCCAGGCATCAGTGACGGCCGCATGACCGAGATCACGGCCGGTGACCTGCAAGTCGGCGCGCTGGTGATCACCGACCAGCGCACTGCAGGAAGCACGCCATGAGCGCAGCACCGGTAACGCCAACGGGTGCCACGCCGCTGATCGAGCTCAGACGCGTCACCAAGGTCTATGGCCAAGGGGCCACGGCCTTGCAGGCGCTCAAAGGGGTGGACCTGACGATCCAGGCTGGCGATTTCGTGGCCATCATGGGGCCCAGCGGCTCCGGCAAGTCCACCGCCATGAACATGCTGGGTTGTCTGGACACCCCGACCGCGGGCGAGTACCTGTTTCAGGGTGTCCACGTCGAGACCCTGTCGCGCGACCAGCGCGCGCGGCTGCGGCGCCGCTTTCTGGGCTTCGTGTTTCAGGGCTTCAACCTGCTGGCGCGTACCTCGGCCCAGGAAAACGTCGAGCTGCCGCTGCTGTACCGGGGCGAGTCTGCCGCCGCGCGCCACGCCGCGGCGGCCAGGGCGCTCGCTTCGGTCGGCTTGGCGGGCTGGGAACACCACACGCCGGCCGAACTCTCGGGCGGGCAACAGCAGCGTGTGGCGATTGCGCGCGCCATCGTGACCGAACCGGCGGTGCTGCTGGCCGATGAGCCGACGGGCAACCTCGACACCCAGCGCAGCCGCGAGATCATGGAACTGCTGTGGGCGCTCAATGTGGACCATGGCATCACGGTGCTGATGGTCACGCACGAGGCCGACATGGCCGCCTATGCCAAGCGCATCGTGCGCTTTGTCGATGGCGTGGTCGCCGACGACACGCAGAACCCGCATCCGGCCGGCCGGCGCGAACCCGGCGCCACCGCGCCCGCTCTGGCGCCCCCCGCTGCCGAGGTGCACTGATGCTGCTCAACACCCTGCTGCTGGCGCTGCGCTCGATCCGGCGCAATCTGTTGCGATCCTTCCTGACGATTCTGGGCATCGTGATCGGCGTCAGCGCCGTCATCACCATGGTCACGCTGGGCAACGGGGCCACGCTGGCGGTGCAGAACCAGATTGCCGGACTCGGCACCAACCTGCTGCAGGTGCGGCCTGGCCAGCGCATGGGCCCGGGCAGCGGCGGCGCCAGCGCCCCCGCCTTCAAGGAAGCGGACGCCGAGGCCATCGCCACGCAGATTGGCGGCATTGCCGCGGCGGCGCCCGAGGCGCGCGCCGGCACCACGCTGGTGGCCAACGGGCGCAACTGGAGCAGCAGCACCATCGGCAGCACCAATGCCTGGCTGATCACCGGCAACTGGAAGCTGGCCCAGGGGCGGGAGTTCAGCGAGGACGAGCTGCGCGCCGGCTCGGCGGTGTGCCTGATCGGCGAAACCGTGCGGCGCGAACTGTTCGGCGCACGGCCGGCATTGGGCGAGCAACTGCGCGTGAAGCAGATCTCCTGCGAGGTGGTGGGCGTGCTGGGCTCCAAAGGCCAGGGCAGCTTTGGCAACGACCAGGACGACGTGGTGCTGGTGCCGATCAAGACGCTGCAACGCCGCATCACCGGCCATACCCGCGTCAACACCCTGCTGGTGTCGATGATGGACGGCAGCGACCCCACCCGCGTCAAGGCCAGCCTGGCACAGTTGCTGCGCGAGCGGCGCAAGCTCGCCGACGGCGACGAGGACAACTTCAACGTGCTCGACACCAAGCAGCTGGCCGACACGCTGTCGGGCACCACCAAGGTGATGACCACGCTGCTGGGCGCGGTGGCGGCGGTGAGCTTGCTGGTGGGTGGCATCGGCATCATGAACATCATGCTGGTCAGCGTCACCGAGCGCACCCGCGAGATCGGCCTGCGTCTGGCCATTGGCGCACTGGAGCGCGAGGTGCTGCTGCAGTTCCTGATCGAGGCCGTGGTGCTGGCCTCACTGGGCGGTCTGGTGGGCATTGTGCTGGCCACCGGGGCCTCGCTTGCGCTGGCCAGTCTGATGGAGGTACCCTACCTGTTCAACCCCGGTGTCAATGTGTTGTCCTTCCTGTTCTCGGCTGGCATCGGCGTGCTGTTCGGCTACTTTCCGGCGCGCCGGGCGGCACGCATGGACCCGATCGAGGCGCTACGGCATGAATGAGGGCCGCCAACCATGAACATCCGCACCGAACACGACACCATGGGCGACATCGACGTGCCCGCCGAACGCCTGTGGGGCGCACAGACGCAGCGCTCGCTGCAGAATTTCGCCATCTCCGGCGAGCGCATGCCGCGCGAGCTGATACGCGCGCTGGCCCAGGTGAAACGGGCCTCGGCCAGCGTGAACCTGGGCCTGGGCCTGCTCGATGAGAAGAAGGCCCAGGCCATCGTGGCTGCCGCCGACGAGGTCATCGCCGGCCAGCATCCGGACGACTTCCCGCTGGTGGTGTGGCAGACCGGCTCGGGCACGCAAACCAATATGAACCTCAACGAGGTGCTGGCCAACCGCGCCAGCGAACTGCTCGGCGGCGGACGCGGCAAGCAACGCTGCGTGCACCCCAACGACGACGTGAACCGCAGCCAGTCGTCCAATGATGTCTTTCCCACGGCGATGCACGTGGCGGCGGTCGACGCGCTCACACACCAGTTGCTGCCGGCGCTGGCCAGCCTGCACGCCACACTGGCGCACAAGGCGCAGGCATTTCACGGCATCGTCAAGATCGGGCGCACCCATTTGCAGGACGCCACGCCCCTGACGCTGGGTCAGGAATTCTCCGGCTACGTGGCACAACTGGCGCATGGCGAGCGCCACCTGCGCGCGGCACTGCCGCACCTGTGCGAACTGGCGCTGGGCGGCACCGCCGTGGGCACCGGGCTGAACGCCCCCAAAGGCTACGCCGAACAGGCGGCAGCGGAGCTGGCGCGGCTGACCGGTCTGCCCTTCGTGACGGCGCCCAACAAGTTCGAGGCCCTGGCCAGTTGCGACGCGCTGGTGCATGCGCACGGCGCACTCAAGACCCTGGCCGCCAGCCTGATGAAGCTGGCCAACGACGTGCGCTGGCTTGCCAGCGGACCGCGCAGCGGCATTGGCGAGCTGTCCATCCCGGAGAACGAGCCGGGCTCGTCGATCATGCCCGGCAAGGTCAATCCGACGCAAAGCGAGGCTCTCACCATGCTGTGCTGCCAGGTGTTCGGCAACGACGTGGCCATCAACTTGGGCGGTGCCTCGGGCAACTTCGAACTGAATGTGTTCCGCCCACTGATCGCGCACAACTTCCTGCAGAGCGTGCGCCTGCTGAGTGATGGCATGCGCAGCTTCAACGACCATTGCGCCACCGGCATCCAGCCCAACCAGGCCCGCATTGCCAGGCTGGTGGAGCAGTCGCTGATGCTGGTGACGGCGCTCAATCCGCACATCGGCTACGACAAGGCGGCCTTCATTGCCAAGAAGGCGCACACGGAAGGCAGCAGCCTGCGCGAGGCCGCCATCGCCTCGGGCTACCTGAGCGCCGAACAGTTCGACCAGTGGGTCAGGCCGGAGAAGATGGTCGGCCCGTAGACGCTGCGGTGTTAACGAAGATGCTACTTTTTTTGTAGCAGCTCGGCAATCGCCCGGGGGTAGATGAGGTGCTCCTGCGTCAGCACGCGCGCCGCCAGCGCGTCGGCCGTATCGTCCGGCAACACCGGTACCACGGCCTGCGCCAGGATCGGGCCGTGATCCAGTTCGGCAGTGACCTGGTGCACCGTCACGCCGGCAACCTTGCAACCGGCGTCCAGCGCGCGCTGGTGTGTGTGCAGACCCGGAAAGGCCGGCAACAGCGAAGGGTGGATGTTGAGCAGCCGCCCACCGTAGCGGTTCACAAAGCCCGGGGTCAGGATGCGCATGAAACCCGCCAGAACCACCAGCGCCGGGGCGTCCGGCTGTTCAAAGCGGTCGATCACCTGGGCCAGTGCAGCGTCGAAGTCCTCGCGCGCGGCAAAGGCCTTGTGGTCCAGCACTTCGGTGGCAATGCCCTGTTCGCGGGCAAACAGCAGCCCCTTGGCCTCGGCCTTGTTGCTGATCACGGCGGCCACGCGCGCGCCAAAGCGGCCGGCCCAGTTGTCGCGCTTGGCGGTGTTGACGATGGCTGTCATGTTGGAGCCGCCGCCTGAGATCAAAATAACGATGTTTTTCATGAATCGAGTATGTGCAGGGCGCCTGCGCGTGCGCCCCTCAGACCAGGCAGGATTATCACCTTGAGCACTCCCACCCCCACCTTCTCAGCGATCGAGGCCCGCGTGCTGGGCACGCTGATGGAGAAGGCACGCACCGTGCCCGACAGCTACCCACTCACCCTCAACACGCTGCTGCTGGGCTGCAACCAGAAGACCAGCCGCGAGCCGCCGATGGAGCTCGACGAGGCGCAGGTGCTCAGCGCCATTGAAACCCTGCAGCAGGCGGAGCTGGTGCGCGAAGTCAGTGGCGCACGGGTGCGCCGCTTCGAACACAACGCGCAGCGCGGCCTGGGCGTGCCTGAGCAGTCCGCGGTGTTGCTGGGCGTGCTGATGCTGCGCGGCCCCCAGACCGCCGCCGAACTGCGACTCAACTGCGAGCGCTGGTACCGCTTTGCCGACATCTCCTCGGTGGAGGGGTTTCTGGAGGAACTGCAGGATCGCCCACAGGAGAAGGGCGGGCCCATGGTGGTCAAGCTGACCCGCGCGCCGGGCGCGCGCGAGCAACGCTGGGCGCATCTGCTGTGCGGGCCGGTGGACGCAACCCAAACCGGCGCAGCCGGCGCGGACCGCCGAGGCGAGGCCGGCCAGAGCCAGGAGGCCCAGGCGCGCATCGAGCGGCTGGAGTCCGAGGTGGCACTGCTGCGCGCCAGCGTCGAGCAGCTCTGCCGGGAGCTGGGGTTGTCGCCACCTGGACAGGCACAATAGAACGATCGTGCTAAAAATACGCATGTTGTTGCGTGGAGCCACCACGCAACGTCGGCGCTTTGACTGGAGACCCTTCTATGGATTTGGCCTTTACCCCCGAGGAACAGCAGTTCCGCACCGAGATTCGCGCCTGGGTGCGCGACAACTTGCCGGCTGACATCTCGCACAAGGTGCACAACGCCCTGCGCCTGAGCCGTGACGACATGCAGCGCTGGGCCAAGATTCTGGGCAAGAAAGGCTGGCTCGGTCACGCCTGGCCCAAGCAGTTTGGCGGCCCCGGCTGGAATTCGGTGCAGAAGCACCTGTTCGAGGAAGAATGCGCCCTGGCCGGCGCACCGCGCGTGGTGCCCTTTGGCCCGGTGATGGTCGCACCGGTGATCATGGCCTTTGGCAACGCCGAGCAGCAGCAGCGTTTTTTGCCCG
>Ga0207979_100403_pt1 | contig 11153 bp, 6 predicted proteins | sample LakWasM124_LOW14_2_FD_183936 | JGI IMG/M metagenome (GOLD analysis project Ga0207979, IMG submission 183936) | Freshwater sediment methanotrophic microbial communities from Lake Washington under simulated oxygen tension - Sediment Metagenome... | ecosystem: Environmental > Aquatic > Freshwater >...
GTGCCCGCCAGCAACTCCAGCTCCAGCTCGCACAGGGCAAGCCGCTGCCCACCGGCTGCGATGTGGCCGCGGTCCAGCGCCACCTCCACCGCGCTGCCATCGCGCTGGCGCACCACCCAGCGCGTGCGCTCGAAATGGGTCTCGAAACACGGCGCCAGGCTGGCGAACAGCTGGCCATCCGGATCCACGTCGGTCCAGGGCGTGTCCAGCAATGCCGGCAGGGACAGGGCCGCCGTGGCCACCGGTGTCTCCCACTCGCCGCGCTGGCTCAGCGCCGAGTCGCTCGCGCCGCCAGCCTTGAACGTCTGCAGCCACTGCGGTCCGGCCGCGCCCTCAACGCGGCGCAGGCGCAAGGCCATGCGCAGGTCGCGCAGGGTCTGCGCCGGCGTGTCGAAATAGATGTTGTGCAGATGCAGCGTGACCGGCTTGCGCCGCGCCAGCACCGGCACGCGCGACAGTTGCCGCAGCAGCGCCGCCGGGTCGCGCGTGGGCAGGGCGAGTTTGAGTTCAGTTTCCTGCATGGCTTGATCGCAACAATGCTATGTCTTCACAGCGCAATACCGCCAGCCAGGGCTGGCTCCGTGGCCCAATTCTCACCCAAGGCCTGCGCTTGCTGCAGCACCAGCTCCACGGCCGCGTCCTGCAGGTCAGGCGGGTATTTGTACTTGCGCAGAATGCGCTTGACCATCAGGCGCAGTTTGGCGCGCACGCTCTCGCGTTGCGACCAGTCCACAGAGATGTTTTGCCGCAGGTTCTCTGTCAACTCATGGGCGATCTTCTTCAAGGTCTCGTCGCTCAGTTCACGCACCGCAGACTCGTTGGTCGCCAGCGCGTCATAGAAGCGCACCTCATCGTCGTTCAGGCCCAGCGCCTCGCCCCGGCTTGCGGCTTCGCGGAACTTCTTGGCCATGTCCACCAGCTCTTCCATCACTTGCGCCGTCTCGATGGATCGGTTCTGGTAGCGCGCAATCACGTTGGTCAGCAGCTCCGAGAACTTGCGCTCCTGCACGATGTTGCTGGCGAATTTGCTCTTGATCTCCCCCTCCAGCAGCCGCTCCAGCAACTCCACCGCCAGGTTGCGCTCGGGCAGGTTGCGCACCTGGGCGAGGAACTCATCGTCCAGCAGGCCGATGTTGGGCTTCTCCAGCCCCACGGCATCAAAGATGTCCACCACGCTCTCTGACACCACGGCAGAGTCAATGATTTGCTTGATCGCCAGCTCGCGAGCCTCGTCGGTGCGTTTCTGCGCTGCCACATCGCGCTTGGTCAAAATCACTTTAACGCCTTGCAGAAACGCCACCTCTTCGCGCACCGCTTTTGCCTCGTCCAGCGTGCAGCACAGGGTGAACGCCTTGCTCATGGCGAGCGCCACATCGGCAAAGCGCTTCTTCCCATCCTTGATGCCCAGCACATGGTTGGCTGCGCCGGCCAGCGTCTTGTGCCCACCGGTCAGAAAGCCTCTGTAGTCAAAGCCGTGCAGCATCGCGCGCAGCACATCCATCTTCTCTGCCAGCACGCTGTAGGCCTCGTGGACATCTACCGTGGGGCGCCCTCGCCCCTTGCTGGCGGTGTATTCCTTCATCGCGGCTTTGAGCTCGTTGCCAATGCCGATGTAATCCACCACCAGCCCGCCCTGCTTGCCCTTGAACACCCGGTTGACGCGTGCGATCGCCTGCATCAGGTTGTGCCCCTTCATGGGCTTGTCCACATACAGCGTGTGCACGCAGGGGGCGTCAAACCCGGTCAGCCACATGTCGCGCACGATCACCAGACGCAGTGGGTCTTTGGGGTCTTTGAAGCGCTTTTCCAGCCGCTTCTTGGTCTTGGCGCCGTAGATGTGGGGTCGCAACAGCGCGCGGTCTGACGCCGCGCCCGTCATGACCACCTTGATGGCGCCCTTCTCAGGATCAACGTCATGCCAGTCGGGTCGCAGCGCGGTGATGGCGTCGTAAAGCTGCACGCAGATGTCACGGCTCATCGCTACCACCATGGCCTTGCCTGGCTGCGCCTTGTCGCGCTCTTCAAAATGGGCCACTAGATCGGCGGCTACGCTGTCGATGCGGGGCTTTGCCCCCACCACCTTCTCCAGCGCCGCCCAGCGGCTTTTGAGCTGGGCCTGGGCGCTTTCTTCCTCGTCTTCGGCCAGTTCGTCCACCTCGTCGTCGATGGTGGGCAGGTCTTCGTCTTTCAGGCGCAGCTTGGCCAGGCGGCTCTCGTAGTAGATGGCCACCGTGGCGCCGTCTTCCTTGGCCTGCTGCATGTCATAGACGTGGATGTAATCACCAAACACCGCGCGGGTGTCACGGTCTGCGCCGCTGACCGGTGTGCCGGTGAAGGCAACGAAGGTCGCATGCGGCAAAGCATCGCGCAGGTTCTGGGCATAACCCACCTGGTACGCCACCTCGGAGCCGGTTTTGTATTCGGGTGGCGCAAGTTCAGCACGGTGTGGGGCGATGGAGCCATCTCCCGTTGCTATCGGATTCATAGCTGCTTGCGTATGTCCTGTCTGCACAAAAGGCACTTTTCGCACCTTAATCTTGGCTTCAAAGCCGTATTGCGTGCGGTGCGCCTCGTCGGCGATCACCACAATGTTGTGCCGGTCAGAAAGCATGGGGAAGCTGTCTTCATCCTCCCCGGGCATGAACTTCTGGATGGTGGCGAACACAATGCCGCCTGACGGCCGGTTGGACAGCAGCGCGCGCAGCTCCTGCCGGGTCGTGGCCTGCACGGGCTGCTCGCGCAGCAGGTCTTGCGCCAGGCTGAACACGCTAAAGAGCTGGCCATCCAGGTCGTTGCGGTCGGTGATGACCACGATGGTCGGGTTCTCCATGGCCGCCTCTTGCATTGCACGCGCTGCAAAGCAGGTCATGGTGATGCTCTTGCCACTGCCCTGGGTGTGCCAGACCACGCCGCCCTTGTGAGAGCCACCGGGCCGGGATGCCGCCACCACCTGGCCGATGGCCGCGCGCACTGCGTGAAACTGGTGGTAGCCCGCAGTCTTCTTCACCAGCGTGCCGTCGTCTTCAAACAGCACAAAGTAGCGCAGGTAGTCCAAAAGGTATTTGGGCGCCAGTACACCGCGCACCAGCGTCTGCAACTCGTTGAACTGGCCCAGCGGGTCTACCGTGTCGCCGTCAATCGTGCGCCAGGCCATGAAGCGCTCGGGGTCTGCCGACAGGGAGCCCAGCAGCGCATCCGTGCCGTCGGAGATGACCAGCACCTCATTGGTCTGGAACACGTCCGGGATCTGCGCTTTGTAGGTCTGTATCTGCTCAAAAGCCTTCCACACGTCCGCGTTCAGGTCGGCCGGGTTCTTCAGTTCCATCAAGACCAGCGGCAGCCCGTTGATAAACAAGATGATGTCGGGGCGGCGGGTGTGGTGCGCGCCTTTGATGGTGAACTGGTTGACCGCCCAGTACTCGTTGCACGACGCATCTGCCCAATCGATCAGCCGCACAAAGTCGCCACGGGTATCGCCATCTTGCTGGTACTGCACGGGCACACCACCCACCAACAGCTTATGAAACGCCCGGTTGGCCGACAGCAGCGCAGGGATGCCGAGGTCCAACACATGCCGCAACGCGTCCTCGCGCGCAGCCAAGGGGATCGTGCGGTTTAGCCTTGTGATGGCCTCTCGCAGGCGGAAAGCCAGAATGACTTGCCGGTAATCGGTGCGCTGCGGATCAACCCCATCGTGAGCGATGTCAGGTCCAAAGCGGTGGCCGTAGCCCACGTCCGTGAGCCAGCCTAGAGCCTCTTGTTCGAGTTGGTCTTCGGTCACCGTGCCCTCCCCGGCGTCAATGTTTTGCGCTCGTTGTGTTGCGGTTCACCCAGCCAGCAGCGCAATGTACGCAGCGTAACTGTAGCTGCGGTTCTTCTTCTGCCCGGTCAGCTCGGTGACGATACCCAAGTCTTCCAGCACCTTGACCGCCGCAGTGGCGGTGGGGAAGCTGGTGACCAGCTTCTGGCGCACCTGGTCGATGGTGAAGCGCGGCATCAAGGGCAGCATTTCAAACAAGCGGTAGCTGCTGGGCCCGGCTTTGGGCGCGGCCAGCAAGGCGCGGCGGTCGGTGGCCAGCAGCGTGGCAATGGCCACGATGTTGCGCTCGGCTTCCTGCGCGGCCACGGCCACGCCTTCGAGAAAAAACGCCACCCAGCCCTCCCAGTCGCCCTCAAGGCGCACGTTGGACAGGCGGCGGTAATACTCGGCCTGGTGTTGCTTCAAGTAGCCACTGAGATACATCAAGGGCTCAGGCAGCAAGTGCCAATGCTCCAACAGCGCGGCAATCAGCAGGCGCCCGATACGGCCATTGCCATCCAGGAACGGGTGAATCGTCTCAAACTGCAGGTGGATCAGTGCCGCCTTCACGAGTGGCGGCAAGGGCTGTGTGGCATCGTGAATGAAGCGCTCCAGGTCTGCCAGCAACGCAGGCACCCGCTCCGGCGGTGGCGGCACAAACGCCGCATTGCCGGGCCGCGTGCCGCCAATCCAGTTTTGCGAGCGGCGCAACTCACCCGGCTGCTTGCCGATGCCGCGCACGCCATCCAGCAACAGCCGGTGTGCATCACACAGCAAACGCACGCTCAAGGGCAAGCCAGCCGGGTCGCGCAGTTGCGACTGCACCAGCCGAAATGCCCGCAGGTAGTTGGTGACCTCTTCCACATCGTCGGTGTTGCTCACCGCAAAGCCCGCCTCGTCGTCAAACAGGTCTGCCAGCGTGGCCTGCGTGCCTTCAATCTGCGAGGTCAGCAGTGCCTCTTTGCGGATGGCGCTATAGAGCAGCCAGTCCACCGACGGCACCAGCCCGGCCACTCCGGACAGGCGGGCCAGCGCCAGCTCGGCCACGCGGTTGGCTTCCACATAGCACTCGGGCGCCAGCACGGGCTTGGCTGGCGGCAGCGCGTGCGGCACAAAGGCCTGCACGGACTCGCCCGAGGTGGTGGAGGTAGCGTAGGTGCCGGTGTTGCGCATGGTGCAAAAGATGTCTTTAATGGAATTGAATCACATTCAAACAATCTTTAATACAAAGCACAAGTATGCAAGTGCGCTTGAACAGTTGGCGAAACTACAGCTCAAGTGGATTGGGGGTTCCGGGTCGGCGCTATAGCCTCGGTGGGTTCATCGGGGCTTTGCGCTTTTTGGGGTGGGCACATCCGGCATTTCCTCTCCCGCCAACTCCGCTTCAATGGCGGCAATACTGGGCAGGCTTTGCTCCAGCAGGGGCGGCAGATCACGAAGCAACTGGTATTCGGCCACGCCAATGGGTTTGTCTATGCCAGACAAGGCGTATTCCGCCACCAATCGGTTTTGCTGCTTGCACAGCAGCAGGCCAATGGTCGGTTTGTCGTCGGGCGCTTTGACTTGCGCGTCCACCGCTGCCAGATAGAAGTTGAGCTGTCCTGCGTGTTCGGGCTTGAACGCAGTGGCTTTCAGCTCCACCACCACATAGCATTTCAGGCGCGTGTGATAGAAAAGCAGGTCAATAAAGAACTCATCGCCCGCTACCTCCAGCCGGAACTGTCGTCCGACAAATGCAAAGCCCGCGCCCAGCTCCAGCAGAAACCGGGTGATGTGGCGAATCAGGCCGCTTTCTATCTCGCGCTCATGCGCGTCATCGCCCAGCCCGAGAAAGTCGAACAGGTACGGGTCTTTCAAAGTGTCTTGTGCCAGCGCCGAATCCGGGGCTGGCAAACGGGCTTGAAAATTGGTGACCGCCGCACCCTGGCGCAGGTGCAGGCGATTTTTGATGTTCAGGGACAGCGTGGTGCGCGACCAACCCTGCTGCACGGTTTGCACGGCGTACCACTCGCGCTCGGTGGCATTGTCCAACTGCGTCAGCAAGGTCACGATATGGAACCACGGCAATTGGTCAGCAGGCTGCTGACCAAATAGGCCATCCGGGCAATGCTGGGCAAAGAACCGCATGTATTTGAGGTTGCTGGACGACCAGCCCCGCATGTCGGCAAAGGCATCTTTCAGGTCCAGCGCCAGCCGGTCAATCACCTTGGCACCCCAGCCCTCGCTTTGTTGCCGCTCCAGAATGTCGCGCCCAATGCGGCCATACAGTTGCACCAGCTCGGCATTGACGGCCAGTGCCGCACGTTGCCGGGCCTGGGCAATCTGGCCCTTGAGCTGGGCCAGCCAGTCGGCATAGCCTACGGGCAGGGTGAGTGCGGATTTGCGGGTGGGTGTGTTCATGCGGCTCCCTTTATCCGCCTTGCTTGGGCGGCGGTTTGGCCAAGTGTTTGTGCATCAAATTGGCCATTTACGCACGCTGGATGAGCGCAAACAGCTATCAAACACATAGCGCCTCCTCGGCGGCGACTTGCACCTCTGGCAGCCGCAACTGACCCGAGATCAGGCGCGGGAGCAGGGTGTCGCGCAGGGTGGCTAGGGTTTGGGCTTGTTGCTCCGTATTCTTCAGTTTCGCGAATAGCCCACCAACTTGGCTTTGGAACGCCGCCACGACATCCGGTGTTGGCACAAGAATCGGAATTTCACGCACAGTCTTGGAGTTGACGGCATCAGCGATGGACGAGGTGCTGCTCAACGTGGAAAAGTCAAACTGCTTCAAATGCAGATAGATGTACTCCGTGGGCAATGGCGAATCTGGTGCAAGTTTGAAATGGGCAATGGCTTCGTTAGTGGTCATTTCTCCATCGGTAATTGCCACGCGGCCAATGGTCATCTTGAAACTCATTAACACCGTGTTGTCAGGCACCTGTCGGACATTGAACTTGTCAACGGCCTCCTGAGTGAGGAATTCGCTGGTTCGAGCAGCATAGACACCTATAGCACCCATGTCACGGATGGACACCCATCGCACATCGCTTGGTGCTTCGCTAAACCAATGTTGTTCTTTACGCGGCGGTGTCTTTCCAATACCGACCGTGGAGACATTCGCCATAGTGCGCATTGCCCACCCCATCGGCACTAAGCCCAAATCCGATTCCTCGAAGCTGTCGGGAAACAGCGCCGCTGTAGCCTCGCCCATGCCTTCGGGGACGCGGCCTTCCATCTTGGCGCGCACGGGGTCGAAATCGACAAACCACGACTTGAACAGCGCCTGGGCGATGGCTTCCAGCGTGGCGTTGGTTTCGCGCAGGAGGGTGATCCGGTCGTCGAGGACACCTAGCGTTGTCGCTACTTCTACTTGCAACGACATTGGCGGTGTCGGAATTTTCAGCGACTCAAGGACCGGGATTCGCAGATTGCTGACGGTAGAGCCAGTGCCTTCGCTCCAGCCAATCTGAAACTGAATGTACGGAGACTGAAGCGCGAACAGAAGGAACCTCGCATCAATCTTTCGCGGATCGGGTCGAAGCAGCACCTGCCGTTGTCCAAGGCAGCAGCGCAATCCTTCGGGTATCAGACAAACATCTCCCATAGGAGCTTCGCGGGTGATCACAATGTCACCCGCCTTTGGAACAGCACGCTTTGTCCGGCCCAAGTAGTGCTCCTCGTCGGTAAAGCTGGGGCTACTGAGGTCAAGTCGGCCCGCTTTAATATTCTGGTTCCGTAGAACGACTACGCCGCTCTCAGTCCATTTCGGTGTCGCGTGAGGGCAATCTACAACCAAGAGGCAGAGAGATACAAGGCTATGTTCTGGAACCTCAGAACTCATACCCCAGCCCCCCCAGCTTCTGCCGAATCAGCGCATCCAGCTCCGCACCCTTGGCCATCTGCTCGCCCAGCCTCTCGGTCAGCTTGACCATCTTGTCGGCAAAGGCTTCATCGTCGTCTTCCACCTCTTCAGCGCCCACATAGCGGCCGGGGGTGAGCACGTGGCCGTGTTGGGCGATCTCGGCCAGGGGGACGGAGCGGCAGAAGCCGGGGATGTCCTGGTACGCAGCATCCCCACCGCGCCACGCGGCCACGGTGTTGGCAATGCGGTCAATCACCGCATCGGTCAACTCGCTTTGCACTCTAGAGATCATGGTGGCCAGCTTGCGGGCGTCGATGAACAGCACTTCGCCCTTGCGGTGGGCTTTGTTCTTGACCAGAAACCACAGGCAGGCGGGTATCTGGGTGTTGAAGAACAGCTGGCCGGGCAGCGCGATCATCACCTCCACTACGTCGGCATCGACCATGGCCGCACGAATCACGCCCTCGTTGTTTTGGCTGCTGCTCATGCTGCCGTTGGCCAGCACAATGCCTGCGCGGCCCGTGGGCTTGAGGTGGTGCAGCATGTGCTGCAGCCAGGCGTAATTGGCGTTGCCTTGCGGCGGGTCGCCATGGTGCCAGCGGGCGTCACCCTCCAGGCTGCCGTGCCACCAGTCGCTGATGTTGAAGGGCGGGTTGGCCAGGATGAAGTCGGCGCGCAGGTCGGGGTGCTGGTTGCGGGTGAAGGTGTCGGCGGGTTCCTTGCCCAAATTTGCTTCAATGCCGCGAATGGCCAGGTTCATGGCGGCCAGGCGCCAGGTGGTGGGGTTGGCCTCTTGCCCGTAGATGGACACATCGCCCAGCTTGCCGCCGTGGGCTTCGATGAACTTCTCTGACTGCACAAACATCCCGCCCGAGCCACAACAGGGGTCGTACACCTTCCCGGTGTGGGGCTCCAGCACGGCAACCAGGGTTTTGACGATGCTGGCCGGGGTGTAGAACTGCCCGCCGCGCTTGCCTTCGGCGCTGGCGAACATGCCCAGAAAGTATTCGTAGACCTGGCCCAGCACATCGCGCGCCTCGGCGGCGCTGCTACCAAAGCCGATTGTTGAAACCAGATCAACCAACTCGCCCAGCTTGCCGTCGGGTAACTGCGCGCGGGCGTAGCGTTTGTCCAGGATGCCTTTGAGCTTGGGGTTTTCGGCCTCCACCAGCGTCAGCGCGTCGTCAATGCGTTTGCCAATGTCGGTCTGCTTGGCGGCGGCGCGCAGGGCTTCCCAGCGGGCAGGCTCGGGCACCCAGAAGGCGTTGACTTCTTTGTAGTAGTCGCGGTCTTCCAGCTCGGCGGCCAAGTCGTCTGCGCTGGCGTCGGCAAAGTAATAGTCATCTGCCGGGTTGGTCAGGCGGGCGCTGATTTCGGCGCGACGGGCGGCAAAGGTGTCGGAGATGTATTTAACGAAGATGAGGCCGAGCACCAGGTGCTTGTATTCGGCGGCGTCCATGTTGGCGCGCAGCTTGTCGGCCGTGGCCCAGAGTGTTTTTTTGATGTCGTCGAGCATGAAGCGGCGCGGTCCCTGTCTGCGTTGGTCTGATGATTGCCGTCAGATTATGCGGCGCGGCGTGGGCGCCTGGCGCTGTCACCTGCGCGGCTGGCGCGCCTTGATGGCGACACGACTTTCCCCTATGGTGCAAGCATGAACATCACCGATCTCCTGGTCCGCAAGGACCAACTGGGCAGCAGCGCCCTTTGCAGCAGGCCGGCACCGGCGCTGCCAGAGGGCCAGGTACGCGTGCACGTGGACAAGTTCGCGCTGACCTCCAACAACATCACCTACGCCGCCTTTGGCGACGCCATGTCCTACTGGCGCTTCTTTCCGGTGACTGCAGCGCTGCCGGGCGGCGAGGATGCCGCCCAGTGGGGACGCATCCCGGTATGGGGCTTTGGCACGGTCACCGAGTCGCGCCACGCCGAGGTGCCTGTGGGCGAGCGGCTGTATGGCTACTTCCCGATGTCCTCCTCGGTCGACCTGAGCCCGACCCGAGTGTCGGCGGCCACCCTGTCCGACGGCGCACCGCACCGCGCCGAGCTGCACGCGGTCTACAACCAGTACACGCGCTGCGCCGCCGACCCGTTCTACACCGCCGACACCGAAGACCTGCAGGCGCTGCTGCGCCCCTTGTTCATTACGTCCTGGTTGATCGACGACTTTCTGGCCGACAACGACTTCTTTGGCGCCACCGCCAACGCAGCGCAGCCCGGCGTCATGCTGCTGTCCAGCGCGTCCAGCAAGACCGCCTACGGCACTGCATTCCAGATGGCGCAGCGCGCGGGCATCGAGGTGGTGGGCCTGACCTCCCCCGCCAACGTGGCCTTCTGCCAGAGCCTGGGCTGCTACCACCGGGTGCTGACCTACGACCAGCTTGAGCAGATTGCCGCCGATGCGCCCTGCATCTACGTGGACTTTGCCGGCAACGCGGCGTTTCGCAAGGCGCTGCACACGCATTGCAGGAACCTCAAGTTCAGCAGTTCCATTGGTGGCACGCACGTGTCCGATCTGGGCGGCGGCAAGGACTTGCCCGGCCCCAAGCCGACACTGTTCTTTGCCCCGGCGCAGATCAAGAAACGCAGCGGCGAGTGGGGCGCGCAGGGCCTGGGGCAACGCCTGCTGCAGTCCTGGCAGGCTTTCATTGCCACCGTGGCCAAGCCGGACCAGCCCTGGCTGACGGTGCAGCACCACCTTGGCGCGCAGGCCGTGCAGGCGGCCTACCTGCAGGTGTTGTCAGGCAAAGGGGACGCGCGCGTCGGGCACATGCTGGCCTTGTGAGGCCGCGCCACGCTCAGCCCTCCAGGCCGCGCGCCAGCCGCCACTGCTTGACCAGCGCGTAGATGGCCGGAATCACGGCCAGGGTCAGCACCGTGCTCGACACCATGCCGCCGACCATCGGCGCGGCGATGCGGCTCATCACCTCCGAGCCGGTGCCGGTGCCCCACATGATGGGCAGCAGGCCGGCCATGATGGCCACCACCGTCATCATCTTGGGGCGCACGCGCTCCACCGCGCCCTCCATCACGGCCTGGTACAGCTGGGCCACGCCCGGTGTCTGACCCTGGGCGCGGCATTGCACCTTGACCGCCTCCCAGGCATGGTCCAGGTAGATCAGCATGATGACCCCGGTCTCGGCCGCCACGCCGGCCAGCGCAATGAAGCCCACCGCCACCGCCACCGACAGGTTGTAGCCCAGCGCCCACATCAGCCAGACACCGCCGACCAGCGCGAACGGCACCGACAGCATGACGATCAGCGTCTCGGTGATGCGCCGGAAGTTGAGGTACAGCAGCAGGAAGATGGTGAGCAGCGTCACCGGAATCACCACCTTCATCTTCTCGATGGCGCGTTCCATGTACTCGAACTGGCCGCTCCAGGTGGCGTAGTAGCCGCTCGGGAAGGTGACCTGCTGCGCCACCGCGCGCTTGGCCTCGGCCACGTAGCCGCCGATGTCGCGGTCGCGGATGTCCACGTAGATGTAGGCCGACAGCAAGGCATTCTCG
>Ga0207979_100406_pt1 | contig 11109 bp, 9 predicted proteins | sample LakWasM124_LOW14_2_FD_183936 | JGI IMG/M metagenome (GOLD analysis project Ga0207979, IMG submission 183936) | Freshwater sediment methanotrophic microbial communities from Lake Washington under simulated oxygen tension - Sediment Metagenome... | ecosystem: Environmental > Aquatic > Freshwater >...
GCAACTGCAAGCCCAGCGCCAGGCACAAGCACAGCAAACGGCCAACATCAAAGCCGCACAAGCCCGTGAGGCCGAACGTACCGCCCGCTGCGCGCAGCAAACCGGCTGGCTGGACAAGCTGCGCCGCGATGCCGATTGCCGCGCCGATTAGCGCCCAGCCACCCCCACCCCATGGCGATACACCAATTGGCCACCCAGCCAGCCGGTGACCAAGAGCACCAGCAAGCCCGCACCGCTGAGCAGAAGCGCCAGCACATCGGGCGCGATGAATTGTTGATGCTCGATTCGCAGAAACAAGCTGCCGGCATACAAACACCCACTGGCGAGTGCAAAGCTCATGTGGACGTTTGCCTTGCGCTCGGCAGGATGCCCAGCCGGCAGCTTCAGCAGTTCGACAAACCCCGCCACCGCGGCCAGCAATCCGGACCCACAGCCAATGGCGATTAACACCGCTGCCAACAGATGCAATTGTGCGGGCCACGCAAGCAATGCCACACCATCCGCGCAGCTGGCCAATGACCAGCAGGCAATGGGGAAATGCACCAAAGCAGGATGCGCAGGGTGTTTCATTGCATGGCCACCGCCGCAATCAACAGCAATGCACCAGTGACTGCAAGACTTGCATGGGTGAGCACCACACGCTTGAGTGCAACGCGCTTGCCATAGTGGATGGAGGCCAGATAGAAGCCAAAACACGCGGTCACCAAAAACACGCACAGGGCCACCACCGGCAGCATGCCGATATGCTCTGCCGTCAAAATCGCCGCCCCCAGCAAGAGTAAGCCGCTGGCTCCCAGCATGGCATGCAATAGCGACACCACCCACGGCGCCAATTTTCCGCGCAATACAAACGAGGCTAACACCAGGCCACCACAGGCAGCCACCAAAAACACGATCAAGGCATACAGCAGCATAGGAATTCTCCGTGTGGCTCTGGGTTTTGCAGTGAATCAGGAATGCGTGATGGGGAGCTGCGCCACCCGCACCATCACCGCTTCGGTGGTGCGCGCACAGCGCTCGCCCATAAATGCAAAAGCATCCGCTGTGCTGCTGTTGATCCGGGCTTGCAGCGCCGCACGCAGTTGCCGGCGTGCACGGTGCAGACGGGTTTTCACAGTCTCTTCGCGAATCCCCAATGCGGTGGCGGTTTCCTCCACCGAACAGCCTTCCACATCGCGCAACAAATAGACCAAGCGAAATGCCTCCGGCAGTGCATCCACCGCATGTTCCAGTAATCGCCGCAGTTGCCCACGCGCTGCCGCATCCGCCGGATCATCGGTCAATGCATGGCCGGGAAAGGCGATGACCTGTGCCGATGTCGCCGATGCCTGTTCCAGTTGTTCGATGTCCACGGTCTCGCGCCTCCGACGCAGGCGGCCATAGGCTTCATTGAGTGCGATGCGGGTCAGCCACGTGGCCAGCGAAGATTCACCGCGAAAGCTGGCGATTTTTTCGTAGGCGTGCACATAGGCTTCCTGCACCACATCTTCGGCTTCACTCTCATCACGAATCACCCCGCGCACCACCCGGAACATGCGTTGGTTGCAACGCTGGGTGATCGTACGAAATGCTTCACACTGGCCGGCCTGCACGCAGGCCACCAAGGCGGCATCGGCCATGTCGGCATAGTTGGGTGCAGTGGTATTGGCTGCTATCGGCATATGTCCTCTCCCGAAATCAAGCGGATGCTGACAACGCTTTGAGAATATCGCTGCGATACGGTTCGTGCGCACACTCCCCCAGCAAGCGCCGGGTCACCATCGCCGCGCCATGGGCATGCACGCCGCGTGTGGTCATGCAGCCGTGGCTGGCCCGGATCACCACCCCCACCCCACGTGCTTGCAATGCATGCTGCAAGGTATCGGCAATTTCAGCGGTCAAACGTTCCTGGATCTGCAAGCGCCGCGCATACGCATCCACCAACCGCGCCAGCTTGGAAATGCCGACCACGTTTTCACCCGGCAGATAGGCCACATGTGCCACGCCTTGAATCGCAGCCATATGGTGTTCGCATACCGACTGCACCGGGATATCGCGCAACAAGATGAAATCGTCATAGCCGGAACGCTCAAACCGCCGGCCCAGAATCTTGACCGGGTCACGCCAATAACCACCGAACCATTCTTCATACGCCCGCACCACACGTGCCGGGGTGTCCTGCAACCCAACACGTGCGGGGTCATCACCTGCCCAACGGATCAACATGCGTACCGCTGCTTCCGCCTCAAGGCGACTGGGGCGTAGATCATCACGGGCTACTTCATGGAGGATGCTCTCGGTGGATGCTGCGGCAAGATCAAGCATGGCGGGCCTTCATCGTTGGTCTTGCCATGGCAGATGCAGTGGCGCGAAAAAGGTTCCGATAAATTTCAGTATCTGGATTTGCAACCTTTTCACGCGTTTTGCATCTGCCGTGCAAGAAGCTACCCACACATCGGCCAGAAGGAAATTGCAATGGGCAACACCACTTCGGTAACAGGTCCGGATTTCAGTCTCGGGATTGCACGCTCTGAAATTCCCACGCATGGCGTCTTGTCTGGCCATGTGCAGGGTACGGCAGTCCTGCTAGCCATGGTTGATGGCGAGATACATGCGGTTTCCGGCAGTTGTACCCATTACGGCGCACCGCTTGGCGAAGGGCTGCGCGTGGGCGATGACATCCGCTGCCCCTGGCATCACGCCTGTTTCAGCCTGCGCACCGGTCAGGCGATTCATGCACCTGCGTTTTCACCACTGCAATGCTGGATGGTGGAAACCATTGGCGAAATGATTTTTGTGCGCGGCACTGCCAACCCCGTCCATACACCAGCACCTGTAGCCATTGCCACGCCACAAAAAATTGTCATCGTCGGTGGCGGCGCAGCAGGGTTTGCCTGTGCACAACGCCTGCGTGAACGTGGCTACGCCGGCAGGTTGACCCTACTCAGTGCCGACACGTCGCCACCAGTGGATCGGCCCAATCTCTGCAAGGATTATCTGGCTGGCAGTGCACCAGAAGAGTGGATCCCGCTGCAGCCTGCTGCGTTTTATCACGAGCAACGCATCGAGCTTCACCTTGATTGCGAAATTGGCCACCTGGATTGTGCCGCCCATCAAGTCAGTACCCGCACTGGAATGACCTTTGATTACGATGCACTGCTACTAGCGACTGGCGCCGAACCGAATCGACTGCCCGGTTTCGATTTCCCGAATGTATTTACCCTGCGCACGCTAGACGATAGCCGCAAACTCATTGCAGGCCTTCATGCAGCCAAGACCGTGGCCATCATCGGCGCAGGCTTCATTGGCCTGGAAGCCGCCGGCGCACTACGCAGCCGTGGCCTTGATGTGCATGTGATCACCCCCGAAGCATTACCACTTGCACGCATCGTGGGTGATGTTCTGGCTGCCGATCTACTCAAACGGCACCGCACGCAGGGCGTGGTGTTCCATCTGGATTGCAAACCGCATCACTTCGATGGCCAGACACTGACGCTGAGCAACGCCGACACACTTGCCGTCGATGCCGTTCTGATTGGCGTGGGGGTAAAACCACGCACCGCATTGGCTGTCAGCAGCGGGCTCATTGTCGATAACGGCATTCGCGTGGATGCACAGCTACGCACCTCTGCACCCGATGTGTATGCCGCAGGCGATGTCGCCAGCTACCCGCACGCAGGAACGCATGTTCGCGTCGAACATTGGGTGCATGCACAGCGGCAAGGCCAATGCGTTGCCGATGGCATGCTGGGGGATGTCAGCGCGTTTGCTGTACCGCCATTTTTCTGGACGCACCATTACGGCATCGACTTGCGCTACGTGGGCCACGGGCGTGGTTGGAATCGCGTTGAAATAGACGGCGATCCCGCTACCGATGATTGCCTTGTCCGCTATTTCAAAGATGCAGTGTTGGTGGCCGCCGCCAGTATCGGGCGCGACCGCGACCTGTTGGAGATCGAAGCCCAGCTTGCGACTCGTGAGTGATCGCTGCCAACAAGAGCTTCAATCATCGTACTGCATTGATAACAAACGGCCCGCTTGCGCGGGCCGTTCGTGTTTGCCTAATGCCAGATCATCAACTGACGCTGACTGCACTCCATGCCGCGGCCACCGCGTTGTACTCGGCAGAACCATTGCCGTACAACTCCGCTGCCGCACTCAAGGTCGCACTGCGCGCACCGGCATAGTTGGTGGTGGAGGTCATGTAGGCGGTCAGTGCCAGATACCAGATTTTGCTGGCCTTGTCGCGACCGATGCCAGCAAGCGCCGTATTACCGTTGCACACCAGCTTTGCAGGAGTCAGGTTGGCCCACGTGCCGGCACCAAACCCACTGGGTACCACCGCACCTTCCGCCAGCAGATAGTAGAAATGGTTGGCTACACCCGAACTGTAGTGCACATCCAGCGAGCCGACCGAGGATGAATAGCAGTCGGCCGAAGCCTTGTCCAAACTGGGCTTGAACATCCAGCGAATCGCCTTCTTCATATCGGCATTATTCGGAAACAGCTTCTCACCCATCACGTAGTCGCCTGGATCCGCGGCATTGCTGGCGTAGTACTCCACCATGGTGCCGAAGATGTCGGAGGTGGCTTCATTCAAGCCGCCCGACTCACCGCTGTACACCAGTGCTGCCGAACGGCTGGTGACACCGTGCGACATTTCATGGCCAGCCACATCGATGGCGACCAATGGATAGATGGTGGCACCGTTATCGCCATCACCGAAGGTCATGCAGTAGCAACCGTCGCTCCAGAAGGCATTTTGGTAGTTGCGGCCGTAATGCACGCGGGTGATGGCACCCGTGCCCGCGCCGTCGATGCCGTGGCGGTTATGCACGTTCAAGTAGTAATCCCACGTTGTCGCAATGCCGTACTGTGCATCCGCACCCACGGTCAACACATTGCCCATGCCGATGGTCTTCATCGCCATGTTGTGGGTAGCGCCGCCACCGCGGGTGGTATCCACCATGCTGTAGCTGCTGCCACACAGGGAGGTGTTCAGCGTCACGTTGCCTTCGGTCAGTGTCTTGCCAATGCCCACGGCCGGGGTGCAGCTGCCGCCACCGCCACCAGGACCCGGCTTGGCGGTATTGACGCCGTCCCATTGATCCAGAATCTTGCCACTGCGGGCATCGACGAAATAATGCATTTCGGTCGGGGTTTGGTCGGCCTTGATGCCGTTGAAGACCACTTCATGCGCTAACACCGGCACGGTGTTGCGGGCATACACCACGGTGCGTGCAGTCGGTGCACCGAAGAACTGGGTGCCAAAGTGCGCACCGGCTTCGACGATGGCCTGATCACGGCTGACCTGTGCACGCAACGACGGACGCTGTGCACTGGTCAAGGTCTGGCTGACGCTGGACAGCTTGCCATTGCGCGAATGCACTACGAAATCGCCACCGATGACCGGCAGGCCATTCCACGTCCGGTTGTAGCGTACGTGCTCGGTGCCCTTGGCATCGACCACCGCGTCTTTGGCCACCAATACATCGGCCGGTGCACGACGCAGCAAGTTGGCGTTGCCACCAATCAGCAGATCCGCGCGGGCAATGGCCGCAGACTTGAGGGATACCGCTGCATCCGCCGGCGCCGCAGCAACGGCCAGGGTGGACGCAATGGCGAGAGACAACAAACTGGCTTGTACTTTCATGGCGCGTTCTCCGTTGTAAACAGTTTCCGACCGTTGCCGTGCCGGGGATGGGTCAACTCTTCAGCGGGTGGCAGCACGCCCGCCTGGTAACGCTTGCATCCGGATCGGTGCCGGCGTCAGCAAAATGGCATCCTCAAAATACGCCACGCGCAATTGCAGGCCGCGCGGCGAATAGCCAATGAACACTGCCTCAAATCCAGGCACGATGGCCTGGTTATAGGCATGCGCGATCTTGGCGTTTTCGATTTCCAGCAAGATCCCCAAACCTTCGGCCTGCGCCAACGATTGGTTATACGTTTGCAGCACCTGTTTGCATGCCTGATAAAACGCCAGCTCCTGATGTTGCCCGCGCAAGGCCTTGGCAAAAAACTGGCGGTAGTAATACATCGGTTGGCGCAAGCGCGGCAGCACTTTGACTATCGCCGTGCCCACTCCACACAACTGGCCGGCATCATCCCGCGCGACGCACACGGCTTGCTCGGCACGCGCATTCGCGACGGCTTGGTCGCCAATTGCATTGTGCTGTTTCCAGAACGCAACGATTTCCTGCGCCAATTCCGGCGTTACTTGCTTCCAGACCGGATGAAACGTGGCCTTCACTTGGCAGCGCCCTTCGCAGCTTCCTTGGGCGCCAAGGCTTCCACCAACTTCAAGTACTCACCGAACTCCAACTTGCCATCGGCATTGACATCGAAGCGGGCCAGTGGCGGCGCCGTCTTGCCGGCATTTTTGATCAGCACCAGATTGCCGTATTCACTGGCGTCGATGGCACCATCGTGATTGGCATCCAGCGTGGCAAATTGGCGGCGCAATTGCACCTGCAGTTGTGCAGCCGCCTGCGCCTGCTGCCAGCCGGCACGAAACTCCGGCAGCGACAATTGGCCATCGGCATTCTTGTCCCACTGCTTGAAGGTTTCCGCCGCCATGTCTTTGGTTGCGGGTGCAGCTGGCACCGCTGCCGTGGCTGGCTTGTGGGTCTGCGCTTGTGCGCCCTGGGCGATCAGCATGCCCAACGCCAGTGCGGCCAGAGAAAGTGAATGCATCATGCGATTGCAGCCTCCGCCGGGATGTCGGATTCAAATGTGATCAAGTCGCGAATTTCCGCGGTGCGCAGGCCGATCATCATCGGGTGCTTCACATTCGGCAGAAAACTGATATCGAAGATTTCAGTGATGTCACCTTCGAATCGGATCCAGTTCATCACGTCGCCATTGGTCAGCGAAATGATCTGCACGCCGCACCACGGATCGGCATCTCGCTTCTTCAATTCTTCGTCAAGCTGCAAGCCTTCGAAGCGCTGATTACGCGGCTTCGAGAGCCCCACCGCTGCGACATTGCCAATCATCGACAAGCCGCGTGCAAAGCCTGGCACGAAGGCGTGCGGCACAAAGGCTTTTTTGTCGAAATCCACCCAGCCCAAATAACCGGTGCCGGCATTGAGCAGCCACAGCTTGCCGTTATGCCAACGCGGCGAATGCGGCATCGACAGGCCTTCGCACACGATTTCATCGGTGTCGATGTCGATCACCACGCCACCGTCATGCCGGCGGTCGCGCCAGCCGTCGACACTGTCGCTCTTGCACACCGCAGTGACGTATTTGGGTTCGCCATCGACCATCGCAAGACCGTTCAAATGGCAGCGGTCCTCCGGCGCCAGCTTGCTGATGAATTTGGGCTTCCAGATCGCCTTGAAGCTGTGGGTCTGGCTCAGTTCTGACAAGCAGGAATATTTGGTGTTGATGAACACCACCTTGCCATTCTTGCGGATACCCAATTCGTGGATGTCCAGATCGCCGATGGTCTGCGCGTTGCGCGGTACATAGCACTTATCGAACTGGCCATGGATGACCTCGTTCGGACGCAGCACATTTTCGAACCGCCACAACTGATACAAGCCACCCAGATAGATGCGTTGGGCATTGCCCACCACACCCATTGCGCGCTCGAAAATGCGTTCGAAAAACGACACGCGACCCTGCTGATCGCTGCCGACCAGATAGATGCGCCCGGTTTGGTAGGAGGTGATGGCCAGTGACAAGCGATGTTGTCCCAGCCATCCGGCCAGCCCACGCGAGCAGCCTTTTTCAACCTTGAGTTGGGTCAGATCACGCGGTGCTTGGCCTGGCTTGGCGGCATCGGCAGAAGTTCTGGCTTCGGTGGTTGCTGGCGCTGCCGGAGCCTCCGTTGTCAGAGCGTCCAGCCCGGTGTCCAGCTCAGGGGTGTCCTGATTTGACTGGATCGAGGACTGATCAGGTAATACATTCGGATTGTTTTCGTTGGCCACGTGTTATCCAGACTACAAATTACGAATTCCGGGCCCGACGGCACGCCGGGCCCGGGATCAAGCGGTTACCAAGAGAAGCGCACGCTGGCCTGGCCACCCACAAAGCTCTTGTAGGCGCCGCCATCGGCCCAGTTGGCACCAATGTTGAAGCCGAAGCCCCCCTTCTGCACACCCAGGCCCAATTCCGCCATGGCACTGGTCCCGCGAGTGTCGGTATTGCCGTAGAAGTTGCCGACGGTGTAGGTGCTCTTGCCGTTGATATCGCGCACGGCGTTGAGCGAGCCATACGGCGTCCAGCGCACATCACCTACCTGGAAGGTCTTGTTCATTTCCAAGCCCAGGCGGGCGCGGGTGAAGGTGCCACCGTGCGATTCGAAGTTGACGCGATCACCAAAGAAGTTCTTCAGATCTTCCACATGGGTGCGGGTGTACTGCACCTGTGGCACCAAGTTGAAGGTACCCACGTTCCACTCGTAGCCCGCTTCCAGGCTCCATGCGGTGGTGTTCGAACGGCTGGTCAGCAAGCCCGCTGCCGACGTCGAGCGGATATCTGCACCCATCTTGCGGGCATTGAAGTCGACGTAGAAGCTGCCCGGCACGTACCAGGTGGCATAACCACCCACCGTTGCACCGTTCAAGCGGTTTTCACCCACGCCGCCATCGGCTAGGCGCTGACGGCTGTCCGCATTGCCCAACACCAGGCCGGCATGCAAGTTCTCGAACAGGTTGGCATTGATGCCAAATTCACGACCCCAGCTGGACTGGCTGTAGTTGAAGTGCCCACCCTGCCCAAAGTTGCCGGCCAGGTGATCAGGCTGCATGTCGCCTTGATCGGTATAGCCACGAATGAAGGCGCTCAATACCTTGCCGGCATCACCGTAGGGATTCACACCCAAACGCTGACGGAAGGTGCCCATCTGCGTGTTCATCACGCCGGCAGCACCCGCAGCAGCCGAAGCGGCCAATGCACCGGTATCGTTCAAACCGTTGACATCGATATTGACCGAGAACTTGTCCGGCGTGGTGTTGGTGGCATCCAGCTGGCTGCTGACGGTCAGGCCCACATCAAGGAAGTTGGCTGCGTAGTTGTAGCCGATCATCTGCCCGGCGACGAAGTTGCCAGCTGCCGAAGTGCCACTGACGGTGGCAAATACCGACGAGGCGTGCGCCGTCAACGGCATGCCGGTAAACAGGACATTGACTTTCTGCGCCGCCGTGGTGGCCATATTGCCGGTGACTGCAATCTGATCCACGCTGTTGTTGACCAGATTCAGATCCAGGTTGAGATTACCGGAGCCTGCAAAGGTTCCCGTGATAGCCAGCTTATCGGTGGTCGCCCCATTGAGGAAGTTCAGCAAGCCGCCACTGGTGAAGGTTCCGGCAGCCCCCACGTCAATGGTGTTGCCGCTGCCGATACTTTGGATGGTGCCACCATTGATGAAGCTGTTGGCACCGGCCCCCATCTGGATGCTGCCGCCAGTCAAGGTGATCAGACCGCCGTTGTTCACCAGGTCGTTGCCATCGCCGAAGCTGACCACACCGCCTGTGCCGATGGTCAACGTACCCGCATTGACCCAGCTGTCATCGCCGGCACCCATTTCGATCTTGCCGCTGCCCACGGTGATCTTGCCGCCGACCGAATTGTTGACCGTGTCATTGCCGTCGCCGAAATCGGTATGCGTGGTACCCATTAGATCCCACACACCGCCGGCCAAGTTGTTGAGGACATCATTGCCCGCATACAAATTCAGCGCACCCATCAGCTTGCCGCTGTTATTGATGACTTCAACACCATCACCACCAATCACCGCAAACGCATAGCCATCCGCACCATCCGCACGGACCATGCCCGCGGCAAGATTATTCAGTGTGTTGGTGCCGTTGGTGCCCTTGAACACCACACCCGCCGACAGGTCGCCACCGCTGGCATGAATCTGGCCGGCGTTATTGACCGTGGCGTTGCCGGTGGCGCTGGTCAACTGGATGCCAGCTGCCATGCTGCCGTTGCCGGCTTCCACAGAACCGGTGGCGGTATTGTTGACCACGATATTGCCATACGCCTCGGCAACGATGCCGATGGAGGTTCCCGTCGATGTGGCCGACACACTGCCGCTGTTGTTGATCGTTGCCATCCCGTGAGCGGCTTGTACCGAGACACCATAAGCGCCGTAATCGCCGCCCTGCGCGGAAATCATGCCGCCGTTGCTGGCCTGTGCATTGCCCGCCGCCGAGTAGCTGGTGACACCAATCGCCATGCCGTAGGTGGATTTGGCGGTGATATGACCGGTATTGGTGGCACTGGAGTTACCGCCACCGCTATAGGCCTGAATCCCGACGCCGCCACCCAGCACACCCGTCGCACTGATGTCGCCGGCATTGCTGATCGCAACATTACCGAGTTCCGAGCGCCCTTCGATACCGATCGCCACCAACAACGCGGAGGCGTTGATATGGCTGCTTGAGGTGGTGCTGACGAGGGTGCCATAGTACGAACGCGCTGCAATGCCCGTGGCCGTGTAGTAGGCATTGGCGGTGATGTTGCCGCTGTTGCCCACTTGCGCATAGGCCCCGCGGGCAAGCACGCCATAGGCATTGGTTCCCGGGTACAAATCGCCACCGGAAACTGCCGTGATATCACCACTGTTCACCACCGTCGCGGTACCGTAATCGGCGCGTGCAAACACACCCACTGCCGGATTGTTTCCGCTTTGAATCGTGATGTGGCCGCTGTTGCTCACGCCAGCGTCACCGGCAGCAGCAAGGGCGAAGACACCCACTGCCTGGCCGTAAGCGTAACCTTCAATTGTCCCGGCATTGACCACACCGACATCGCCCGAGTAGGCAATCCCCAATACACCAAAGCCCCTGCCGAGATAGGAATAGAAGCCAATTTCACCGCCTGCGGCGTTGTTGATGCCGACGTCGCCTGCCGCCGAGGTCGCGAAGACACCGTAGGCGTACTTGCCATTGGCATAAATCGAGCCGCTGTTGTACAGCGTTGCTCCCTGTTGGCCCTGCACGTCCACGCCACGCGTAGGTGCACCGAGCAACGCTTGCGAAACGGCACTGACACTGCCTGTATTGCTCACTGCCGCCGCGCCATTGCCGGCAAATGCCACGATGCCGGTGGCACCGTAATAGGCCGTTGCAGCCGAACTGGCGCTGATATCACCGGAATTGACCACCAGCGCAT
>Ga0207979_100410_pt1 | contig 11060 bp, 10 predicted proteins | sample LakWasM124_LOW14_2_FD_183936 | JGI IMG/M metagenome (GOLD analysis project Ga0207979, IMG submission 183936) | Freshwater sediment methanotrophic microbial communities from Lake Washington under simulated oxygen tension - Sediment Metagenome... | ecosystem: Environmental > Aquatic > Freshwater >...
GGGCGCATCACCGACAAGAAGGGCGCTTTCGATCTATTGCGCGCTCTGCCGGCGGTGCTGGCGCGCTGGCCCGCACTGCATGTGACGATGGCCGGGCCCGGCGAGATCGAGCGCGCCAGGCAGCTCGCCCTGCAGTTGGGCCTGCCCGACGGAGTGGTGGACTTTCCCGGCTGGATCGAAGGGCCGCGCAAGCTGCAGGCCATGGCCGGCGCCGGCACCTTTGTGCTGCCCTCGCATTTCGAGGGTGTACCGATCGGTGTGCTGGAGGCGATGGCCCAGGGCATGGCCGTCGTGGCCACCCGGGTGGGAGGCATTCCCGATGTCATCGACTCGGGTCGCAATGGCCGCTTGGTCGTCGCGGGCGACGTAGCGGCATTGAGCGCGGCGCTGATGCAAGTCCTTGAGGATGCGGCTGAGACAGAAGGCCAGGTCGCTTGTGCGTTCGCTACCGTGCAAGCCCATCATTTGCCTGCAATTGTTCGTGGCCTTTCCACGGTCTACGAGGAAGCCATTCAAGCCATTGGCTCCGCAAAGCGCGTAGACCGATAGCTTGGCGTCCGAAAAACGAGTGCGGCGTTCTTTTGCCCTGGTTTCTACTGCGAACACCACTCGATGCGGTCGAGCTTCGCGCTCAAATGGGTTGGACGTCAATCAATCCGAGGGCTGTGCGTGCTAGGTCGGAAGCCGCAAGGCGGCGAGCCGCTCGAAATTTTTAGTTGAAGGAGTCGCCAATGTTCTGCTTGCGCATCTATCGCCTGTCTCGATGGTTGTACTTGCGTCGGGTCCCGCTGTTGCCATATTTGCTCAAGGCGGTGAATCGGATTGTCTTTTCAGTGGTTCTTCCGCCTCAGGCGGACATTTCTCCTCGCGCCGTTATCGGCTACGAAGGACTCGGCAGCGTGGTGCACAGGGACGCTGTGATTGAAGACGATGTCGTCCTCGGACCCGGCATCACCATTGGTGGCCGCGCAGGACGGCAAGGCGCGCCGCGCATTTGCAGGGGCGCCATGATTGGGAGCGGAGCGGCGGTTCTCGGTCCGATCGTCATTGGCGCCCACGCCTCGATTGGCTCGAATGCGGTGGTAATGACGGACATACCACCCTATGGCGTCGCTGTCGGCATCCCCGCTAGGGTTGTCCGCATCAACAAGCCAGAGGAAATGCCGCAATACAAGAAGAACTGACTGCGCCGAATTGAGTCGCTGGCGGGTGCGGCAGCGCAGGCTGCTCAGCTAGCCACCAGCATGCGTGCTCGGCGCCACTTGACGACGCGCGTCAGCGGGATCGGCGTGGACTGGTTGGTCTGGTAGACGGCGATGGCCCAGCGGTAGGTGTCGTCCACGTCCGGGTACAGGGTGCGCTGGCTCAGGTCGGCGGCCAGCTTGCCGTTCACCCACATGCGCAGCTTGCCTTGGCCGCTGGCCTGGTTTTCGCGCTCGTCCAGGTTGGCCTGTATCACGAGGTCGTGGTACTGGCCCTTGGCGAGGCCGGCGAAGGTCCAGCGGTTGCTGTATTCCGCCGCATTGCTGCCGCGCCAGGCCAGTATCAGCATGAGCTTGTTGGTGTCGGACGGGTCGGTGTCCACCAGCAGCACCAGGGGCGGGAAGCCGCGCAGGTTCTGGATCACCTGCCAGATCAGCACCGGGCTGCTGGTGTATTTGACGGTGGGCCATGCCTCGCCGGGCAGGTCGCCGCCGAACTTGAGGGAGAGGTCCCACACCAGGTTGCGGTGGGTGGGGATGGCATAGCTGTTGACCTGGGTGCGCAGCTTCTCGCTGCTGGCCGGGTCGTTGGGCAGGTAGGCCAGCTTGAGCGCGCCGCCTTCGAGCGCGGCGCGACCCGGCGAACCCATGGCGGTGAGCGGCGGTGTCGAAGCTTCGTGCAGATTCATGTACTGCAGCGTGCCGCCCGCAACGATCGGTGTCTGCACCGTGACGGCGTTGGGCCGCTGAGTGACCGGGTTGACGAAGGCACCCACAAAGTCGTGCGTGCGTGCCACTTCCCGCTTGCCGCCATAGGGGATCAGGGGCACGGCCTTGGGACCGGAGATGCTCAGCACCGAGTAGGGCGGCGTGGCCACGAAGGTCTGCATGCTGCCCAGGCTGGGCGGCGGCGGGCTGGTCAGCTGGGTCACGGTGGTGCTGGCTTGGCTCACGCTGCCGGTCTTGGCGACCATGTTCAATGCCTGCGTGGTGTCGGAGCAGGCGCCGGCCTCCCAACTGACCACGCCGTTGTTGCAGCTGGCCGCGATTGAGCCGCTGACGTTGGCGTTGGTGTTCCAGAAGCTCACGCGCTCGCCGTGCGAGATGCCGATGGAGGCGTACGCCTTGCAGGCGCCGAAGCTGCGCGTCTCGTTGACGGTGCAGCGGGCCGGCGCCGGTGCAAGAGCCTGGATGCGCGCGCGCGGCACCTCAGTGGGCACAGCTGCGGCAGTGGCGCTGGGCTCGACGCTCGTGCCCGTGGCCGCAGCGGGCGCAGCCGTGACGGCCCCGGGCAAGGACTCGGTGACCGGGGCTACCGGCCTGGGGTCGGGTTTGGTGCCGGGCTTGACCGCTGCCTGGGCAGGCTGTGGCAGCGCTGCCGACGCGGGTGCCGCCTGGGCCACCCGCACGCTGGCCAGGTTGCTGGCCGCGGCGCTGGCAGCGCTGGCAGCGGGCTCGGCCGGGGCTGGCTCGGTGATGAGCAGCGGTGCGGCGGAGGCGGCCGCTTCCGCGCTGGAGGCGGCGGTCTCGGCCAGCACCTGCGTCTGTCCGCTGGGCTGGACCGCGGCGGCCGATTTGTCAGGGGTGGATTCGCCGCCGCTGCCGCCGCAGGCACTCAACAGCGCGCCGACGGCGAGGGAGGCAAACCATGGTGGGGGGCTTGGGCGGGACATCGGCTTCATGGTGCTGGAACTCCCTGGCAGGGTGCTGCTGGAAACGGCAATGCAAGGCAACAATGCTGGCGCGCTGCGGGCTTGCAGGCGCTATTGTCGGCCGCCCGATCTGATGCTCGAGCATTCGATCTGTCAACTTCTTGTCGCGCCCTGCGAAAAAAACGCAGGCCCTGAGCTCACGGGCGTCAGCGACTCCCGCGGCGCCACTCCTGCACCAGCAGCCCCAGGAACGCCATGTCCTCGATGAAGTAGCGCCGGAACATGCGGCGTGGCTCCTGCAGAAAACGGTAGAACCACTCGAGCCCGGATTTCTGCATCCATACCGGCGCGCGCTTGACCTTGCCGGCCGCGACGTCGAAGGTGCCGCCCACGCCCATCGCGAAGGGGATCTTCATGCGGGCCTGGTAGGCGCCCAGGAATTGTTCCTTTTTGGGCGAGCTGATGGCCACGAACAGCAGGTCGGCCTTGGCGGCGGCGATCTCGTCGACGATGCCGGCTTCCTGCTCGGGTTTCCAGTAGCCGTTGCGATAGCCGGCGAACACCAGCGCGGGGTATTTGCTGGCGTAGATGTCGCGCACCCTGGAAACGATTTCTTCCTTGGCGCCCAGCAGGTAGACGCGCCAGCCCTTCTCGGCGGCGCGCTGCATCAGCGCCTCGAACAGGTCCACGCCGGCCACGCGCTCCTTGAGGGGCTTGCCGAGCAGGCGCGAGGCCCACACGACGGGCATGCCGTCGGCGTTGATGAGGGCGCAGTCGTTGATGATCTGGCGCAGTTCGGGGTCCTTCTGCGCCTTGACGAGCTTGTCGACGTTGACCACCACATGCTGGTGCGGCCGGCCGCTGGCGATGAAACCCTCGATGGTCTGCAGGGTCTCTTCCATGGACAGGTTGTCCACGCTGCAGCCCATCATCTGGATGCGGGGGCGGTTCATGCGAGCAGCTTGTCGGCCAGGATGCACACCGTGCGCTCCGCCGCCTTGCCGTCCCACAGCAGCGGCCGGCGGCCCTTCTTGCCGTTGCCGGCAATCGCTTCGAGCGCGTACTTGATGACGTTGGCAGGGTCGGTGCCGGCCAGCACATTGCTGCCTTCGTCCACGGTGACGGGGCGCTCGGTGTTCTCGCGGATGGTCACGCAGGGCACGCCCAGGGCGGTGGTCTCCTCCTGCAGGCCGCCGCTGTCGGTGAGCACCACCACGGCGTCCTTCCAGAGGTGCAGAAAGCTCATATAGGCCTGCGGGCCCATCAGGGTGACGTTGGCGCCCAGGTCGATGCCGAACTTTTCGATATTGGCGCGGGTGCGCGGATGCACCGGGAACACCAGCGGCAGCTCCTGGCCCACGCGGCGCAGCACCGTGGCCACGTTCTCCAGGGCTGCTGCGCTGTCCACATTGCTGGGGCGGTGCAGGGTCACCACGCCGTAGCGGGCATGCTGGCGCTTGTAGGCGTCGCTTTCCAGGCCGGAGGTGTCCTGGCCCTTGAGTTTCTCGGCCTGGTAGAGCACGTTGTCCACCATCACATGGCCCACGTCCCAGACGGCGCTCATGTCCTTGCCCTCCTGTTGCAGATGGCGGTAGCCGCTCGGCTCGGTGACGAAGAACCAGTCGCTGATGGAATCGGTGACCAGGCGGTTGATCTCCTCGGGCATGGACATGTCGCCGCTGCGCAGGCCGGCCTCCACATGGGCCACCGGAATGCCGGCCTTCTTGGCCACGATGGAGCAGGCCAGCGTGGAGTTCACATCGCCCACCACCAGGCAGGCCTGCGGTTTCTCGGCCGCCACCAGCTGCTCGTAGGCCAGCATGATCTTGCCGGTCTGCTCGGCATGGCTGCCGCCGCCGCAGCCCAGGCGCACGTCGGGGCTGGGGATGCCCAGTTCCTCGAAGAACACCTCGTTCATGTCGCGGTCGTAATGCTGGCCGGTGTGCACGATCTTCCAGGCGAGGCGCCCGTCGGCCTGCAGCGCGCGCACGATGGGCGCGATCTTCATGAAGTTGGGGCGAGCGCCGGCGATCAGGTGGATGCAGGGTTTGTTGGACATGGACTGGGGCTTTGCAGCCAGGCACTGGGTCAACGGGCGATTCTAGGTGTGGCCTCAGCGCCGACGGACGCTTGAACAGGGGGCGGGAGCGGGCGGTGCCTCCGCGCGGCTGGTGGAGAATACAGCCCGGCTCATTGCCGAGTCAGATTCTTGGGGGATTGCGTGAAAGTACTCGTTACCGGCGCTGCCGGCTTCATCGGCATGCATGTCAGCCAGATCCTGCTCGCGCGTGGCGATGAGGTGGTGGGCCTGGACAATCTGAACGACTATTACGACCCCCAGCTGAAGCTGGACCGGCTGGCGCGCCTTAGCCCCAGGCCGGGATTTCGCTTCGTCAAGCTCGATGTGGCCGATCGGCCCGGCATGGAGGCGCTGTTCGCGGCCGAGAAGTTCGACCGCGTGGTGCATCTGGCCGCCCAGGCCGGGGTGCGCTACTCGATCGAGAACCCACACGCCTACATCGAGAGCAATATCGTCGGCTTCACCAACATCCTGGAGGGCTGCCGGCACCACCAGGTGCAGCACCTGGCCTATGCCTCCAGCTCCAGCGTCTACGGTGGCAACACGCTGATGCCCTTCAGCGAGCACCACAGCGTCGACCATCCGGTGAGCCTGTACGCGGCCACCAAGAAGGCCAACGAGCTGATGGCGCATACCTACAGCCATCTCTACCGCCTGCCCACCACCGGGCTGCGCTTCTTCACGGTCTATGGCCCCTGGGGCCGGCCGGACATGGCGCTGTTCCTGTTCACCAAGGCGATCCTGGAGGGCCGCCCCATCAATGTGTTCAACCACGGCAAGATGGTGCGCGACTTCACCTATATCGACGATATCGCCGAGGGCGTGGTGCGCGTGCTGGACCGCGTGGCAACGCCTGACCCCGACTACGACTCCGACAAGAGCGACCCGGCGCGCTCCAACGCACCCTACCGCGTGTTCAATATCGGCAACCACGATCCGATCGAGCTGATGGGTTTCATCGAGGCGATCGAGCAGGCCTGCGGCCGCGAGGCGGTGAAGAACTACATGCCGCTGCAGGACGGCGATGTGCCGGCCACCCATGCCGACGTGGAAGAGCTGGCCGCCTGGACCGGTTTCCGCCCCGCCATGCCGGTGCCCGAGGGCGTGGGCCGCTTCGTGGCCTGGTATCGCGACTACTTCAAGGTCTGATTCAAACCCCCAGCTGGGCGCATTATGAAAATCACGACGATTGGCACCGGCTATGTCGGCCTGGTGACCGGGGCCTGCTTGGCCGAAATGGGCAACCATGTGGTGTGCCTGGACACCAATCCGGAGAAGATCCGCATCCTCGAAGCGGGCGAGATTCCCATCCATGAGCCCGGCCTGCTGGAGGTGGTGCAGCGCAACGTGGCCGCCGGCCGCCTGCAGTTCACCACCGATGTGGACGCGGCGGTGGACCATGGCACGATTCTCTTCATCGCGGTGGGCACGCCGCCCGACGAGGACGGCTCGGCCGACCTGCAGTATGTGAAGGCGGCGGCGCGCAGCATCGGCGCGCGCATGTCGGACTACAAGCTGGTGGTGGACAAGAGCACGGTGCCGGTGGGCACGGCCGACACGGTGCGCGCCGTGATCGCCGAGGAGCTGCGGCGGCGCGGCGTGGCCATCGAGTTCTCGGTGGTCTCCAACCCCGAGTTCCTGAAAGAGGGTGCTGCGGTGGAGGACTTCATGAAGCCCGACCGCATCATCGTGGGCTCGGACGACGAGCGCGCCACGCTGCTGATGCGCGCGCTCTACTCGCCCTTCAACCGCAACCGCGACCGCCTCGTGGTGATGGACCTGCGCAGTGCCGAACTCACCAAGTACGCGGCCAATGCGATGCTGGCCACGCGCATCAGCTTCATGAACGAGATGGCCCTGCTGGCCGAGCAGGTGGGCGCCGACATCGAGTGGGTGCGCCGCGGCATCGGCAGCGATCCGCGCATCGGCCATGACTTTCTCTACTCGGGCGCCGGCTATGGCGGCTCCTGCTTCCCCAAGGACGTGAAGGCGCTGATCCAGGCCGCCGGCAGCGGCATGCGCGTGCTGCGCGCGGTGGACGAGGCCAACGAGCGCCAGAAGCTGGTGCTGGTGGACAAGGTGGTGCAGCGCTTCGGCGACGACCTCTCGGGCCGCCATTTCGCGCTCTGGGGCCTGGCCTTCAAGCCCAACACCGACGACATGCGCGAGGCACCCAGCCGCGTGGTGATTGCCGAACTGACGCGCCGTGGCGCCACCGTCACCGCCTACGACCCGGTGGCCACCGCCGAGGCTCGCAAGGCCTTGGAGGGCGTGTCCGGCGTGAGCTATGCCGAGTCGGCCAATGCCGCCCTGGAAGGCGCCGACGCCCTGGTAATCGTGACCGAGTGGAAGGAATTCCGCACCCCGGATTTCGACCTCATCAAGAGCACGCTCAAGCAGCCGGTGGTGTTCGACGGCCGCAACCTCTACGAGCCGCCGCTGATGCAGGCGCTCGGCATCGAGCACTGGGGCATCGGGCGCGGCACGCGGGCGGTAGTGCCGAACTAGTCGAAGCTGCGGGCCTCCGCCAGCAGCGGCGCCTTGGCATCCTTTTCGGCCAGCAGCGGCGGCACGCCGGCGTCGGGCCACTGGATGCCAATGGCGGGATCATCCCAGCGCACCGCGGCCTCGGCCTGCGGTGCGTAGTAGTCGGTGGTCTTGTAGAGGAAGTCGGCGCTCTCGCTCAGCACCAGGAAACCATGGGCAAAGCCGGGCGGAATCCAGAGCTGGCGATGGTTCTCGGCGCTCAGCTCCACACCCTCCCAGCGGCCAAAGTTGGGACTGGAGCGGCGCATGTCCACGGCGACGTCGAACACCGCACCGCTCACCACCCGCACCAGCTTGCCCTGCGCATGGGGCGGCAGCTGGAAATGCAGGCCGCGCAGCACGCCACGCGAGGAGCGCGAGTGGTTGTCCTGCACAAAGCGTACTTCGCGGCCCACGGCGCGGTCGAAGGCGGCCTGGTTCCAGCTTTCGATGAAGAAGCCGCGCGCGTCGCCGAACACGCGGGGTTCGACGATCAGCACCTCTGGCAGGCTGGTCGGCGTGAGCAGCATCAGAAGGCCTTGTCGCTGATCAGTTTCATCAGGTATTGGCCATAGCCGTTCTTGAGCATGGGCTGGGCCAGACGCTCCAGTTGCGCGGCATCGATCCAGCCGGAGCGGAACGCCACTTCCTCGGGGCAGGCCACCTTGAGCCCTTGGCGCTTTTCCAGTGTGGCGATGAACTGGCTGGCGTCGAGCAGGCTGTCGTGGGTGCCGGTATCGAGCCAGGCATAGCCGCGGCCCATGATCTCCACCTGCAGCTGCTGCTGGCGCAGGTACTGCGCGTTGACGTCGGTGATCTCCAGCTCGCCGCGCGCGCTGGGCTTGATGGCCGCGGCGATATCGCACACCTGCTCGTCGTAGAAGTACAGGCCCGTCACCGCATAGTTGCTTTTCGGGGCGCGGGGCTTTTCCTCGATCGAGAGCGCCTGCTGCTGGCCATCGAACTCCACCACGCCATAGCGCTCGGGGTCGGTGACGTGGTAGGCGAACACGGTGGCGCCTTCGCGCGTGTCGGCCGCGTGTTTGAGCAGACCCTGGAAATCGTGGCCGTAGAAGATGTTGTCGCCCAGCACCAGGGCCGAGGGCGCGCCGTCTATGAACTGCTTGCCGAGGATGAAGGCCTGGGCCAGCCCATCCGGGCTGGGCTGCACGCAGTAGCTCAGATTGATGCCCCAGCGGCTGCCATCGCCCAGCAGGGCCTCGAAGCGCGGCAGGTCCTGCGGCGTGCTGATCAGGAGGATGTCGCGCATGCCCGCCAGCATCAGGGTGCTGAGCGGGTAATAGACCATGGGCTTGTCGTACACCGGCAGCAGCTGCTTGCTCAGCGCCAGCGTGGCGGGGTGCAGGCGGGTGCCGGAGCCGCCGGCGAGGATGATGCCTTTGCGTTGTTTCGTCATGGCGCAATCTGGAGGATTTCGGCCAGCATACGCTCGACGCCCAACTGCCAATGCGGCAAGTTGAGGTCAAAAGCGGACCGCAGTTTGGCCGTTGACAGCCGCGAGTTGAGCGGCCGGCGTGCCGGCGTGGGGTAGTCGCTGCTGGGGATGGCCAACACCTGATCCCGCGCCCGCGCGAACTCGATCACATGGCGCGCATAGGCATGCCAGCTGGTCTCGCCCGCGGCCACCGCGTGGTAGACGCCGCCCAGCTCGGGCCGCGCCAGGGTGGCGCGGATCATGTGGGCGCTGAGGTCGGCCAGCAGGTCGGCGCCGGTGGGCGCGCCGATCTGGTCGGCGATCACCTTCAACTGCTCGCGCTCCGCGGCCAGCCGCAACATGGTCTTGGCGAAATTGCCGCCGCGTGCGGCATAGACCCAGCTGGTGCGCAGGATCAGATGGTTGCAGGCGCTGGCGCGGATCGCCTGTTCGCCGGCCAGCTTGCTGCGGCCATAGACGCTCAGCGGCGCGGTGGGCGCGTCTTCGCTGCGCGGCTGATCGCCGCTGCCGTCGAACACATAGTCGCTGCTGTAGTGCACCAGCAGCGCGCCGCTGTCGCGCGCGATGTCGGCCAGCAGGGCTGGGGCCGCAGCGTTGATCTGTTCGGCCAGGGCAGGCTCGTTCTCGGCCTTGTCCACGGCGGTATAGGCGGCGGCATTCACGATCACCTGCGGCGCATGGGTGCGCACGGTGGCGACCAGGCCAGCGTTGTCGGCCAGGTCGGCGCCGTCATGGCGGTCCAGCGCGATCAACTCGCCCAGCGGCGCGAGGGCGCGCTGCAACTCCCAGCCGACTTGCCCGTTCTTGCCGAGCAAGAGGATCTTCATGTCAGCCCCTCGCCTGCCGGGTACAGCAGGCGATCCCCCGAGGGGATGCATGCCGGCTTGGGGCGGCCCGGCGCTCGGCATGCCTTCATACCGCGTATTGCTTGGAGACCCAGTCGCGATAGGCGCCGCTCTGCACCCGCGCCACCCATTCCGGGTTGGCGAGGTACCACTGCACCGTCTTGCGGATGCCGGTTGCAAAGGTCTCGGCCGGGCGCCACCCCAGTTCGCGCTCGATCTTGCGCGCGTCGATGGCATAGCGGCGGTCGTGGCCGGGGCGGTCCTTCACGTAGGTGATGAGGCGGCTGTAGGGGCCGGCGGGGTCAGGTCTGAACTCGTCGAGCAGGGCGCACACCGTGGTGACGATGTCGATATTGGCCATCTCGTTCCAGCCGCCGATGTTGTAGGTCTCGCCCAGCCGGCCGCCGGCCAGCACCGCGCGGATGGCCGAGGCATGGTCGCTGACATAGAGCCAGTCGCGAATCTGTTGGCCATCGCCATACACCGGCAGCGGCTTGCCGGCCAGCGCGTTGACGATCATCAGCGGGATCAGCTTCTCGGGGAAGTGGAAGGGCCCGTAGTTGTTGGAGCAATTGGTGGTGACGACCGGCAGCCCATAGGTGTGGTGCCAGGCACGCACCAGGTGATCGCTGGCCGCCTTGCTGGCCGAGTACGGGCTGTTGGGCTCGTAGGCATTCGTCTCGGCAAAGGGCGGATCCTCGGGCTTCAGCGAGCCATAGACCTCGTCGGTGGAGACATGGTGGAAACGGAAGGCCGCCTTGGCATCAACGTCCAGCGCGCTCCAGTAGCCGCGCGCCGCTTCCAGCAGGGAATAAGTGCCCTCGATATTGGTGCGCATGAAGGCGCCGGGGCCGCTGATCGAGCGGTCCACATGGCTCTCCGCCGCGAAGTGGATCAGCGCGCGCGGCCGGTGCTCGGCCAAGAGCCGGTCCACCAGGGCGCGGTCGCAGATGTCGCCCTGCACGAAGCAATGGCGCGCGTCGCCATCGAGGCTGGCGAGGTTTTCCAGATTGCCGGCGTAGGTGAGGGCGTCCAGGGTAACGACGGGTTCGTCGCTCTGGGCCAGCCAGTCCAGCACGAAGTTGCTGCCGATGAAACCGGCCCCGCCGGTGACGAGGAGGGTCATGACTGATTATTCGTGATGGTCAAAGGCCTGGAAGCCGGCCAGCTTGATGAGCTGGTCGCGCCTGGCGCTGTCGTAATCGGCATGGATCATTTCGGCCACCAGGGTGGAGAAGCTGGTGGCGGGCGTCCAGCCCAGCTTGGCGCGCGCCTTGCTGGCATCGCCCAGCAGGGTCT
>Ga0207979_100412_pt1 | contig 11025 bp, 10 predicted proteins | sample LakWasM124_LOW14_2_FD_183936 | JGI IMG/M metagenome (GOLD analysis project Ga0207979, IMG submission 183936) | Freshwater sediment methanotrophic microbial communities from Lake Washington under simulated oxygen tension - Sediment Metagenome... | ecosystem: Environmental > Aquatic > Freshwater >...
GTATACCAGCAGGAATACCGACACCTCGTTCATGCGCCTGAGCGCTGCGCCACCAGCGGGCGCCGGCTTCGCCGGGTGGGATGCCAACACCCCCGCTGGCCTGGAGACCATCATCGGACTGCATCACCCTCGGGGAGATATGCAGAAGATCAACCGGGGTACCCTGGCGGGATTCAAGACCTGCACGGAAGCGGATGCCGAGGGCAACTACAGCTGCATGGAGTCCTCGGCCAGCGGCGCCAACCACCTGTCTTCCCGCTGGGGCAGCGGCGTCACCGAAGGCGGCAGCAGCGGGTCAGGCCTGTTCAAGACCGTGGACGGCGCGAAGTACCTGGTCGGCCAATTGCACGGCGGCTCGTCCAGTTGCACCAGTCCCAGCAGTACCGACTCCTATGGCCGCTTCGATCTGGCGTACGGCGACGGGTTGAAGAACTGGCTGGATCTGCCGGCGCGCAATCCCGTCTACCGCTTCTTCAACGTCTCCACGGGGGCGCACTTCTTCACGATCAACGCCGCCGAGCGCGACTATGTCAAGTCGACCTTGCCGACCTTTCGATACGAAAGCGAGGCTTTCTATGCCTACTCCCAGAATGCCAGCGGCTTGAGTCCGGTCTACCGCTTCTACAACTCTACGACCGGCGCACACTTCTACACCATCAGCGAAGCCGAGAAGAACTACGTCATTGCTACGTTCAAGGACTTCAATTTCGAGGGGTCGAGCTGGTATGCGCAAACTGGCGGCGGCAATGGCACGACGCCTCTGTTCCGCTTCTTCAACACGGGCACCGGCGCACACTTTTATACCAGCAGCGCTGCGGAGAAGGACTATGTCAAGGCTACCTTCCCGACGTTTCGCTACGAAGGCATCGCGTACTACGTCTGGACCACGCAGCGCTGAGTGGGGTTCATCCTCAAGGCAGAAAGGCGCTGGACTCGCCAACAATCAGCTTGGCCAGTTCGTCCATCAGGTCGTAGCGCACCTGGTCGGCCGGATAGGCCACGCTGAGCACCTCGAAGGCACGCACATTGGCCAGGCGAAACGCCAGCGTGGCCTCGTCGTGGTTCGCCGTAATCGTGATGGTGCCGCGCGCTTCGGTCCGGTAATCGAATCGAAACGCCTGCAAGGTATTCTTTTCGGGGTGGCGTACCTCAATCCGCTCGTGCCTGACCGTGCCGGCGGCCAGACGGGATTCGATGCGCTGCAGGCCTGGCGGGAAATTGGCGCTGACGCTGGCGTCACGGGGCGTGCCCTGCAGCGGTACCACGTTCCAACCCATGGCGATGTAGTCAAACACCTCCTGATCGCGCAGCTTCTTGCGTCTGGCGTCGACCCGAAAGTCGGTCAAACGCATACTGGGCCACGGTGTCTTGCCGTCCAGGCTAAGTGCCGGGCCCTTGGGCTTGAGAATGTCCAGGTTCTTGGCCAATTCGCTGAGGTACTGCCAAGCCGTCTTGGCCGACCACTCGGTTTGCTGAGTGTTGGCTTCCAGCCTGGCCTTGTCGGTGCTTTGCTCGGTTTGCAGGGCATTGGCCTGCGACTTCAGTTGATTGAGAAAACTCACAACGCCTTTCAACTCGCGGGGAGACAGGCGCAATTCTAGCCACCCGCCGCCTGCGTCGGCGCCGCTTTTCGGGTCCTTATCACGCTACATGGAGCGTTGCAGCATCACCCGGTAGTCGTCGGCTGTGGCGATACGTGGATTGGTCTTGTGGCAATGGTCGGCCAGGGCGCCGGCAATGATGGCCTCGAACCAATCTTCCTGCACACCCATCGCGCGCAAGCCGGAAGGCAAACCGAGGCGCTGATTGAGGGCCTTGATCGCCTGGGGGATGTCGGTCCCGGTATCCAGCCCCATGGCGCTGGCCATGCGCTGCAGTCGACGCTCCTTCTGTATCGAGGGTGCGATCGCGTTGAACTCAATGACAGCGGGCAGGAACACCGCATTCAAGGTGCCGTGATGCAGACCCGGATTGATGCCCCCCAGGCTGTGACTGAGCGAATGCACACAACCCAGCCCTTTCTGGAAGGCCATGGCACCCTGCATGGACGCGCTCATCAGGTTCAAGCGGGCCTCTCGGTCGCCGCCATCACGGGTGGCGCGTTCGATGTGCGCCCAGGCACGCTGCAAACCATCGAGCGCAATGCCATCCGCCGGGGGGTTGAAGGCGGGTGCCATGAAGGTTTCCATGCAGTGGGCAATCGCATCCATGCCGGTTGCGGCAGTCAGCTTCGGCGGCAGGCCCAGCGTCAGCTCGGGGTCGCAAATGGCGGCCTTGGGCACCAGATTCCAAGAATGAAAGCCGAGCTTGCGATGGTCGTCCACGATGATGATGGCACCGCGCGCCACCTCACTGCCGGTGCCGCTGGTGGTGGGCACCGCAATCAAGGGCGCCGCACGCGCAGTGATGCGCGGGGATCCGCCTTCGATGGTCGCGTAGTGCGTCAACGGCCCCTCGTGCGTGGCGGCGATCGCCACGCCCTTGGCACAGTCAATCGCCGAGCCACCGCCCACCGCAATCAAGCCATCACACGCTTGTGCCTGGTAGATTGCCGCCGCCGCGCGCACTGCGGCTTCGGTCGGATTGGAGGGCGTCTGGTCATACACCGCTACCGGCCAGCCCGGCAGGGCGTCCAGAGCCCGTTGCAGCAAACCGGCCGCTTTGACCCCGGCATCGGTAACAATCAGCGGTCGCTGGATACCGACGCGCTCGCACTCCTGTGCCAGCAGCCTGACCGCCCCATTTTCGAACTGCACTTGCGTAATGTAGTAGATCAAGGACATGGATTACCTGCCAGTCGGTTGTACGATGTAGACCCCACTTTACCAAGAGGAAACCCCAATGCGGACCCGATCAGCCCTGTTGGCAGTCACGTTGGCGATAGCGGCCACGGTTGCGCAGGCCGAGCGCCTGATTGCCGCCCAGGCCGTCGACCTGATGACCTGTTACGTCGCCCAAACGCCCTCCATCGGCCTCAAGGGTCTGGGCAAGGCCGGCCAGCCGCTGTCCGCGACGTTCAAGTAGATGGCCCACCACCGCAGCGCGCGGGCGCTGCTCACCCCTGCCATGCATGGTGTGCTGGAGCGCATGAGCCGAACCGGGCACGTGCCACTGCATGCCCTGACGCCGGTGCAGGCGCGCGCCTCCTATGAAGTCGGTGCCGGCGTGCTGGAGCTGCCGTCGCACAAGTTGGCGCGTGTCGAAGAGCTGGCCATTCCCGCGCGCGACGGGCACACGCTCAATGCCCGTCTGTATGCGCCCGCAGCCGAACCCTTACCGGTGCTGTTGTACTTCCATGGTGGCGGCTTCACCATCGGCAGCATCGACACGCACGACGCTTTGTGCCGACGTCTCAGCCATCTTGCCGATTGCGCCGTGGTTTCTCTCAACTACCGGCTCGCGCCACGGCACAAGTTCCCCACCGCCGTCAACGACGCCTGGGACGCGCTGGCCTGGTTGTCCGAGTCCGCTGCAAGCGTGCAATTGGATGCGGGCCGAATGGCCGTCGGGGGTGACAGCGCGGGCGGCACGCTGGCTGCGGTCTGTGCCGTGCTGGCCCGTGACGCTGGCTTGCCGCTGGCGCTCCAGTTGCTGTTCTACCCTGGTTGTGGCGGCCATCAGGACACGCCCTCGCACCGAACGTTTGCGCATGGCTTCGTGCTGGAGGCACCGCACATCGACTACTTCTTCAACCACTACCTGCGCACGCCCGCGGACCGCAATGACTGGCGTTTCGCGCCACTGGACGGCTGTGACGACTTGGGCCACCAACCGGATCTGGAAGGCGTGGCGCCTGCCTGGTTCGGTCTGGCGGAATGCGACCCGTTGATCGACGAAGGTGTCCTGTATGCCGACAAACTGCGCGCCGCCGGCGTGCACGTCGATCTGGAGATCTACCGCGGCGTGGTGCATGAGTTCATCAAGATGGGCCGTGCCGTCCCCGAGGCAGCCCAAGCCCATGCCGACGCGGCCCGGGCGCTGCGACACGCTTTTCTTACCGAGGCTTCCCAATGACCACGCTGCGACGCAAGGACTTCCGCTTCATTCACCGCCTGCGCGTGCGCTGGGCCGAGGTGGACATGCAGAAGATCGTCTTCAATGCCCACTACCTGATGTACTTCGACACCGCCATTGCCGACTATTGGCGCGCTCTGGCATTGCCTTACGAGTCGGCCATGGCGCAGCTCGAAGGCGACCTGTACGTGCGCAAGGCGACGGTGGAGTACCTCGCCTCTGCACGCTTGGACGATCAACTCGACGTGGCAATTCGATGCCAACGCATAGGCAAGACTTCGATATTGTTTTCCGGCGTCATCTTCCGCGGCGACGAGCTGCTGATCAGTTGCGAGTTGGTCTATGTGTTCGCTGACCCGCACACGCAGCGCCCCAAGCCCGTCCCCGAAGCCTTGCGGGCCATCCTGGCCGGATATGAGGCACGTGAACCAATGGTCACGATCGAAGTCGGTCCCTGGGCGGCGCTGCGCGAGGGAGCCAGCCAGGTTCGCGCCGAGGTGTTCGAGCGCGAGCAGGGCATTCCCGCAGAAATGGCCAGCGACGACGCTGACCTCGGCGCGGTCCACGCCCTGGCCCGCAATCGCCTGGGGCAACCGGTCGCGACCGCGCGTCTGCTGCAACACGCACCGGGCATCGGAAGGGTCGGGCGCATGGCGGTCAATCGGGTGCTGCGCGGCTCCCAACTGGGGCGCGATGTGCTGCGCGCGCTACTGGAAGTGGCCGCTATGCGGGGCGATCACGAAGTCTGCCTCTACGCCCAGCGCCGCGCGGAGGACTTCTACCAGCATCAGGGGTTCCGCCCCCGTGGCGAGCCGTTTGAAGAGGCCGGCATCAGCCACATCGAGATGAGCATGCCACTTGCGAAGGCTGCAACGACCGAGGGTGCCGCGTAAGTGGGCGTCGATCAGTCGGCCGCTATCGAACAGGAGCCGGGCCAGTCAAGCCTGCCCGGCAATCGCGACCCGGCGGCGTGGGTGGTTGGCTTGCTGGCGTTGACGCTGTTCTTGGCGCCGGCGGTGGGGGCGACGACCGAACGGTTACTCCAAGACACGCTGAAATCCATGATCGTGTCCTTTGGCGTGTTGCTGGCAGCCCTGTTGTGGTGCTGGAGCATGGCCCGCAGCGCAGAACCGCCGCGTTGGCACGCCCTGTTGTGGCTGCCAATCGGCCTGATGCTCTACGCGTTTGGCAGCATGGCCTGGTCGCACACCTACCTCGCTGCAGTCGAAGCCATACGCTGGTTCATATTTGGCTTGCTGCTGTGGGTCGGCTTGAACACGCTCAGGCGCGAGTATCTGCCAATCCTGATCGCTGGCATTCACTGGGGCGCGGTCATGGCGTCGCTGTGGGCCGCGCTGCAGTTCTGGGCCGACCTGAAGCTGTTTCCGCAAGGCCCCAACCCAGCCTCGACTTTCATCAATCGCAACTTCTTTGCCGAGTACGCAGTCTGCACCCTGCCGTTTTCCGCCTGGTTGGTGGCGCAGGGCAGGGGCCTGGGGCAAGTGTCGCTGCGCGTCACGACGACCGCACTCGTCGTGCTCGCCATCCTGATGACGGGAACCCGTTCCGCATTGATGGCCCTGCTCATGCTGACGGTACTGCTGCCCTGGGCACTCTATCGCTACCGCCAACGATTGGGGCTGACCCAATGGTCAGGTCTTACACGCCGGATGGCGCCAGCCATGTTTGTGCTGATCGTCCTGGGGCTGGGGCTGGTCGGCAGCGGCAACCCAAAAGTGCTGGCCGAACAGCGTGGCAGCGCACCTTTGGAGCGAGCATTTTCACGCGCCCTGAGCCTCACTGAGTCCTCGGAATACTCGGTCGGATCGTTTTCCATTCGGGCAGTGATGTGGAAAGCCACACTTCGGATGATCGCCGCTCGACCGTTCTTTGGCGTCGGAGCCGGTGCCTGGGAAGTAGAGATTCCCCTGCATCAGGTGGCAGGTGCGCAAATTGAGGACGACTTCTACGCACACAACGAGATCCTGCAATTGTTGGCCGAGTATGGCCTGGCTGGATGGGCATTTTTGCTGGCCCTTGCAGCCTATCTGGCACGAGTTGCCTGGACCTTGCGCGGGAGCGCGGCCGAACCGGAGCAGGCAGAGGCTCCGGTTCGGGCTTTGGCCCTGTGCAGCCTGCTGGCGTGTCTGCTGGTCAGTAACGCGGGATTTCCCTGGCGCCTTGCCAGTTCGGGCGCCTTGTTCGCAGTGAGCTTGGCGATACTGGCCGCGTCAGACGCACGACTGATGCCGCGATCGGATCAACGGGCCGTTGCTGCCGTCTGGCGTGTCGGCAGTGACCGGGCAATGATGGTCGTGCTGGTGCTCAGTATTGGCCTCGCGCTGTTCCTGTCGCTCCAGGCTGTGAAGGTTGAAGGCCGATTGGTCCGCGCCGCGCAACTGGCCCAGTCCATGACGCAGTCCGGCGCACCCAACGACCCACGTTGGGCGTCCACGAAAGAGGAAATTCTGTCACTGGTCGATCAGGGCATTGCAATCAACCCGCATTACCGCAAGATTACCCCCATCGTGGCGGACGAACTGGCTCGCTGGGGGGACTGGCAAAACGCAGTCTGGATCTGGGATTCGGTGGTTGCATCGCGTCCCCACATTGTCGCGATACTTGCCAATATCGGTCGCGGCTACGCGCAGATGGGCCACCTCGACAAGGCGCACGAGTACCTGGAACGTGCACGCTCGGTTCAGCCCCACGCGCTGTCGGTCGGCTCGCTTGAAATCATGCTGCTGATGCGAGCCGGGCAAGACGAACGTGCTGCCGCGTTGATCCAGAGCGCCTTCAGCGGCGACCACTACGACCTGGACACGCTTCATGCGGCCTACGCGCTGGGCATCCGCTCCAGAAACTGGCCCATGGCGATCGAAGCGCTGCAGCGGCGCAACCGAGCGTGGCCTCAGTACGCAGTCGACAGCTGGCTCAAGCTTGGGGACTTGTACTCACCAGCAAACGCCGACGACCCGAAGAAGGCCATTGAAGCCTACCGACAAGCGATTGAACTCGCACCCCCTCAATACAGGAAACAGGTACGAGAGCTGGTTGACCCAGCCTACCGCGATAGTTTGTAGACAAGGCAGACAGGCCGCCGACAGAGCGCCGAAGCCCAACCTGTGGACTCAGATGTCTGCCAACAAAGGGTAGGGCAACGGCATGACTGTCAACAGCGACCCGTGATTCGAGCCATGTCGCAGTTGGGCCGCTTCAATAGCCGTCACCTGTGCCGACACGATCGCTTCACAGCCTCCCTGCGCAGTGGCAGCCACCTGCACCACCGTGCCACAGGGCTGATCGGCGTCGCTTGCCTGGAAGACCTCATCGCCTGCCGCCATGGGTTCTTCGCAGTGCACCAGGCAGGCACGGCGCTTGAGGGTGCCTCGGAACTGGCTGCGCGCCACCACCTCCTGGCCGGGGTAACAGCCCTTCTTGAAATTGACGCCGCCGACCGACTCGTAATTGAGCATCTGCGGCACAAACGCCTCCACATTGGGTGTGGTCAACGTCGCAACGCCGCTGCGCACCTCGCTCAAGGCCCACTGCTCCGGGCTCAAGCTGGGTCCGATCGGGGCGGGCTCTTCGACCGGCACCACCCATAGGGCCCGCGCCACCCCGTCGGCAGGGTACAGGGTGACCAGAGAGCCCGCGCCTGCCTGGTACTTGGACCACGCCTGGCGCGGGCCAGGCGCGATGGTTTCGATGTCATCACCGGCCACACCGTAGAGCGCAAAGTCAGCGGACGCGTCGGTCAGCTTGGCCTTGGCGCGCATCACAAACATCGACAGGCGCTTGAGCGTACCCGGCAGCAAGTCTCGACTGCAAATGAGCAGGATGTCTGTGGGGCTACGCTTGAAACCGATGAAGCTGGCCAACATGCGCCCCTTGGGGGAGCAAAATGCCGCCAGCCGGGCTTCGGACAAGCCGAGCAACGAGAAGTCCTGCGTCAATTGGCCGTGCAGGAATTTGGCGGCGTCGTCGCCTTCGACGCGAATCACGCCCAACCAGGGAAGGGGGGCAACGCCCCGAAATTCAGTAGTCATGCGCTGAATTATCATCGCCGATCAATCTCAGTTAAGGCGGTAGGGCTGTGCGTCGTGTTTTTCTTTCTCTGCTGGTGCTGCTGGCCCTGGGCGCGAGCGCGTGTGCCTGGTGGCTGCATCGCGAGCTGACCCTGAGCGCCGCCACAGTGGATTTGTCCATCGATCCGGGCACCTCGGTGCGCGGCGTGGCGCAGGCAGTCCAGGCGGCAGGCGTTGATGTCGACCCGGGACTGCTGTACTGGTGGTTCCGGCTGTCCGGCCAGGCACGTCAGATCAAGGCGGGCAGCTATGAACTTGAGCGCGGTGCCACGGCGGTGAGCCTGTTGCGAAAACTGGTTCGGGGTGAAGAGGCGCTGCGTGTCCTGATCATGGTCGAGGGCTGGAACTTCAGCCAGCTGCGTGCGGCCATGGCACGAGCCGAGAACCTCAAGCCCGATTCTGCGAGCCTGAACAACGCGCAGATCATGGCTCAGCTCGGACGGCCCGAGGTGCACCCGGAGGGCCGCTTCTACCCGGACAGCTACGCTTACGCCAAGGGTTCCAGCGATATCGCTCTGCTCAAGCGCGCAATGCGCGCCATGGACCAGCGCCTGGAGGCCGCCTGGAATCAAAGAGCGCCTGACTGTCCACTCAAGTCCGCCGAGGAAGCCCTGATTCTGGCCAGCATCGTCGAGAAGGAGACCGGCCGCGCGGCTGATCGGGCCATGATCGCCGGCGTGTTTTCAAACCGCCTGCGCCAGGGCATGCCACTGCAGACCGATCCCTCCGTCATTTACGGATTGGGGGAGCGGTTTGACGGCAATCTGCGTAAGCGCGACTTGTTGCGCGACACGCCGTGGAACACCTACACCCGTGGTGGCCTACCCCCGACACCCATTGCCATGCCAGGCAAGGCCGCGTTGCTGGCCGCGGTCCAGCCGGCGCCGACCAAGGCGCTCTACTTCGTGGCGCGCGGTGACGGCAGCAGTCAGTTCAGCAGCAGCCTCGAAGAGCACAATCGAGCCGTCAACAAGTACCAGCGCGCACCGTAGTCACAGCATGGCCAACCAAGGCGTCTTCATCAGCTTCGAAGGCATCGACGGTGCCGGCAAGTCAACCCACATCGACAGCCTGGCGCAGGCATTCAGGGCGCAGGGCAGGGTGGTAACACTGACACGCGAGCCTGGCGGAACGCCGCTTGCCGAGAAGTTGCGTGCCATCATCCTCAATGACGCGATGGACGCCATGACCGAGGCACTGCTGGTCTTCGCGGCACGCCGTGATCATTTGCAGCAATGCATCGAACCGGCGCTGGCGCGCGGCGAAGTCGTGCTGTGCGATCGCTTTACCGACGCCACATTCGCCTACCAAGGTCATGGCCGTGGCTTCGATCAGCGCGTGTTGTCGGTGTTGGAGCAGTGGGTGCAGGCCACGCCCGGCACACCCGCAGTGGCCCTGCGCCAGCCTGACCTGACGATCTGGTTCGACCTCAGCGCCGAGGTTGCCGCGCAGCGCCTGGCTGGCGCGCGCCAGCCGGACAAGTTCGAGGCGCAGCCGCTGGAGTTCTTCCGCCGGGTCGTGGCCGGGTACTCTGCCCGCCATGCCGAATTTCCAGGTCGCTTCGCCCGCATCAATGCGTCCAACACCCGCGACGAGGTGTGGCACGACGTATTGGCGGCGGTCCGTTCCCGAGGATGGTTGCCATGAACCCGTCAAAACTGCCACCCTGGATCGTCGATCAAGCGCGGCAACTGCTCAGCCAACGGGGCCACGCCTGGCTGCTGGCGGGTCCCAGCGGGCTCGGTCAGTACAGTCTCGCCATGGCGATGGCGCGCGCCTGGCTGTGTGAGCAGCCGGCTGCCGAAGGGGCCTGCGGCACCTGCGGCAGTTGCCATGCCATCGACGTGCGCACGCACGCCGATCTGTGCGTCCTGATGCCGGAAACCACGATGCTGGAGCTTGCATGGCCGCTAACTGAACGTGCCCAGGCCGAGATTGACGAGAAGAAGCGCAAGCCCAGCAAGGAGATTCGTGTCGAGGCCATGCGTGACGCCATCGAGTTTTCCCAACGTACCAGTGCTCGCGGGCGCGGCAAGGCGGTGCTGGTATTCCCGGCCGAGCGGATGAACGCCATCACCGCCAACGCCCTGCTCAAGACCCTGGAAGAGCCACCCGGCGACGTCAAGTTCGTGCTGGCCACAGGTGCCGCCCACCAGTTGCTACCCACGATTCGCAGCCGTTGCCTGGGCCACACCATGATCTGGCCAGACGCCCAAGGCGCCAGCGCCTGGGTTGAAGCGCAAGGACTCGCGCGCGACGAGGCGGTCGTGCTGCTCCGCGCGGCGGGTGGGCGACCCGATGACGCCCTGGGGCTGGCACAAAGCGGTCGCAGCGCCAAGTCATGGCGCCAGTTTCCAACGGCGATGGCGCGCGGCGACGTTGCTGCGGTGAAGGACTGGAGTGGCGCGCAGATCGTGGATGCGCTGCAGAAGTTGTGTCATGACTTGGCTGCGCTCCAAACCGGCGCCTCGCCCCGCTTCTTCGAGCCCTCGGATCTGCCATCCGGCGGATCGTTGCCAGCCCTGACGGCATGGTCAAAGGCGCTCGCCAGAGCGCTGCGCACGGTCGAACACCCGTTCAATCCCGGGTTGATGCAGGAGACCCTTGTGAGTCAGGCCCAATCGGCCCTAAACTCAAGGCCCCAGGTCACATTTTCCGTATGAGCACTTCCACCCCAGCTCCAACGCCCCCGCGCCCCAGCGTCATCCAGTTGGCGATCAAGGAGCGCGCCGCCCTGTATGCGGCCTACATACCGTTGTTCACCGAGGGGGGCATCTTCATACCCACCGCGCGGGATTACCGGCTGGGCGACGACGTCTATGTGCTGCTGTCCTTGCCAGAAGATCCGCAACGCTATCCGGTGGCTGGCAAAGTAGCGTGGGTAACACCCGCCAAGGCTGCCAACAATCGCACGCAAGGGGTC
>Ga0207979_100413_pt1 | contig 11002 bp, 9 predicted proteins | sample LakWasM124_LOW14_2_FD_183936 | JGI IMG/M metagenome (GOLD analysis project Ga0207979, IMG submission 183936) | Freshwater sediment methanotrophic microbial communities from Lake Washington under simulated oxygen tension - Sediment Metagenome... | ecosystem: Environmental > Aquatic > Freshwater >...
AGACGCCCACAAGCGGGTGCAGCTCGACCTGTCGCTGAACCTGCACGCGGTGGTGGCGCAGCGGCTGATCCACGGCGTCAACAACCAGCGGATGCCCGCCACCGAGGTGATGTTGCGCTCGCCCTACGTCGCCGACCTGATCAACAAAGGGCAGATCGACCAGCTGCGCGGCGTCATTGCCAAGAGCAACGACATCGGCATGCACACCTTCGACCAGTCCTTGTTCAGCCTGTTTGCCGACGGGCTGATCACGCTGGAGCAGGCCATCGACAACGCCGACTCGCGCACCGATCTGTCGGTGCGCCTGCGCATCGAACTCGGCGCCACGCTGGAGCCATCGGGGCTGAGCTACTAGATTCAGCGCCGCCCGATCAGCAGGCCCACCACCAGGCCGAATCCCGCAGCGACGCCGATGGCACGCCACGGGTTGTCGTGCACATACTGATCGGCTGCATGCCCGGCCGCCTGGACCCGCGCCACCGCGGCGCGCTGCAAGCTCGCCATGTCCGCCTTGGCCTGCTGCAGCCGGTCGGTGATGCGGCTGCGCAGGGCCATGGCTTCCTGGCCAGTCTGGTCGGCGGTGGTGCGCAACAGCTCCTCGGCGTCGGCAATGACCACACGCAGATCACTCATCAGGCGCTCCTTGTGGGCTTGGGTAAGTTCAGTCATCACAGTTCTCCATGGGTTTCAGTCTCATCGTCAGGCATACATGTAGGCACGCGACCACGGCGTCGGGTTGAGGTCCTGGCTGGCACCGGCCTTGCAGGCCAGCACCTGGTGCAGCGACACCCAGTTCTGTTCGAAGGCGTGGGCGCAGCCCGCCAGGTAGACGCGCCAGACGCGAAACGTGGTCTCGCTGACCATGCCGCGAATCGCCCCGCTGTGCTGTTCGTAGTTCTGCGCCCAATGCGTCAGCGTGCGTGCATAGTGCCGGCGCAGGCACTCCACGTCCAGCGCCTCCAGACCGGCCGTCTGCATGTCGCGCAGCGCCCGGCTGATGTGCGGCAGCTCGCCATGGGGAAACACATACTTCTCGATGAAATTGGCGGCCCCCAGCGGCGTCGAGCCGCTGCCAGGGTCGGTCGAGGTGATGCCGTGGTTGAGCACCAAGCCGCCGTCCTTGAGCAGGCTGTGGATCTTGCCGAAGTACTCCGGCAGGTGCTCCAGCCCAACATGTTCGAACATCCCCACCGAGGTGATCTTGTCGAACAGCCCGTCGCGTGCATCCACGTCGCGGTAATCCTGCAGGCGGATCTCCACCTGATCGCTCAGGCCGGCCTGTCTGACGCGCTCGCACGCCAGCTCGTACTGGTTGCGCGACAGCGTGACGCCCACCGCGCGCGCACCAAATGCCAGCGCCGCGCGGATCACCAGCGCACCCCAGCCACAGCCAATGTCGAGCAGGCGCTCGCCGGGCTTGAGCATCAGCTTGGTCAGGATGTGGTCCAGCTTGGCGCGTTGCGCCTGCTCCAGCGTCTCGGTTCGGTTCGGGAAATAGGCGCAGGAGTAGACCATCTGCTCGTCGAGCCACAGCCGGTAGAACGCGTTGGAGACGTCGTAGTGGTGCTGCACCGCGCGCGCGTCCTTGGCCCGGTTGTGTCGCACCGTGCTCAGAATGCGGCCGAAGCGGCCACGCATCGGCACCCCGGTGTGCGCCAGCCGCGAGGCCGCCTCGATGATGTCCTGCGCGCCGCCCAGCACGTCAAAGTGACCGTTGACGTAGCCCTCCGCCAGGTTGTCCAGACTCGGTGGCAGGAAGTAGCGCAGCGCCGACGGGTTGGGTAGGCGCACCGTCACCCTCGGATCGGGTCCGAGATCGTGGTCGAAGCCATTCCAGAATGCCAGGCGCAGCGAGATGTCCGACTCGAAGCGCAGGCCCGCCATCATGCGGGCCAACAGCGTGTGCTCGGGCATGGCGAGCCGCACGTGGGTGTCCATCAGGCCATCTCCGGGCTTGCGCCGCGCAGCCACCTGGGTGGCGCATTGGCCGCCATCACCGACCGCACCGCTTGCTTGCGTATCATGGTTCTTCCGTTTCTCCGGCGCGCGGCCGCAACGTTGGCAGCCGCCGGTCCTGAGTTGCATGCTAGGAACCTTGCCTTGTGCGCATTTGCGATTTGTCAAACGCGCATCCATTCACGACGCCTGCCGCTCGATCAGGACTGCGCGATTTTTGCCCCGGAGAAAACCGACAGGTTGGGCACCACGCACAGCGCGGTCCGTAGCACAATGCAGACTGCAAACCCGGCAGAACGGAGGGATCCCATGAGCAAGTCTCCAGCCAAACCCGCACGCAAAGCCGCACCGGTGTCGCGCAAGGCTGCAAGTAAGGTCGCCGCGACCGCCCCCAAGAAGCGCCGCGCACCCGCGCGTGCACCATCGGGCGCGGCGCAAGCCGGCGCCTCCAAGGCACCGGCCGATCTGTACGGTGCCACCGAATCCGCCATCAGCGACATAGAAATGGAAACCGAGCGCCTGGGCGACTCGGAAGAGACGCTACCCGAACTGGAGCGCGAGATCGGCATCGCCGACTGGATCGACCCACTGACCGGCGAGCCGGCGGAAGGCCAGTCACCACCGCACCTCGAAGAGGAATGAACGCCGCAGCGCAGTGATGCGGCCCTGACCCCGTGGACGAGAAGCACCGCTGGAACATTGGTTACTGGCTGGTGGCGCTGCTGCTGTTGCTGCTGCAGGACATCTGGCGCGGCGCCAGCGAGGCACAGGCAGTGTCCTACAGCCAGTTCGAGCAGGCGCTGGCCGACGGCCGCATCGCCTCGCTCACGATCTCCGACCTTCTTCTGCCGGGTCGGCTCAAGACACCGGAGGGGAACAAGACCGTGCTGGTGGCCACCCGCGTCGAGCCCGAGCTGGCGGCACGGCTGCAGAAGTTCGACGTGCCCTACACCCGCGTGGTGGAAAGGAAGCCGCTGCGCGATCTGCTCTCCTGGATCCTGCCGGCGCTGGTGTTCTTCGGGCTGTGGTTCTTCCTGTTTCGCAACTTCGTCGACAAGCAGGGCATGGGCGATTTCCTGTCGATCGGCAAGAGCCGCGCCACAAGCTCGGGGAGATCGTGGACTTTCTCAAGCACCCGCAGGAGTATGGGCGACTGGGCGACTGGGCGCCTACATCCCCAAGGGCGTGCTGCTGGTCGGGCCGCCCGGCACCGGCAAGACGCTGCTGGCCAAGGCGGTGGCGGGCGAAGCCGGCGTACCCTTCTTCTCCATCTCGGGCAGCGAATTCGTCGAGATGTTCGTCGGCGTTGGCGCGGCGCGGGTGCGCGACCTGTTCGAGCAGGCCCGGCTGATGGCACCGGCCATCATCTTCATCGACGAGCTCGACGCCCTGGGGCGCGCGCGGCGCCTTCCCCGGTCTGGGCGGGCACGACGAGAAGGAGCAGACCCTCAACCAGTTGCTCTCCGAGATGGATGGCTTCGACGCCTCGGTGGGACTGATCATCCTGTCGGCCACCAACCGCCCGGAAATCCTGGACCCGGCGCTGCTGCGGGCCGGCCGCTTCGACCGCCAGGTGCTGGTGGACCGGCCCGACCGCAAGGGCCGAGTCGACATCCTCAGGGTCCACGTGCGCAAGGTCAGACTCGACGCCGCCGTGGAGCGCATCGTCGCCGGGCTGGAGCGGCACAACCGACTGCTCAACACCAGGGAGCGCGAGGCGGTGGCCTTTCACGAAATGGCCATGCGCTGGTCGCGCTGGCGCAGCCCGGCAGCGACCCGGTGCAAAAGGTGTCCACCATCCAGCGCCCCACCCAAGACCGCCACCTGATGACGCGCCCCGAGCTGGAACAGAAGGTGGCCGTGCTGCTGGGCGGCCGCGCCCCGGCTTACTGCACCGTGAGTCGCTTGGAGCCGCCGCCGGCCTTCTTGGGCAGATCCAGGGTCAGCACGCCGTCTTCGTACTTGGCGGTGGCCTTGGCCTCGTCAACGTCCTGCGCCAGCGTGAAGGCGCGCGAGACCGAGCCGTAGTAGCGCTCGCTGCGCACCACTTTGCCGCCGTCACCCTTGAACTCCTTCTCGTCCTTGGTCTCGGCGTCGATCTGCACCAGATTGCCGTCTATGCGCACGTTGATGTTTTCCTTCTTGACACCGGGCAAGTCGGCGCGGACCTTGAAGGTGCCGTCCTTCTCCACCACATCCAGGCGGACGTCCAATTCCTCCAGACTCCGCTCCGACCGCAAGGGCGCCATGAATCGCCGGAACATGGATTCAAACGGATCGTTCAGCGCGGGTTCAAACAAACGCAGGTTGCTCATGATGATTCCTCTTCGGTTGACAGTGCTCAGTCGTCTGCTCGCCGCGGTCAGCACGCCGTCCATGACCGGCCAACCCGCGACAACAGCAGGTTAGCCACTCCCAGCGCCACGTCATTGAGAACTCTCAAATTGAAGTTACTTTGCGCCGCAGGCGGAAGGCACCACCCTTTGCACCGCCTCTTGCGTTTACACGCGTTCGGCCACTGGTTACCATGCGACATGCGGTCCCCTTCAATCCCCGGCTTTGGCCGGTCCGCGGGCCAGCATCGCTCACCTGCACTCACTGTGAGACCTCGCACATGAACGCCGCTTCCCAAGGCACACCGGATTCCCTGCAGCTTTGCTACCGCATGCTGTTCGAGCGCAATCCGCTGCCGATGTGTATCTATGACAGCGCCAGCTTGCGTGTGCTCGCGGTCAACGAAGCCGCCGTCTCCCAATACGGCTACAGCATGCCGGAGTTCGTCGAGCTCACCGTGCTCGACCTGCATCACCAAGATGACGCCCAGGCCGTGCGCGAACGGCTCGCGGGCCCCCATGATGGCTCGCCCGCCAGGCAACTGTGGCGCCACCGACACCGCAGCGGCGCCTTGATCGAGGTCGAGACCATCACTCAGCAAGTGCAGAGCGAAGGCACGGTGCTGTGCATCATGTTGGTGCGCGACCTGACCGAACAACGCCGATCCGAAGCGATTCAGCGCCAACTGACCGAGCGACTCACCACGACGTTGGAGAGCATCACCGATGCTTTCTTCACGCTGGACCGCAATTGGTGCTTCACCTACGTCAATGCCCGCGCCGAAGCGCTCATGCGCAAGAGCCGCGCCGAGATGCTGGGGCACAACGTGTGGGCGGTCTTCCCGCAGGGCGTCGGCAGCACCTACCAAACCGAATTCCGGCGCGCAGTCAATCAAGGCTGTTCGGTCAGTTTCGAGACTTTCTTCGAGCCGTGGCAAGTCTGGCATGCAGTCAGAGCCTACCCGGCCGAGCATGGCTTGACCGTGTACTTTCACGACGTCACCGAGCAGCACCGTCATGAGCGGCGGCTGGCCGAAGAGCGCGACTTGCTGGCCGCCGTCGTCAATGCCACCCACGACGCTGTCATCAGCACCGATGCCGCGGGGTTGATCCTGAGCTTCAACCCCGCGGCCGAGCGCATTTTTGACCGCATCGAGGCCAGCGCGAAGGGCCATCCGGTCGAACTGCTGATGCCCGAACGCTTTCGCGCCATCCACGCGAAGCACCGGACCGACTTCGCAAGCGGCAATGAACGCTACCGCATGATGGGCATGGGCCTGGTCAAGGGCTTGCGCGCCAATGGAGAGGAACTGGAGCTGGAGGGCACCATCAGCAAAGTGGAAATCCAGCGTCAGTCCCGGCTGCTGATCAACTTGCGCGACGTCTCCGAACGGGTCCGGGCCGATGCGCAGTCCGAGCAGACGCGCACGCGGCTGTCGGACCTCACCGAGCGGCTCATGTCGCAGGAGAAGACGCTGGTCAAGCGCCTGGCGCAGGCGCTGCACGATCACTTGGGGCAGACCATGGCGGCCATTCGCATGGCGCACGAGACGATGGTGGCGGTGCAGGCTGGCCAGCTCTCGCCCGAGGTGGATCGGCTGCAGTCGCAACTGGGCGTGCTCATCAGCCAGGCCATCCGCCAGATACGACAGGTGCTCATCGATCTGCGCCCGCCCCTCTTGGAAGAACACGGACTGGCCGCCGCGCTGGACAACGAGCTGCGCAACCGCTCGCTGGTGGCGCCCAAGGTCGACTTCGCGATCAACGTGACACCCGAGGTGGCCGCCATGCGCTGGCCATCCGATGTCGAGTACGCCGCCTTCATGGTGGCGCGCGAGGCCATCGAGAATGCCTTGCGGCACTCGGGCTCGTCCTGCGTGTCTGTGTCGCTTTCCGGGGGGAGCCTGTCGCTGGAGCTTGAAGTGCTCGACGAAGGCTCCGGCATTCCGAACGGCGCCGTGCACCGCAGCGGCCACCTTGGCATTCTGGGCATGCACGAACGCGCCCATGCGGTCGGCGCGACAGTGGCCATCGACTCGCACCCAAGCCACGGCACTCGCATGCGGTTCGGCTGGAAAGCCGCGTCATGACGCGCCTGTACCTGGTTGACGACCACCGGATCATGCGCGAGGGCCTGCGCGCCCTGCTGCAAACTGCCGGCCACGAGGTGGTGGGCGAGTCGGCCGACCCGACCGAGGCGCTGGCCGAATTGCTGCGCCTGAACCCCGAGGTGCTGTTGCTCGACCTCAACCTGGGCGCACGCTCCGGCTTCGAGCTGCTGGCCGAGATGCAGCGCCGCCACCTGCCGGTGCGCTGCGTGGTGCTCACCATGTCGGCCGAGCCGCGCCAGGTCACCGAGGCGCTGCGCATGGGCGCCAGCGCCTACGTGCTAAAGGGCTCGGCAGGCAGTGATGTCATGAGCGCCATCGACGCGGCGGTGCAGGGCAAGCGCTACCTCGGCGCCGACGTGGCCGACCTGGCGCTGCAGGTACTGACCAAGCCGGACGAGGACGACCCCTTGAGCAGCCTGTCGCCGCGCGAGCGCCAAATCATCGTCATGGTGGTCAGGGGCCAGTCCAGCGCGCAGATCGGCGAGAGCCTGCACCTGTCCCCCAAGACCGTTGGCACCTACCGCAGCCGCCTGATGGGCAAGCTGGGCGTGCACGACGTAGCCGGCCTGGTGCGGCTGGCCATCCGCTACAGGCTGATCGACCCGGACAGCCAGTAGGCCGCCACCGATCTTGCGTTTTCGCAAGCGCATGCCAACTGCCCCAGCCTAGAGTGCCAGTGAGCGCCCCGCGCCTGTGCAGCAGGCGCACGCGGCAGCAATCGGCCATCGGCCGGGGACAGCGCTGAAGGCCTGTCCCGCAAGGTCTAGCCAGTTGAGGACAGAGCTGAAGGTCTGTCCCGCAACACTTCAGGAGGACATCATGGCAATCGAGAACGGGACTATCGGCCTGGCTCTGTCAGGCGGCGGGTTTCGGGCCGCCCTGTTTGGCCTGGGAACGCTGTGGCGGCTCAACGACGCGGGCTTGCTGGGCAGGCTCGACCGCATCACCAGCGTTTCCGGCGGCTCCATCCTGGCCGGCATCCTGGCGCACCGCTGGCGCTCGCTGCAGTTCAGCGGCGGGCGCGCGCGCAACTTCGAGAAGGTGGTGGCCGAACCGGTGCGCTCGTTCTGCGCCAACACGGTCGACATCGGGGCCGGGCTGGCCGGCCTGCTGGTGCCGTTCAAGACCGCCGGCGACTTCCTGGCGCACCGCTATGCCAAGGACCTGTTTGGCGACGCCACCATCAAGGACATCCCGCTGGCCGACGGCAGCGATAACCCCAAGTTCATCTTCTACGCCACCAATCTACAGACCGGGCGCAGCTTTCGTTTCCGCCAGGACATGATCGCCGACTACATGCTGGGCGTCTCGCGCACCACCAACCCCGCGCTGGCCGTGGCGGTGGCGGCCTCCAGTGCCTTCCCGCCACTGTTCTCGCCCATCATCCTCAAGACCGATCCACAGGCCTGGACCGAGGGCGGCGACCTGCCCAACCTGCAGGCGCTGCGCAAGCGCATCGTGCTGGCCGACGGCGGCATCTACGACAACATGGGCCTGGAGTCGCTGGTCGACAACGTCGACATCGTGCTGGTCAGCGACGCCGGCGCGCCCTTCGAGGTCGACGAGAGCCCCGCCGTGGACAACGTCTTCCAGCTCGGCCGGGTGCGCGACATCCTGATCGACCAGACCCGCGCACTGCGCAAGCGCTGGCTGATCAGCGAGTTCGAGGCCAGGCGCAAGCGCGGTGCGTTCTGGGGCATCGGCACGCACCTGTCGTCCTATGGCTCCACCGTGCCGTGCATGACGGTCGACTCTCCCCTGAGCGACGCGCTGGAGCGCATGCCCACCCGGCTCAGCAGTGTGGATGCCGAGCGCCAGGGCCACTTGATCAACTGGGCCTACGCCTTGTGCGATGTGTCGCTGCGTGAACGCGCCGGCCTCCCGGTGCCGATGGCCACCTCTTGGCCAGTTCCGCAGTACCCGCTCTAGGCGCGAGCCGCGCCGCCACCCCCGACACCCACTGGTGCAGTCATGACAATCGACAGGGAACACCTGGCCGGCTGGAGCCTGGAGCTCAGCGACGAAGCCTTTGCCGCGGCGCTGGCGGCGCTGGGCGCGCTGGCCGCGCTGGACCGGCTGACCCTGGGCCGCGCCTGGGATGCCGGCGGCTGGCGCGTGGAGCGGCTTGCGGACCTGCTCACCGAGGCCATGCAAGTCCACCAGGGCCAACTGGCCTGGGCCCTGCCGCTGCCGGCATCGCGCCGCACCGCGCCGCGCCTGCGGGTGGCCAGCGCGCCGGGCGGCGCGCCCCAGCTGGTTGCGGCTCCGCGGGCAGGCCAGTTGGCCCAAGTCTGGCGCGTCTTTCTGGCCGCGCTGCCAGGCGCCAGCGGCAGCCTGCCACGCGGGCCACGGCTGGCGCTGCACAGCAGCGTGCGCAGCGCCGATTCGGTGCTGGGCCTGGCCAGCGCCCTGGCTCACCCCGAAGTGGGGGCGGCCAGTGTCTACCTGGACGAGGCCTTCGCCGCCGATGGCCGCACCGATTGGTGCTGGCCCTTCACCGTCGCAACCTTGCCCGGCGACCCATTGCAGACACCGCTGGCGCAGCGGCAGGCGGCCCTGCCGCCCCACTGGCCCTACCGGTTCGCCAGTGCCAGCCGCGAACTCGCACGCGCCGAGGTGCTGGTGATCGGGGCTGGCGCCAGCGATGCCTTGGCTCGATTGCTGGCGAGCGGGCTGCACCTACGCTGCTGCCTGGTGATCGTCGCCGGCCTGGGCACCGACTCGGCGCGCAGCGCCGCGCCGCTGCTGCGCGCCCTGGTGGCACGGGTACGCGCCGAGGGCATCGCCATCGTCGAGTCCGGCCAGTCCGCCGACGAGTTCGCCACGCGCCTGCGCGCGTTTGGCGACCAGCTCAGCCACAACCTGCCCATCGACGTGGCACTGACGCTGGCATTTCGCCCCGGCGCCCTGCTGCTGCTCAATCGCGACCTGCTGACCCTGAGCCACCTGGACACCACCGTCACCACCCTGACCAAGAGCCTGCGCCGGCTGCCCGAGACCACCAAGCTACTGCTCAAGCGCGAATCCTTCAACCGGCTCGGCGTGCCGGATTTCAAGCTGCGCAGCTACACCCAGCGCATGAGCGTGCCAGCGCCCCCTTTGCAGCCGTCCAGCGCCGCCGCCCCGCGCGACATCGCCGACGCCATCGACGCCACCCGAGTGCGCTACCGCTTTGACCACGAGTCCGGCGAGGCCTCGGCCATCTCCGAACTCCACGGCAGTGTGCGCTCGCAGCAGAACGCCGCCCTGCGCCGCAAAACCACGCCGCGCTACCTGCAGCAACTCAGCTTTCGCAAGCCGGCCGATCAATTCGTCGAGGAACGCGCCGGCTACTGCGTCGGCCAGCCGGTGATGGTGCAACTGCTGATCGGCGCCAGGCGGCCCGAGCGCACCACCGCGACCCGCGTATTCCCGGAGGACTCGCTGTTCCGCCAGGGGCAGGCGCAACACCGGCTGCAGGTGGTGCTGCATGAGCCGCGCCAATTCGACCAGCCGCTGCTGCGCGAGATCCTGCTGCCGCGCGTGGGCGACAGCAGCGTGGCCGAATTCGTCTTCACGCCGGTGCTCGCCGGAGCGTTCGAGGCGCGCATCTCGGTGCTGCACCGTGGGCGCGTGCTGCAGACCCAACTGCTGCACACCCGCGTCGCCATGTCGCCGGCGGCGCTGCAGGAGGCCGGCTCGCGCATCACGCTGGACGACGAGACCCAGGTGCGCCACGACTGGTCCGACCTGGGCCAACGCCGCCGCTTCGACCTGGCCATGGTGCTCAACCACACGCAGACTGGCGAGGCGATGCTCACCGGCGTCGCCGGCCAGCGCGCCTGGGCCAAGCACCTGGGCTCGGACATCCAGGACATCGTCGGCAGCCTCAATACCGCCATCTCCGCCGTGGCGCACAGCGTGGCCGACTACGGTGACGGGCTCGACCAGGGCGAGAACCCTGCCCTGCTGGTGAGCCTGGCGCGCGATGGCGCCGACCTGTACTCGCTGCTCTACCTGGACCAGCTCAAGCGCCTCGCCACGGGTGGCTTCGATCCCGGAGACGAGTCGGTGGCCTACCTGCAGGTGATCAGCGCGCGCCAGGACGCCGTCATCCCGCTGGAGTTCATGTACGACTTCAACCCGCCCAGGCCGGGCGCCACGGTCTGCCCGCAACACCGCGAGGCGCTGGCCGCCGGCCGCTGTCCGCCGCGCTGCGCGCGCAGCAGCCAGCCCACCGACCACGTCTGCCCAATGGGCTTCTGGGGCCTGAAGAAAGTCATCGAGCGCCACCTGTTCGACCCGCTGGCGCTGCCGGTCGAGGGCGCCGAAGTGGTGCTGCAGGTGGAAGCCATCGACGGGCGTGACCAGCTGGACCTGCGCGCCGGCTCGCTGGTGGCGCACAGTCAGGAGGTGCAGCCCGCCGAGGTAGCCGGCCTGCTGCGCCGGCTGGGCAGCACACTGGGCAGCCAGGTCACGCTGGTCAAGGACTGGGCCGACTGGATGAACGCCGTCAAGACCCGCCACCCGGCCCTGCTGGTGGCCTTCCCGCACAACGAAGGCAAGGCGCGCAACGTGCTGCTGGAGATCGGCGGCAACAAGCTCTACACGCTGGGCCTGTCA
>Ga0207979_100418_pt1 | contig 10837 bp, 9 predicted proteins | sample LakWasM124_LOW14_2_FD_183936 | JGI IMG/M metagenome (GOLD analysis project Ga0207979, IMG submission 183936) | Freshwater sediment methanotrophic microbial communities from Lake Washington under simulated oxygen tension - Sediment Metagenome... | ecosystem: Environmental > Aquatic > Freshwater >...
GCCCGCAGGCGTGCCGGGTGGCTGTGCCGGGGCGCTGGAGCCCATTCGCGGATGCCACAGAGCTTGCGCGCCAGCCACCGGGTTGACGCTGAGACGGTTACACGCAGAGCCGCCGGCCCGCGAGCGCGCAAGCGACACGGCACAGACGCCCGGCGCGTTCGCCAACACGCCAGCGTGGCGCCAGCGAATCGAAGTGAGCAAACCCAAGAATCTGGCCAAGACCTCCAGACAAGGCGTATGCCTGCAGTGAACCAACGCTGACCACAACCGCAAGATGCTTCAAGGCGATACCATCCCACCCCATGAAACTGCTGCTGATCGAAGACGAACAGGCCATGCAAAAGACGCTGGTGCGCGCGCTGTCGCGCATCGGCTGGAGCGTTGAGGTGTGTGACGATGGCGCGCAGGCGCTGCAGCGCTGGCAGGAGGTGCGGCCCGACGTGGTGCTGCTGGACCTCAGTCTGCCCGGCCAGGATGGCTTGCGCGTGCTGGAGGCGGCACGCAAGAGCGCGCTCACCACCCCGGTGTTGATCCTCACCGCGCGCGGCACGGTGGGCGACAAGATCATCGGCTTGAACTCCGGCGCCGACGACTACCTGCCCAAGCCCTTCGACCTCGACGAACTGGAGGCACGCGTGCGGGCACTGCACCGCCGCCACTCGGAAGCGTCGGCTGAATCGGGTTCTGGCCCAGTTGCCACGGGAGTCTTGCGCTACGAATCCGATAGCGGCGCGATCTACCACGGCAAGCAGGTGCTGGACCTGACGCCGCGCGAACTCGCGCTGTTGCGCACGCTGCTGGCGCGACCCGGCCATGCCGTGTCCAAGGAGCGATTGTTCGAGCTGGTGTTCCCGGGCGAGTCCGACGTCCAGTACGAGGCCATCGAAGTGGTGGTGTACCGGCTGCGCAAGAAGCTGCAGCCCACCGGCGCCAAACTGGTGACCCTGCGCGGCCTGGGCTACCTGCTCAAGATCAACCCATGAACCAGACTGGCCCCGACGCGGTGACCGGCAGCGCAGCAGGCGAAGCGACCAGCGTGGGGGCTGAAGATCGCACCGCCGGGCCGCCCCAAGGCGCGACAGCCCCCTCGGGGGGCAGCGCAGTACGCGAAGCGGCCAGCGTGGGGGCCATGTCACTGCGGCGCTATCTGCTGCTGGGCATTCTGGTGCCGGTGGTCCTGTTCATCGTGCTCGACACCTTCAGCCTGTACCGCCAGGCGCTGGCGGCCGTTACCACCGCCTATGACCGCACGCTGCTGGCTTCGGCCAAGTCGATCGGCGAGCACATCGACGCGCACGGCGAGGCGGAGCACGCGGAGCTGTCCGCAGTGGTGCCCTACTCGGCGCTGGAGGCCTTCGAGGCCGACAACCGCAGCCGCATGGTGTACCGCATTTCGCAGGTCGACGGCCGCGTGGTGGACGGCTTTGCCGACCTGCCGATGTGGCGAGGCAAGATTCCACAGCACGGCCCCTATGCCGCGCTGGTCGACTTCTACGACGACACCTTCCGCGGTGACGAGGTCCGCGTGGCGGTACTGCTGCAGCCCGTAGCCAGCGAGCACGGCCGCGCCATGGCGGTGGTGCAGGTGGCGGAAACCCTGCAACTGCGGCGCACGCTGGCGCGCCAGATCCTGGTCGACACGCTGTGGCGCCAGGCCTTGCTGGTGGGGGTGATCGCACTGGTGGTGCTGCTGGTGGTGCAGCGCGCCACGCGGCCGGTGCGCGAGCTCAGCGCGGCGCTGCAGGCCCGCAGCGACGACGACCTGACGCCGCTGCGCTCGCGCGAGGCACCGCGTGAGCTGCTGCCCCTGCTGGACGCCACCAACAGCATCATGTCTCGGCTGCACTACCTGCTGGAGCACCAGAAGCGCTTCGTGCGCGATGCAGCGCACCAGCTGCGCACGCCGCTGGCGGTGCTCAAGGTGCAGGTGCAGTCGGCGCGGCGCGGCGACGTGGAGCCGCAGCAGGCCCTTAGCGAGATCAACGACACCGTCGACCAGGCAACGGTGCTGGCCAACCAGATGCTGTCCCTGGCCAAGATCGCGCAATTGCGCGAGCAGCCGGTGCCCATGCTGGTGGATTGGGCACTGGTGTTGCGCGAAGTGGCCCTGGACCTGGCGCCGCTGATCGCCGACAAGGAGCTGGACTTCGACATCGATACCTCCAGCGCACCGGTGCGCACGCACGACTGGATGCTGCGCGAGCTCTCGCGCAACCTGTTGCACAACGCCATCGGCCACACGCCCGTGGGCGCCGCCCTGCGGGTGCGCCTGCTGTGCGACGAGCGCTATGCGGCGCTGGTGGTCAGCGACAGCGGCCCCGGCATCTCGGCCGAACTGCGTCAACGCCTGTTCCAGCCATTCGCGGCCGGACAGGCCCATTCGGGCAGCGGGCTGGGCCTGACGATCTGCCGCGAGATCGTGCTGGCGCTGGGCGGCAGCATCCAGCTCGACAACCGGCTCGACCGCGGCCAGGTGCGCGGCCTGGACGCCACCGTGCGGCTACCGCTGGCAACGGGCACAATGAACCCCGACACATGACACGACCCACACCCCGCCGCGCGCCCTCGCCCGCTCCCAGCCAGGCCAGGAATTTCACGTTGTTGTGGGTCTGGCTTGGGTTCCTTGTGTTCTGGATGGGAGTCGCCGGGCTCAATCATTTCGACCCGCCGGTGCGCATCGATCCCGACCAGCCGTCGGCGCCCAAGGTCGCGCCCCTGGCGGGCTTCTTCACGGACGACAGCCATGTCCTGGCAGCCGACCAGGGCCGCCGCTTCAACCAGCTGCTGGCGGCATTTGAGGAGGAGACCTCCAGCCAGGTCGCCGTAATGGTCTACCCGCACCTGCCCAGCGGCACGGTCGAGGACTTCACCATCCGTACCGCCGAGCAATCCCGGCTGGGGCGCAAGCACGTGGACAATGGCGCCATCCTGTTTGTATTCATGGACGGACGCTTGGCGCGGCTGGAGGTTGGCTACGGCCTGGAGGGTGCCCTGCCCGACCTGGCGGTGCAGCAGATCCTGGAGACGGCCCTGACGCCGGCCTTCGCACAGGGCCGCTACGTGGACGGCCTGGCAGCGAGCCTGGGCGCGGTGATGCAGGCCATCCGCACCGAATCGCACAAAACCCGCACTCCCTCGGCGGCAGCGGTGGCGTGGCGCTACCTCAACGCAGCAGTGCAGCAAAGCCGCCGCGTGGTCTGGCCGGCGCTGCGCCAGACCAATGTGGGCGAGCGCATTGGCCTGAGCTTCTTTGCAAGCCTGCTGGGAATCGGACTGTGGAGCGGGCTGGTCAACGGCGCGCGCCTGACCCTGCTGCCGCTGCGCGGCGGCTGGAACCTGCTGCGGCGCCGGCCCTTGCTGAGCGGCGTGGCGGCGATCAACGGCTCACCCATCGTCGACTCGTTCAAGCTGCTGGCGTTGGTGGGCGTCGCCGTCAGCGGCATCGTGCTGTTGGCCGGAGGCGGTGCCTTCGGCGGCGCGGGGGCCATGATTCACTGGTAGGCAGCCACGGCGCGCTGCGGGCACAATCACCGGCGATGGACAAATTGCGCATAGACAAGTGGCTCTGGGCCGCCCGCTTCTACAAGACCCGTTCACTCGCCTGCGACGAGATCGGCAAAGGCCGCGTGCAGGTCAACGAGCAGGACGTCAAGCCCGCGCGCGAGCTCAAGGTGGGTGACGTGGTGCAACTGCGCCAGGGCGCCATCGTGCGCACCGTGACGGTGCTGGGCCTGAGCGACAGGCGTGGCCCGGCCCCCGAGGCCCAGGCGCTGTATGCCGAGACCGAAGCCAGCATCGCGCAGCGCCAGCAGGCGGCCGAAATGCGCCGAATGGGCACTGAGCCAGCGCTCACGCTGGAGCACGGACGCCCGACCAAACGCGACCGGCGCGAACTGCAGCACCAGTGGGACGAGCGCTGGAGCGCCTCGATCAAGTAGCCGCGCCTCAGCGCCAGGCCGACAAGGCGCGCTGACGCACCTGCAGCACCGGCGTCGTCGGGGCAGCCAGGCCATGGGTGACCTGCGCCGGCACTTGCGGCCAGGCACACTGCTCGAACTGGCCCAGCATCGCATCGGTGATGAAGCGGCTGCGCCCGGCGTAGATGTGCCGGTCGCCATAAGGCGTCTGCTGCGTGACGTAGAAGCGCTGCGGCACCAGCAGCGCCAGGTTCGACTTGGCGCGGGTCATGGCCACGTACAAGAGGCGCCGCTCTTCGTCGATGTCGGCCGCGGTGCCAGTGGCCATGTCGGAAGGAATGCAGCCATCGACCACGTTGAGCACCTGCACCGAGGTCCACTCCTGACCCTTGGCCGAGTGGATGGTCGACAGAATCAGGTAATCCTCATCCAGATGCGGCGCCCCGGACTGGTCGCTGGTGCTTTGCGGCGGGTCCAGCGTCAGTTCGGTGAGGAAGCGCTCGCGCGAGGCGTAGCCGGCGGCCAGCTGGATCAGTTGCTCGACATCCTTGCGCCGTGCCGGGGCGTCGTCGTGCAGGCGTTCCAGATACGGCAGGTACCAGGCCTTGACCAGTTCCAGCTCCGCGGGCCAGGGCTGCTGTGGCTGGCGCAGTGCCGCGTACAGCGCCACAAAGCCGGCCCACTCCTGCGCGGCGGCGGCCGGCGGCACAAAGCCCTGCACCACCGCGCCGGGATCGGCTGCATCGCTCAAGGCATCAAGCAAGCGCGTGCCGGTAACCGGGCCGACGCCCGGGATCAGTTGCGTGACCCGAAACCCGGCCATGCGACCACGTGGATTCTGGGCAAAACGCAGCACCGCCAGCATGTCCTTGACGTGCGCGGCCTCCAGAAACTTCAGACCACCGAACTTCACGAAGGGCACGCCTCGGCGGGCCAACTCCAGTTCCAGCGCCGCGCTGTGCGAGCTGGTGCGAAACAGCACCGCCTGGCTCTTCAGGGCCAGCCCGGCCTCGCGCTGCTCCAGCACCCGGTTGGTAACCCAGCGGGCCTGATCGGCCTCGTCGGGCACCAACACCAGTTGGGCCTTGGCGCCGCCCTGCTTGTCGGTCCACAGACTCTTGCTGTGGCGCTCGCTGGCGGCCGCAATCACCGCGTTCGACGCGTCCAGGATCGCCTGCGTGGAGCGGTAATTGCGCTCCAGCGCCACCAGCCGCACCGGCTGCGAGAACTGGTTCGGAAAATCCAGGATGTTGCGCACCGTGGCGCCGCGAAACGAATAGATCGACTGCGCGTCGTCGCCCACCACCGTCACACCCCGGCCATCGGGCTTGAGGCCCAGCAACACCGTGGCCTGCAGCGGATTGGTGTCCTGGTACTCGTCCACCAGCACATGGTCGAAACGCCCGCCCACCTCGGCGCCCAGCGTCGGCTCGGACACCATGTCGGCCCAGAACAGCAGCAGGTCGTCATAGTCCAGCACGTTTTGCTCCTGCTTGGCCTGCACGTACGCGGCGAACAGGCGCTTGAGTTCGGCCTCCCATTGCGCGCACCAGGGGAACACGGTCTTGAGCACCTGCGCCAGCGGCTCGCCGCTGTTGACCGTGCGCGAGTAGATCGACAGGCAGGTGCCCTTCATCGGAAAGCGGTTCCTGCTGTTGGACAGGCCGATTTCGTGGCGCACCAGGCCCAACAGGTCTTCGGCATCGCCCCGGTCGTGGATCGTGAACGCCGCATCCAGCCCAATGCGTGGCGCGTACTCGCGCAGCAGCCGCGCGCCGATGCTGTGAAACGTGCCGGCCCAGGGCAAGGACGGCGCTTGCTGATTGCCACCCAGCCCCAGGCTGCGGTGCAACACCTGGCCCACGCGGCGCTCCATCTCGGCCGCCGCGCGGCGCGAAAACGTCAGCAGCAGCATGCGCTGCGGGTCCGCACCATGCGCGATCAGGTTGGCCACCCGGTGCGCCAGCGTATTGGTCTTGCCCGAGCCTGCGCCGGCGATCACCAGCAGCGGGCGGCTGTCGGTGGCCTGGTCGCCGGTGCCGTGTTGCACGGCGGCGCGTTGTTCCGGGTTGAGCTCGGCGCACAGGTCTGGCGCAGGGGCGGCAACGGAGGCGGCAGAAAGCAGTGTCATGGCGGGCGCAGAGCAGAAACCAAAGGGGCAGGCAGCACGTGAAGGGACCGGTATCCACCCAGCCCCGCCTTGGCGTACAACTGTATGGATGTCCATATATTACGCCGATTGCCCAAGCGGGTCGTCGCCCCGCAAACGCGCTGGCCGCGCCAAACCACCCGCCGCCTGTGGTTCAATCACAAACCGGCTGCCCACGCTGCTCTCAGACCTGACCATGCTTTACGACGACACCCCCATCGCCAAGCTGCTGGACAGCACGCGCACCAAGCCCAGGCTGCTGCTGGTGGACGACCAGTCCACCTGGACGCAGGCCATGCATGCGCTGTTTGCCGCCGACTTTCATGTGCTGCTCGCCCACAGCGGCGAGCAGGCGCTGGCGATCTGCCAGGACAGCCCGCCGGACCTGGTGCTGCTCGACGCGGTGATGCCCGCCATGGATGGCTTCGAGGTCTGCGCACGACTCAAGGCCAGCGCCAGCAGCCGCGACATCCCGGTGATCTTCGTCACCGGGCACAACGATACCGAGCAGGAGACGCGCGCGCTCAACGCCGGCGCGGCCGACTGCGTTGCCAGACCGCTCAACCCGGCGGTGGTGAAGGCCCGGGTCAAGTCCCAGTTGATGCTCAAGCTGCAATCCGACGCCATGAACAAGCTGGTGTTTCTCGACGGCCTCACCGGCGTCTTCAACCGCCGCTACTTCGACCAGCGCGTGCACATGGAAATGGCGCGCTCGGTGCGCAACAAGACGCCACTGGCGCTGATCATGATTGAGCTGGACTTCTTCGACCGCTACAAGGACTGCTACGGCGACGATGCCGGCGACCAGTGCCTGCGCGAGATCGCCGATACCCTGAAGGCCGGGCTGCGCCGACCGGCCGATCTGGTGGCGCGCTACGCCGGCGCCGCCTTCGCATGCCTACTGCCCGAGACCGAGTTCAACAACGCCATGGCGATGGCTTGCGAGCTGGAGTTGCGGGTGCGCGGCAAGGCCATGGCTCATGCCAGGTCGGACGCCGCCGACGTGGCCACCATCACGCTGGGGGTGGCGGGCCGGGTTGGCAACACGGTGGCCGACGCCCGGGCCCTGCTGACACTGGCCCAAGGACAGCTCGGCCGAGCCGTCGACGCGGGGCGTGGCCGGGTGTCCGGTGATCTGCTGCCCTCGACGCACGACTGAAGCGCGTCACAACCGTCGCAGTGCCGCGTAGTGACCGAGCGATCCACATTGCCTGTTTTTCTGGCAATGTGGGGCCGGCCCACTGTTGACGCCAACAAGCCGAGTTGTTCATGGACTTATCCACAACTCAGAGCACAGTTCACGGGGGTAACTAGGGCGCCCGCCGATGGGTGTAAACCCGGGTAGACAGCAGGCGACTCACAGTTCTTCGAGGCGCTCCAACAAGCCGCTGGCGCGCAGCGACTCGCTCAAGTACTCCACAAGCGCGCTGACCTTGGGCGGTGTCAGCCGATAGTGCGCGTAGTACAGGTGAATGGCGCCTTGCGGCGCGCGCATCTCGGGCAGCACCTGCACCAGCCGCCCCGCATCCAGATGCGCCAGGGCATGGTGCGCGCCCAGCCTGGCCACGCCCAGCCCGGCCAGCGCACAGTCACAGATGGCATCCTGGTCGTTCATCACCAGGCGGCCGTTGACCGGCACACTCACCACCTCGCCGGCCACCAGGTACTGCCACGCTCGCAGGCGCCCGGTGGTGGCCGAGCGCAGCCGAATGCAGTCGTGCTTCTCCAGGTCCGCCAGCGTGCGTGGCACGCCCATGCGCATCAGGTAGGCCGGTGCGGCCACCGTGACCAGGCGCAGCGGCACCAGCTCACGCGCCACCACCGTCGCGTCGGAGGCGATGCCGGCGCCGATGGCGGCATCGAAGCCTTCCTTGATCAGGTCCACCTGGCGGTTGTCAAAGCTCCAGTCCAGGCTGATCGCCGGGTAACGCGTCAAAAAGGCCGGCATCAGCGGCAGGATGTGCTGGCGCGCAAAGCCCGGCGCCACGCTGATGCGCAGCGTGCCGGCTGGCTGTGCCTTGTGCTGCACCAGGGTGTCGATCACCTGGCGCAGCGCGTGCGCCGGTCCGCTGGATTGCGCCAGCAACTGCTCGCCGGTTTCGGTCAGCGTCAGGTTGCGCGTGCTGCGCTGGAACACACGCGTGCCCAGCGCCTTCTCCAGCTCACCGATCTGCTTGCTGACCGCCGCCGGCGTCAGGCCCAGCGCGTTGGCCGCCCCCGAGAAGCTGCCCAGCTCCACGGTCTTGTGAAAGTACTCCAGGCTTCGAAGCAGGTCCATGCGCGCGGCTTGTTCCAGATGGTTGAAATTGAATCAATTCATTATGGGCTTATCAAGGCGTATTTCAAACCCCAGAATCCAGCCCATCAAGTACTTGACCCCTTCAACGCAGACACACAGGACATCATCATGAAATTCGCAGTTCTAGGTACCGGCATGGTCGGCCAGGCCGTCGGCGGCAAGCTCGTCTCGCTCGGCCACGAGGTCGCCATGGGCGGGCGCGAGTCGCTCAACGCCAAAGGGCAGGAATGGGCCGCCAGCGCAGGAGCGCGGGCGTCGTACGGCAGCTTCCGGCAGGCCGCCGGCTTTGGCGACATCGTCATCAATGCCACCGCCGGCGGCGCGTCGTTGCAGGCGCTGCAGGCGGCCGGCGCCGAGGCGCTGGCCGGCAAGGTGTTGATCGACATTGCCAACCCGCTGGACTTCTCGCACGGCATGCCACCCACGCTGTCGGTGATCAACACCGATTCGCTGGGCGAGCAGATTCAGCGCGCCTTTCCGCAGACCAGGGTTGTCAAAACACTCAACACGCTGAGCTGCAAACTGATGGTCAACCCCGGCGCGGTGGCGCTCGGCGACCACAGCCTGTTCATCAGCGGCAACGATGCGCCGGCCAAGGCCCAGGTGCTCGATGTGCTGGCCCAGTTTGGCTGGGACCGGGCCAGGGTGATCGACCTGGGCGACATCAGCACCGCACGCGGCACCGAGCAGTTGCTGCCGATCTGGATCCGGCTCTGGGGCGCGCTGGGCACCGACGCGTTCAACTTCAAGATCGTGCGCTGAGTCAACGCGCCGGCCACACCACGTCGTTGTCCACGGCGTAGAGCTGGCAGGCCTGGCCGCTGCGCTGGCAATAGCCCAGTGCCTTGCCCACCGCGTAGTCGCCGCTGGCATAGCCCCAGGCGCCACGCACGCCAACGGCGAAGGCGCGCGGCAGCCTGGCCTGCAGAAACTGCGCGTAGCCGGTAGCCTTGCTCTGCGCGTTGATGGGCACCTTGCTGGCATCGGCCAGCTCCGCATGGCGGCTCGCCGGCGGCCGGCCGACGATCGCCGGCCGGTCAAAGCCCAGCCTGGCCAGAAAGGCATCCACCAGTGGCAGCCAGGCCTGCATGTCGTTGACCAGTCCCAGGTGGCCGTCCTCCCCCACTGGCGCCAGCGAGACAAACTCCGCCTGGCCGCCCCCATCGACCCAGGCCCTGTGCCAGGTCCTGGGAATCTCCTCACCCCAGTACTTGTCGTTCTGCCAATAGAGCCAGAGCATCGGCGCTTTGGCATGCCGGGCCAGCTCGCCCCAATGGCGGGCCACCTGCGCCGGGCTGCAGGGGCGAGCGGGCGTGCGCACCGGGTCGCCACCGGTTCCGCCGGAGAAATTGATGCCGCCCAGCAGTCCCGGCGGGTGGCGCGCCACGGTGCCGATGGACGTCAGTCCGCCAACCGAGATGCCCATCACCAGCCAGCGCGTCGTATCGATGTAGGGTTGCGTGCTGGCGTACTGCACGGTGGCCAGTACCTGGTCGGACGCCGCCGTCATCATCGGCTCCAGCCGCCGGGCGTTGCAGGGGCCGCTCTGCTCGGGGTCGAAATCGCCATAGGTCTCCCAGTAGCCGATGCGCGTGGGCACCAACACCACGAAGCCCTTGGCTACCAGATAGCGCGCCGCCTGCTCGGGCCGGTAGCGGCCCTGGGCCGCGCGCCGGTCCACCGTGGCGCGGCCATGATTGAACACCACCAGCGGGAACGGCCCGTCGCCGGTCGGCCGGTAAACCGTGATCGGCATGGCCCGGGTCTCCAGCCGGCCGTACATGTCCGACACCGTGACCTTGATGCGCACCACCTCTTCGTGCATGTCGCGGGCCAGCGGCTCGACCGCCGGCGCAGCGGTCTGGCCGCGCGCCGGCAGCAGGCAAGCCACACCCAGCAGGGCGACGGCCAGGCTGCGGGCCAGGCTGGCGAGGTCGGGGAAGCGCATCATGGGATTCATCGTGGTTGCAGGGGCTCGGCCGTGCCGTCGGCGCCAACGCAAGATAGCAGAAATGGCCGGCCGAGGGCGCGGCCAGCGCGCTGCGCCGCTTACTGCGATACTGCGCCGGCAGTGCCAACGCCTGCCGTCCAGCCACCGATTGCCAAGGGTCCTTGCAGATGTTCACCTACCAGCCACGCGGTGTGGTCCAAGCCCTGATCGCCACGCTGCTGCGCACCAGCCTGAAGCTGTTGCTCAAGCCGGTGTTCTCACCGCGCTGGTCGATTGCCTTTCAGCGCCGCTGGCTGGGCTGGATCGCACGCGTCACGCTGCTCGCGCCCAACGTGTACACCGAGGCCGCCCAGGCCGGCGGCGTGGCCGGTGAGTGGCTGCGCCGGCGCCACGCACCGGCGGTGCGGCCTGGCGCGGTGCTGTACCTGCATGGCGGCGCCTACTGCGTGGGCTCCCCGGCCACGCATCGTTCGCTGACCAGCCGGCTGTGCTGGCACACCGGCCTGCCGGTGTTTGCGCTG
>Ga0207979_100422_pt1 | contig 10708 bp, 10 predicted proteins | sample LakWasM124_LOW14_2_FD_183936 | JGI IMG/M metagenome (GOLD analysis project Ga0207979, IMG submission 183936) | Freshwater sediment methanotrophic microbial communities from Lake Washington under simulated oxygen tension - Sediment Metagenome... | ecosystem: Environmental > Aquatic > Freshwater >...
GAAGCCGTTCTCGGTGGCAGTCAGCACGCTCTGCTGCTCGTCCTCGGCCACCAGCATGGCAATCACGCTCTGCCCGTCCTCCAGCATCATGCCGCGCACGCCGCGCGCCTGCCGGCCCATGGGGCGCACATCGTTCTCGTCGAAGCGCACGGCCTTGCCGCCGTCGCTGAACAGCATCACGTCGTGCTGGCCATCGGTCAGCGAGGCACCGATCAGGAAGTCGCCTTCGTCCAGATCCACCGCGATGATGCCGGCCTTGCGCGGGTTGGAGAATTCGTCCAGGGCGGTCTTCTTCACCGTGCCCATGCGCGTCGCCATGAACACATACTGGTCAGCTGGGAAGCTGCGCTTTTCCCCGGTCAAGGGCAGTACCACGGTGACCTTCTCGCCCTCGGCCAGCGGGAACATGTTGACGATCGGGCGGCCGCGCGATCCGCGTGAACCCTGCGGCACCTCCCAGACCTTGAGCCAATAGAGCCGGCCCCGGTTGCTGAAGCACAGGATGTAGTCGTGCGTGTTGGCGATGAACAGCTGATCGACCCAATCGTCTTCCTTGGTGGCGGTGGCCTGCTTGCCGCGACCGCCGCGCTTTTGCGCCCGGTACTCGCTCAGGGGCTGGCTCTTGATGTAGCCGCTGTGCGACAGCGTGACCACCATGTCGGTTGGCGTGATCAGGTCCTCGGTCGAGAGGTCAAACGAGCTGTGCTCCACCAGGCTGCGCCGCGCACCCTTCTTGGTCTGGCCAAACTCGGTCTTGATGACGGTGAGCTCCTCGCCAATGATGGTAGAGACCCGCTCCGCCTTGGCCAGGATGTCGAGCAGGTCCTCGATCTCGGCCATCACTTCCTTGTACTCGGCGACGATCTTGTCTTGTTCCAGCCCGGTCAGGCGTTGCAGGCGCATCTGCAGGATTTCCTGGGCCTGGGTGTCGGACAGACGGTACAGCCCGTCGTGGCCCATGCCGAATTCCCGCTCCAGGCCATTCGGGCGGTAGTCGTCGGCGTTGATCACGCCGCCGTCGGCGCGCGTGCGGGTCAGCATTTCGCGCACCAGCTTGCTGTCCCAGGGCTTGGCCATCAGTTCGACCTTGGCCACCGGCGGCGTGGGGGCGTTGCGGATGATGGCGATGAAGTCGTCGATGTTGGCCAGCGCCACCGCCAGGCCCTCCAGCACGTGGCCGCGTTCGCGCGCCTTGCGCAGGTTGAACACGGTGCGCCGCGTTACCACCTCGCGGCGGTGCTGCAGGAACACCTCGATCAGATCCTTCAAGTTGCACAGCTTGGGCTGGCCGTCCACCAGCGCCACCATGTTCATGCCGAAGGTGTCCTGCAACTGCGTCTGCTTGTACAGGTTGTTGAGCACCACCTCGGGCACTTCGCCGCGCTTGAGTTCGATCACCAGGCGCATCCCTGACTTGTCAGACTCGTCCTGGATGTGGCTGATGCCTTCGATCTTCTTCTCGTGCACCAGCTCGGCCATGCGCTCCTGCAGCGTCTTCTTGTTGACCTGGTAGGGCAGCTCGTCAACGATGATGGCTTGGCGCTGGCCGCGGTCGATGTCCTCGAAATGGCACTTGGCGCGCATCACCACCTTGCCGCGGCCGGTGCGGTAGCCGTCCTTGACGCCATTGATGCCGTAGATGATGCCGGCGGTGGGGAAGTCCGGTGCCGGCACGATCTCCATCAACTCGTCGATGCTGGCTTCGGGGTTGCGCAGCAGATGCAGACACGCATCCACCACCTCGTTCAGGTTGTGCGGTGGGATGTTGGTGGCCATGCCCACGGCGATACCGCCGGAGCCGTTGACCAGCAGATTGGGCAGCCGGGTCGGCATGACCAGCGGCTCCTTCTCGGAACCGTCGTAATTGGGGCCGAAGTCAACGGTCTCCTTGTCCAGATCCGCCAGCAACTCGTGCGCGATCTTGGCCAGCCGGATTTCGGTGTAGCGCATCGCAGCCGCGTTATCACCGTCGACCGAGCCGAAGTTGCCCTGGCCGTCCACCAGCATGTGGCGCATGGAGAAATCCTGCGCCATGCGCACGATGGTGTCGTAGACCGACTGGTCGCCGTGCGGGTGGTACTTACCGATGACGTCGCCAACGATACGTGCCGACTTCTTGTAGGGTCGATTCCAGTCGTTGTTGAGCTCGTGCATCGCGAACAACACGCGCCGGTGCACCGGCTTCAAGCCGTCACGCGCGTCAGGCAAGGCGCGTCCCACGATCACGCTCATGGCGTAATCCAGATAGCTGCGCCGCATTTCCTCTTCTAGACTGATGGGCAGGGTTTCTTTGGCGAACTGGGTCATGAGGAGGCTTTGAGCGGCGGGTGGAGTTCGATTTTACGGGCAAGGGGTTGTAGCTAGTTCACAACACTTGCCCTCAAATGCCGATTTGCGCGTCCCGCAGGCGTCCAAGCGTTGCCGGAGCCTGTTACAGGCTGTGGCACAATGGCCCGAACGCTTGAGGTGATTGGCATCTGGAGCGTCCGAACAGTCGCCGCGCCGCTGCGGCATTTTCCCCAACGAGGAGCACCATGAAGAAGTTGAACAAAGTGGCTTTGGTCATTGCCGCAGCAGCACTTGCCACTGCCGCTGGCGCACAGTCGATCGACAACTGGCGTAGCGCCACGGGCGACGTGTGGAAGAACTCCACCGGATTGTGCTGGCGCGATGCCAACTGGACGCCCGCCACCGCGGCGCCAGGCTGTGACGGCGCCATCGCTGCTCCCGCTCCCGCTGCGGCTCCCTCGGCAGCTCCGGCTGCTGCTCCGGCTCCCTCGGCAGCTCCGGCTCCCGCTCCAAAGCCCGCCGCACCGCCTCCCCCCCCGGCTGCCACCAAGGTGACCTACGCCGCTGATGCCTTCTTCGACTTCAACAAGTCGGTGCTCAAGCCAGAAGGCAAGGCCAAGCTGGATGACCTGGCCGGCAAGGTCAAGGGTATCAACCTGGAAGTGATCATTGCCGTTGGTCACACCGACTCGGTTGGCAGCGATGCCTACAACCAGAAACTCTCCGTCAAGCGCGCCGAGGCGGTCAAGGCCTACCTGGTGTCCAAGGGCATCGAGAAGAACCGTGTCTACACCGAAGGCAAGGGCGAGAAGCAACCCGTTGCCGACAACAAGACCAAAGAAGGCCAGGCGAAGAACCGCCGCGTCGAGATCGAAGTGGTCGGAACCCGCGCCAACAAGTAATTGAGGCCAATCCCGAATCGGCCCTTGTGGCCCGATTCATGCGAAACCCCGCCTCGGCGGGGTTTTGTCATTCTGGGAAACATCCCGTTGGATTCTTCGATAATCAGGGCATGACTACAAGTTTGAACGCCGACCCGGCCGAGCTGGCCAAGTTTTCGGACCTGGCCCACCGCTGGTGGGACAAGGAGAGCGAGTTTCGGCCCTTGCACGACATCAACCCCTTGCGACTGGAGTGGATCAATGGCCTGTGCCGGCTGCAGGCCCGTCAGGTGCTGGATGTGGGTTGCGGCGGCGGCATCCTGGCGGACTCCATGGCGCGCCAGGGTGCGCAGGTGCTCGGGATCGATCTGGCCACCAAGGCCCTGCGCGTGGCCCAATTGCACGCGCTGGAGGCCGAGACGCCCAACATTCAGTACCGCGAGGTCAGCGCCGAGGCCTTGGCACACGAGGCGCCGGAGAGTTTCGACGTGCTGACCTGCATGGAAATGCTCGAGCATGTGCCTGATCCAGCCTCGGTGGTCCAGGCCTGCGCCAAGCTGGTCAAGCCGGGTGGCTGGGTGTTCTTCTCCACCCTGAACCGCAATCCCAAGTCCTTTCTGTTCTCCATCGTTGGCGCCGAATACCTGCTCAACCTGCTGCCACGCGGCACGCATGAGTACGCCAAGATGATCCGACCCAGTGAACTGGCCGGCTACTGCCGCGCCGCGGGTCTGACCTTGCGGCATACCCGCGGCATGGTCTACAACCCGCTCACCAAGCGCTATTCACTGGCTGACGACACCAGTGTCAACTACCTGTTTGCCACCCAGCGCGCTGGCGCAGCGGCCGGGTGAGGCGAGTGGTGGCGCACACCCGCCCGATTCGGGCGGTCCTGTTCGATCTGGACGGCACCTTGGTGGACAGCGCGCCGGATCTGGGCGCGGCAGCCGATCAAATGCGGGTCAAGCGGGGCATGGCCTCGCTGGCGCTGGCCGACTACCGGCACGCCGCCGGCGCTGGCGCACGCGGCCTGCTGGGCGTGGCCTTCGGCGTCACGCCCGAGCACCCTGACTTCGCTTCGTTGCGTGAGGAGTTCTTTGCCAACTACGAGCGCTGCCTGACGCAGCGCACCGCCGCCTTCGACGGTGTCCCGGCGCTGCTGGCGGACATCGTGGCGCGCCAGCTCCCGTGGGGCGTGGTCACGAACAAGGCGTCGCGCTTCACCGAGCCGCTGACGCGGGCCATGCCGCTGTTTGCCTCGGCCGCGGCGGTGGTCAGTGGCGACACCACGCCCTTTTCCAAGCCGCACCCGGAGCCGCTGCTCGAAGCTGCGCGCCGCTTGGGGGTGGCGCCGCAGGACTGCGTGTATGTCGGCGATGACGAGCGCGACATCGTCGCCGGCCGCGCCGCTGGCATGCTGACGGTGGCCGCCACCTATGGCTACCTTGGCGCCGGGAGCGATGTTGCGCAGTGGGGCGCCGACGCCTCCATAAATTCCCCCAGCGCCCTCTTGAAATTGCTCACAAGCACCTAAAATAGGCTGTGAGGGGCTGCACTGGTTTCGACGAGGGTTCGGAATCGCTGTGGGGCATGTCGAGCTTGAGTCACGCTCGTTAATCTCGATTTAACAAACTAACTGCAAACGACGAACGTTTCGCACTCGCTGCTTAAAAACCAGTGAGCCTTACAACGGCAGGCCGATGGGCCGGGCAAGGGTGGTCTGATCGCAAGGTTGGGCTGTCCAGGCTGTAAGGTCATTCACATCGGCTGGCTCTGTACCGGGTACCTTGGTATGGAGCGAGAAAATAGGGTGCTGGCGTCCTGTGTAGCGTGTGGCTGCGCGACACAGGTGGCGAGACTCAAATCAGACCACTAAACATGTAGAACTGCGCGAAGATGGCTTTCGGACGGGGGTTCAAATCCCCCCAGCTCCACCATACCCACTGACAAAGGCCGCTAGGAATCACCACCTAGCGGCCTTTTTCTTTGATAAATCAATGGCTTACAGTGCAATGACCTACAGAGGCCGCTATTGACAGCCAAACCAATGCGGGGGTACAAACGGGGGGAGAACTGGCGAAAACGGGGGGATTTTGACGTTGTACCCCCAAGAGCTGTACCCCCACTTGGAGACGCACCCCCATGCTGACCGATGCCCAATGCAGGAACGCGGTTTGCCCGCCGGACAAGAAGCAAGCCCGATTTGCCGACTCCGGTGGGATGTACCTGCAAGTCAGCCCGGCGGGATCGAGACGCTGGTTTCTCAAGTACCGGATTGGCGGGGTTGAAAAGCAGCTCGCGCTGGGTAGCTATCCGGATGTGTCCCTGACCGCAGCGCGCAAAGCCCGAGACGCGGCCAAACTGCAGAAGTCAGAGGGCCGTGACCCGCTCAAAGTGCGCCAGATTGAGAAGCTCCGAGCCTCACGCACCACGGACGACACGTTCAAGGCCATCGCCTTGGAGTGGTACGAAAAGCAGGCCCCCCAATGGAGCGGCCACCATTCCACTCGCGTGCATCGCCAGTTGGAGCGCGATCTGTTTCCCTGGATCGGTGCTCGACCCATCGCGGACATTCACCCGATGGAGTTAATGGCGGCGCTGCATAAGATCGAGGAGCGCGGCGCGCTGGAAACCGCCGACCGCGTGTTGATGGTGGCGCGGCAGGTTTGGGACTACTGGCTACCCACTGCCGACACGCAACAACGCAACATCACCGAGGGCTTGAAGGCACGGCTAACGCCCTACAGCGGCAAGAGCTTTGCGGCCATTGTTGACCCTAAACGCCTGGGCGACCTCTTGCGCGCGATCAAGGCCTATAAGGGCGGACCGGTCGTCCGAACGGCCTTGCAGCTGGCCCCCATGCTGTATCAGCGGCCCGGCAACCTGCGCGAGATGGAGTGGGCAGAGCTGGACCTGGACGCGGCGCTGTGGACAATTCCCAGCATGAAAATGAAGCGCACCAAAGAGGAAAAGGAAAACGGCGAACCGCACGCGGTGCCCCTGCCGACGCAAGCGGTGGCGCTACTGCGTGGCTTGCACCCTCTCACGGGTCATGGGCGTTTTGTGTTCCCCGGTGAGCGCAGTCACGACCGGCCGATATCGGATAACTCGGTACGCAGCGGCCTGTACGCGCTGGGCTTCGGCAAAGAACAGACTTGGCACGGGTTCCGGGCCACCGCTCGCACCATGCTGGTGGACGAACTGAACCTGGAGCCCTTGGCAATCGAAGCGAACCTGGCCCATGCGGTGAAAGACTCCAACGGGCGCAGCTACAACCGCACACAATACCTAAAGCAGCGGTTCGACCAGATTCAGCAATGGGCTGACTACCTCGATAAACTGGCACGCGGTGCAGACGTGATCCCTTTCAAGGCGGCATAGAACAGGTGTAAGCCACGCCTAGCTGTCGACTGATCCCCGATGGTGAATACCGGGACTCCCTGACCCTGCGGCGCTGGTTTTCAGTGCTGGCGTAACAAGGGACGGTTTATGGGGAGCAGGTCAACGCGGTTTAAACCGTCTATTCCAACCCCGCAATTCTTGGCACATTTCACCCCATCGCAACAACGGACGTTAGCGCCGTACAGAAGGGGCTAGTTATGTCGATTCTCAGAATGCCATCTGTCAAGGGTGAAATGGGACACAAGTCTCACGCCAGCATTTACAACGCCATTCACGCAGGGCTCTTCACGAAGCCCGTCCAAATCGGTCAACGCTCAGTGGGTTGGCCCGACTATGAGGTTAAGGCCATCAACGCCGCGCGCATTGCAGGCAAGACCGAAGCCGAAATTCGTGAGCTGGTGCAACGCCTGCACGCGAAGCGCATCGAACTCGCAACGGTTTAAGGGGAACAAGCCATGGAAAAAAATAAGGCCACCTCCCCCGAAAAGAAAGCAGCCCTAGAAGCAATCCGGGCAGAGTTTAACGGCAGCAGTGGGCATTCGCAATCGGTGCGGCTTCTGGAGGCGCTGTCCCGTTTTGCAGTCACCACGTTTGAGGCCATGCGTTACCTTGACGTGTACCACTGCCCGGCACGGGTGCTGCAACTTCGCAAGCAGGGCCACCGCATCGTGACGCACTGGCAGACGGTCATCACCGAGGCGGGTGTCAAGCATCGTGTGGGCCTCTACATGCTCGAAAGCGGGGCTGGCCATGAAGCAGCCTAGCGACTGGCTCAAAGAGCTTGAGCTGTTGGCGTGGCGTTTCTCGCATCTGGGCTTCGGCCCGGATCTGGCGGGCATGACCATGACCGAGTTGGTGGGGCTGCACGCCTACCTGTCGCGCCTCACTGCCGCAACACAATGAAACGCGGCGCACCACCCAAAGACCCACGGGGTGGGCATGTGCGACTGTACTGGGCCATCCTCGACAGCCCGGCATGGCGGGTACTCACGCACGCCGATGTGCGCGTGTACCTGGCCCTGCGGCGCAAGCTGGGCCGCACCAACAACGGCGACATCAACGCCACCCTGGCCGACATGCGGCACGCCGGTATTGCCAGCAGCTCAACGCTGTCGAGTGCATTGCACCGGCTGGAAGCGTTGGGCTTTATCGAAAAGACCCGGCAAGGTGGCATTGCCTTTGGCGGCAAGCTGTGCAGCCTCTACCGCTTTACCGACGAGCCCACCTACGACATTGCCAAGGCCGGGGTTCGCGCTGGGGCCGCAACCGATGACTGGAAGCGGTTCAACAACATGGCCGAAGCACGGGCAGCGGTGCGACCTGTGAACGCCAAAAACAAAGCGAAGGTTCGACTATCGAATCGGAGTGCTTCGACCATCGAAGCGGAGAAAGCGTTTTCCGGTTCGACCATCGAACAAGTGGGCAAAACTCCGGTTCGACCATCGAAGCAAGCGACGACCCCCAAAAACATCTTGCAGGCCGCGTAGACATTGGGTTTGGCTGCGATGGGGGCCAGTTAACGGAAATGCCGCGCACTGCTTCGACTATCGAACACCTATGCATTGTTGCCATACCTACAGGGCAACCAGGGCGGTTCATCGGTTGTCTGGTCATTCAAGTCAGGGCGGCTTTTTTCCGCCAACGGTGGGCACTTGGCCAATTGGTTTCGTTTTCTGTGAAGGGTAAGTATGGGCAAAGGTGGAGCACGATTCGGCGCTGGGCGACCGGCCTATCGCGTCAAGGCGGAACACCTGCAGCGCGTCGCGGTGGGTGACTGGGCTCGCCAAGGCTATCTGCGCGGCCCCTGTTCGTTTTCCTGGAGTTGGCACAGGGGTGGGGAGCCCAGCGGCTCGATAGGCGTGCGCGTGCTCTCTGCGGACAATCTGGCCTTGCGTTACACGCTCACGCAAGATGGTGTTGCCCGAGATGTGGCCGAACGGATCACCATCACGCGAACCTCTTGCCCCTACGGTGGCGACCGGCCATGGTTTCATTGCCCACGATGCGCGCGCCGGGTGGCGGTGCTGTACATGCGCCAAGGTTACTTCGCTTGTCGGCACTGTCAGCGCGTGGCGTATAGCTCGCAGTCACGCGGCACGATTGACCGGACTTGGATCAAGCAGCGCAGGATCGAGGCGCGGCTGGGTGACGACTGGCAGAGGCCCAAGGGCATGAGGCAGCGCACTTACAACGCCTTGTTGGACGAGCTGGCGGATTGCGAGGCGCGGCGGGACGAGGCGTTTGTGCTGGTCGTCAAGCGATTCATGGGGGCATCAGATTTTGGGAATGGCCCGGGCCAGAAGTAGACGGGTAGCAAAGGCAAACCGGGGGTACAGACGGGGGTGCAAACGAATCGGGAAACGCGACAAAGCTAGCAACCATGCGGGCTACAGGCCATCTTTCAATTGACCCCAGCCCACCATACCCACTGACAAAGGCCGCTAGGAATAACCACCTGGCGGCCTTTTTCTTTGCCCGTGCGCGGCGCCGGTGCCCGCACAAAGAAAGAAGCCCCGCTGGAGCGGGGCTCTGCCGGAAGGGTGTCGGGCCTATTGGGCGCGACGTCGGGCTGCGGCCAGCCCTGCAAGTGCCAGCCCGACCAGAACCAGCGAGGCAGGCTCGGGTACCGAAGAACCGATCAACTCAAGAGGATTGCTGCTGCCGAACTGGACGGCACCGCACCCCGAACAGACCGGGGTTGTGACGTCCATCAGCAGGGTCCAGTCACCCGCCATGTTTGTCAGCGAGCCAAATGTGAAATCCAGGGCGTGAACCGAGTTGTCGCCCGGCAGATAGGTGTCGGTGCCAATCATGCTGCCGTTCAGGTAGAACGTAAAGCCCAGAGGCTGTGTCGCGTAGTTTCCGTTTGCGCCGTAATTCAGCGTGAGCGTGAGCTCGTCGACCGAGGTCAGGCCAGTACCGGCAAAAGTCTGTGACGCCTGATGGCCAACAAAGTAGTAGTAACCACCGGGGAGGCCGCCGGTGCCGGCGTTGCTGAAGTTCGATGCATAGACTCCAGCCAGAGCGGCGTTGGCAGCGCCAAAAAACGCCAAGAATGTGACGATACGGGCAAACAGTTTGCCGAAACCACGCTTCATGACTCTCTCCTCGATGACATTGTTAAATGAACGCCCACTCATGAAGCAATCGGCATGCCAGTGCCGTTTTGGCACTGATTATTAAAGGGTTTTTGGGATTTTGCTGATCGACCGCTGCGGGCGGTGTAAAGAGCACCGACGCTCGCGTCGCACCCCGGGTTCACCGATCCCGGCGCGTTTCAACCTCGGCGCAGTCAGCGCACCTGCTCGAAGTCGATGAAGCCGCGCTCGACGTTCGTGCTCACGAGTCTGACGCGGATCTTCTGGCCCAGCTCCAGGTTGAACTCGCCGGCCACCAGCAGACCCTCGGTCGGTGGCTCGAGGATACGCACCCAGGTTGCGGTCTCGCTGCGGCCGGTGATGACGGCATCGAAGTCCTGGCCCAGGTAAGGTTGCAGGTACAGCGCCGCTTCCGATTTGCGCACGCTGCGCTCGACCTTCTGGGCGGCGTCTTCCTGCCGCGTGCAATGCTCGGCCAGCGTCTGCAGCTCCGCATCGCCGTACGGCGAGTGATCCGCGCACAGCAGGGCCTTGACCATGCGCAGCGTGATCAAGTCGGGATAGCGGCGGTTGGGCGCCGTCGAGTGCGTGTAGTCGCGCACTGCCAGGCCAAAGTGGCCGATCGGCTCGCCCTGGGGGTGCTCGACCACGTATTCCCCGGAACCCATCAGCTTCACGATGACCAGCGACAGATCCGGAAATCGCAGCGGGTCGGCCTTGCGCTGGCGCGCCAGAAAAGCCTCCAACGCACGCGAATCGGGCTCTGTCGGCAGGGCCTCACCGTACTTCTTGGCCACTTCGACGATGCGCAGCCAGCGCTCGGGCGAGCGCACCACCCGGCGCAGCGAGCTACCGCCGTGCTTTGCCAGAAAGCGCGCCGTGCAGGTATTGGTGGCAATCATGAACTCTTCGATCAACTGGCGCGCGCGGTTCTGCGCTTGCTGGCGGATCGCCACCACCCGGTCCGCCTCGAACTCGGCGCGTGGCGCAAAGGTTACAAAGTCGAGCGAGCCCTGCGCGCGGCGCAATGCGCGCATG
>Ga0207979_100423_pt1 | contig 10702 bp, 5 predicted proteins | sample LakWasM124_LOW14_2_FD_183936 | JGI IMG/M metagenome (GOLD analysis project Ga0207979, IMG submission 183936) | Freshwater sediment methanotrophic microbial communities from Lake Washington under simulated oxygen tension - Sediment Metagenome... | ecosystem: Environmental > Aquatic > Freshwater >...
GCATCAGCCAATTGTTTTAATTTCTTTTGTACCGCAGCGCTCATGATAGCATTTGGGTTCATTACATTTTTGCCGGGAATCACTAATACAGCATAACTTGCTCCACCCGGCAGCACCACTCTTCCATTCTGCACTTTCATCATCATCAATGCATCAGGATTAAACGAATCGTAACTGTACCCGTTTAATGGATCAATCCAGTTTTCGGGATCAGCCATATTAGCTGAATGCATAACTCCATCAGGAATTTCCCTTTGCGGTTCGCCTTTATTCTGCAACCTTTTTTTTTCAGTTTCCACTTTTTCTTTACCAAATATGCCGGGCAAAGTATTCACCAACCGATAAGGTAAGATAGAACGCCTGGGAACTTCCTCTCCCGTAAACACCGCCATATCAACAACAGGATCGCCCGTTTGCAATACAGCCTGGCATCTTGTTAAGTATTCAATCCATGCTTTGCTTTGTTTAAACCATGTTTGATCTCTTTGAAAATATAAACCCACTCCGTCTAATGTCATTCCCGGTTTTTTATCCATCCATGGATTTTGCGTAAATACATGAAAAACCATTTTATTAATTCCCAATGCAAAGTTTCTGTCACCAACCGTTTTTAAACTGCCCGGGTGCTCACTCCAATCCATCCTTACTGTTGTAAACGATTCTGATTGTATAATATGCTTACCATAAATATGTGCACCACTGACAGCATCAAGCATATCATTTGGTTTGTCATGTGTTGGACTGTTTAACCAGAACTCTCCCATCGGGATGTCGGTATTTTTATAATGAAGCAGCCCGTCGCTCATCATGGTTGGTGCAATGGCTTCTGCACTGATGCTGCAACCTTTTGCATGTGCTTCTTTTTTCAATGTTGTATAAAAAATATCATTCACCAGTTCAGCAATGGTTTCACGTACATCATGCAAAACTTTTTCTGATGTGGCAGCATCTTTTACGGGAATGCCGGCCATCGTCAGGATATATGGCATCAAATCATACCCTCTTCTTTTTTTAAATTCAGCCGGGAAATGATCACTCCAGTTCTGGCTGCCGCATTCCCAGCTGTCGATATGAAATAACTTCAGCACATCTTTTGCCAACAGGGTATCTGTTTCACTGAATGCTTTGGCAAACCAGTTATTAAATTGAAGTTTAACGGCAGCAGGATTAAACTTGTCGCATTCCAATCCAAGCCCGGCACCACCTGTATAATTTGTATGTCCGTTTGATGTATGACCAATCCGAACAATTATCCAGTTGCCTGCAGGCGGTGTCCATAAAAGGTTACCATCTGCATCCATTTTTTGTGTAAGGTCAATAATACTTTCGGGGGGAACAGCCATCAGATCAGGCACCTGTTCAGCTGTTGTGTTTTTGCTGATGCGCCATACAGAACCATTCTTTGATTCATACTGATGAATGACCGGCTCATCAGACAAATAGATGCCCATTATTTTCAATGATGGTTTCCACTTTGCTGCATCCAGATCTTCTGCACCGGGTTCTGATCCATCTTTATCATATACAAAACGAAAGTATTTTGCTGTTGTTACGGGGAGGGAATAAGTCACATCTTCATCAGCATCCTGCCATCCATGCCGCGGAGGATCTAATCTTGTGATTGTTTTGAAATCAACGCCGTTTACACTTACCTGCACAATTAAACGCAAGGCCTGGTAATTGTTTCCTGCAGTATGTATTTTAATAGAGCGGCAGGTAAAAGGTTTTGGGTATTTATACTGTATCCAGCAACTGCTGTCGCTTTTAAATGTTTCATTTCCCTCATGTTTAAATGAAAGATAAGAAGCCCTGATTCCATTGCTCGTAGAAACAGCAGGAATCATTACCACCTCATTAAAAGAGTTGGAACAATTGGCCGGATATGCCAGTACGGCAATGTCTTTATAATAATTTTCGTTCGCTTCCGGTTCTGTAAGCTGTATCTCAACATTTTCTCCGTCTTTGATATATGTTTTTGACCACACAAGTTTCTGCATCGAAAGCTCAGGGGTAATCCACGGTCCGCCTGCCAATGCAAAACCATCACTTACATGCATACCCAGCTGAAGACCTAAACGCTTAGCTTCCTGCATGGCAAATTTTACCAAGGCCCACCATTCAGGAGTTAACTGCCGGACTGTTGGCTGAAAAGGAATTTTTGAAGTAGTGTCTTTGAGGGGCATTAAGTATGCTCCGCCAATACCTACTTCTTTCATTGCTTCGAGGTCAGCCGTAATGCCTTCTTTAGAAACAGCAGCATGCATCCAGTACCAGAATACCCATGGTTTGGCAGATGCAGGCGGATTTAAAAAATCCGGTTCAGGTGTTTCCTGTCCGTACAGATGATTTGTGTTGATTATACAGGCAAGTAAAAAAAATATCAGCAGTATCCTTATTCGCATATGACAGAACCGTTCGTTAGTTATTTTACAAACTGCAATTTACTCTTTCCTTTGTCAACTGAAGTGGCTACCGCAATTCCACGATGATCTTTGTTATCCACGGCACAATAGAAATGATACACGACTCCTTTCCATTTTACCACAAAACTCTTGTGTGCATATTTGGCATCGTAAGGTTCGGATGATTTGATGAGATCATCTCCTTTCCAGTCTGTCCAGTTGACTAAATCGTAACTGCAGGCAAAACGGTTGAAGGTTTCGTTCTTTCTTGTTTCCCAGAACGCACCAAAGTAAAACATCACCCACACATCGTTGATCTTTTGGATCACCGCATCACCTGTAATACCTACGCCATGTTCCATTACCGGATCAGCATGGTAACGTTTCCATGTAACCATATCATCACTTACCGCCATACCAATCCGTTCGAACCAGCGCCACTTCGGTTTGTTGCCGCTGCTGTCGCCATTGGCATTGTAGTACATAATGAATTCGCTGCCGAGTGTTTTGTTTTTATCACGGATGATGGTGCTTTTGTACAGCTTGCGGTTTTCCCACCAACGCACATCTTTATCAGTTGAGCTTAATACGGGTTGGGGCAACCTGTTCCATTCATGTGGTTTGGTTGGATCGTTGCTTGTATTGGCAATACCAATTGCCAACGGACCCGATTCGTAACCACGATCCGTTCCGCCGATATAACTCATCCAGTATTTCTTCTGAAATTTTTCAAGTTTATAACTGCCGCCCCATGCTGTATTCTGCAATGCAACATAACCTGCTTTCTGGTTATTGTCCCAATCAGTCGTATCAGAAAAACTCATGAGCTTGCCGAGTGTTGTCCATTGCAGGAGGTCTTTACTTTTTGCAATGAATGTTTCATAACCCCGACCATCAAACTGGATGTAGGTCATGTACCAGGAATTGCCTTTACGGAATACCGATGGGCAATCGATTTTCTTCATATCATTTTCGGGTGTAACAACAAGACCGTATTTGAAAGGCGTCTTTACTTCCTCATATACTTTCTGCATTACATCTTGTGGGACTTGTGCGTGAACCACGAAGACACTAAGCACACTAAGGAACACGAAGAAAAACTTTGTGCTGCTTTGTGCCTTTCTGCCTTTGTGGTTCAAACTACTATTTAATTTCTTTTGCTCTCTCACCTGCTGATTTCTTTTTTGCATTAAACGGAACAATATAAAAACGGTATTGATAATAGCCCGGCTTTATTTGATATTGTGCTAACGGTGCAGCCACTTCGCTCCAGCTATCATTACCGCCGACACCCATTTGTATCAAATCAATATTGAGCGTGATGAAGCCTGCATCTTTGAGCTTGTTGGTATGTTTGGCGTTTTGGATATTTTCTTCGGTATACGGCCATGCACTCATGCTGAGCAAACTATCAGCTACGATCAGCAATCCATCTTTTGCTGTTTTGTTGTGCAGATACATCCACCGCACATCGGTACGGTTCCCATTTTCCTGCGGCACCACATACGGCTCCATGAAATCAAACATGTTTTGATTGTAGATACCCACATCTGTACCATAACGGCGATCGATATAATTCTCCAATGGCCCACGACCAAAGTATTCGATTTGATCATAACTCCTGTTGACTCCCATTTGAATACCAACTTTTGGAATGTTCGGCAAGCCAGATTTTATTTGCGCATTTAATGTAAAATTGACTTCAACAACGCCAGTTTTCGAAACAGCATAAGTTATCTGTACCAGCGCACTGTCGTTGGCAATACTGTACACACTGGTGACAGCTATGCCACGTTTATCACGTGTAAACTGCATCCGTATTAAGTTCGGCTTATTTTCATACCATGCTTTTAATACACGATGCGTTTTAAAACCACGTTTATCGTTATCTGTTTGTGGTCTTGTAAAGTGAGGCAGCAATGGTGCAGATACTTGCTCCTTTCCTTTCAGCTTGTATGATTCCAACGCTCCCGTTTTCTTGCTGATGAAAATAGCATAGTCAAACTGTTTAATTGTATAACCTTCGTCAGTTTCCGTATACGGGATCGGTGTAAAACGATTTGCTGAAGCTGATGCAGGTTTTAATACCAACTGATTACTTGCAATTTCAAACCCAGCCTCTGCCCATGCTTCTGCCTTCTGCAATACAAACTTCAACTCTACATGATACTCCGATGTTGCTTTTGTTTTCGGCAACCATTTTGAAACAGGAAACTCAACTGTTGATGCAGGTGCTATATCAATACCGCCAATCTGTTGATTGGAAATGATCTTTCCATCTTCCTTCACCACAACGTATGCAGTGTAAGCATTTACATTTTTCACTTCACTTCTGTTGATGATACGGATGATGCCTTTTACTGAATCACTCCACTCAACCTGTATGGGTTGAAAAATGCGCTTACATTCATACATCGCCTGCTTGGGCCTTCCATCTGCTGCAACAATTCCCTTGATGGTGAAGTTGTCGAAATAGCGTTCACCATAATCGCCACCGTAAGCGTAGAACTCCACACCGGTTGAATCTTTTTTCAGCAAGCCCTGGTCTTTAAATTCCCAGATGCAACCACCGATCACTCTCGGCAAGCTCCGCCACTGATCCCAAAACTCTTTTAAGTTACCTGCACTGTTACCCATGGCATGCGCATACTCACAAAAGAAAATGGGACGATGATCACCATTGTTCTGGTTAACGAGTAAAGGTGCCGTATAATCGGACGGATACATTCTGCTGACCACATCCACATAATACTGATCCAACGGATTCTGAATACGGTGCGAATGATCATTGCTTTTTAAATAACGACTGTCGCTGGGATCGATATAACCTTCTTCTTTCGGACTACCCATTGCAGGTTCGTAATGCAAGGGCCTTGTCATATCAAAATCTTTTACCCATGCAGCCATTGCTGCATGATTAGGACCGCTGCCTGCTTCATTACCTAAACTCCACATGATGATGCTCGGATGATTTTTATCACGCAATGCCATGCGACTGATACGCTCCACATACGCACCGGCCCATGCGGCATCATGACTCAGCTTTCCACCCAAACCATGCGTTTCTAAATTTGCTTCGTCGATCACCATAATACCAAACTCATCGCACAGATCCAACAAATACGGATCGCTTGGATAATGACTGAGACGAACGCAGTTAAAATTGAATTGCTTGATGGTTTTAATGTCCTGCAGAATATCTTCTCTTGTTAATGCCTTACCTCTTGTTGGATGATGATCGGGACGATTGACACCATACAGATAAGTTAACTTTCCGTTGATGAGTAGTTTGCTGTCGCTCTTACGAAATTCAATGGAGCGAAAACCAAGCTTGCATGTTTTTACTTCGAGTATTTTACCGGTACTGTCTTCCAACGTCAAAACCAGCTTGTACAAGTTCGGTTCTTCAGGACTCCATTTTTTCGGATTGCTGATGGCTGTTTCCATCAACCCGAATTTCACCCGATCCAGTCGTGGATGAATTTCATTGATGATCTCCTCCGTCTTTTTCGAAAGTGATTGTTGCAATACCGGTTGATTGTTGGCATCGTACAGCTGCGCTTTCAACACATAACCCGGCATGTCTTTACCGGTTAAGTTTTCAATACGTGGACGAATGCTCAACAATGCATCTTTATACTCTTTATCGAGTTTTGTTTGATAAAAGAAATCGGCAATACGCAACGAAGGTTCTGCATGCAAATACACTTCCCGATGAATACCACTCATGCGCCACTGATCCTGGTCTTCCAGAAAACTTCCATCGCTCCAGCGGATTACCCAAACGGAGATTACATTTTCACCTTCCTGCAAATATGGTGTGATGTTAAACTCACTCGGCAGAAAACTATCTTCGGCATAACCGGCAAACTTTCCGTTGATCCATAATTTATAGGCCGAACTTACACCACCAAAGTGCAGCGTGATGTTCATGTTCTTCCAGTTGGCAGGAACAGTAAATGTTTTTTGATAACAACCGACAGCATTATAGTCTTTCGGCACATGCGGTGGATTTACCGGGCGAAACGGATACACCGCACTTTTGTAAATCGGTTTATCGTAGCCCTGCATTTCCCAATTGGAAGGAACGCTGATCTTTTTCCAACCGTTCACTTTGCTTTTGTAAAAATCTTTCGGTTCATCGCCGGGCTTTAATGCAAATGCAAAATCCCAATCGCCGTTTAATGAAATGTATCGACCGCTTTTATTTCTGTCACCGTTCAATGCATCAGCAACTGTTGCAAAAGAATAAGCCGTTGTTCTCGACTGATCCCTGTTAATACCACTAACATAAGGATCTTCGTAAGGTTCACGGTTAAAAATGGATGGCGCAACGGGAACAGGCGCCGGTGATTTATCAACTAACTGTGCTTTTGTTTGAACCACGAAGGCACTAAGTACACAAAGTGACGCAAAGAATTTGCTTAGTGCATCTTTGCGCCTTCCTGTCTTTGTGGTTCTATTTCTTCTTTCTTTCATTTTACTTTTTCTTTTTCAACAACTCCATTTCAATACATGCCTGCATAAACGGACCGATTGCTTTCAGATCATCGTCTCTTCTCGGTTCGTTTACATAATACTCATACGTACCATCACGGTAAGGAATACCACCTAAACCTGCACCAGCCACTGCCTGTATATAATGATACTGTCCATTTGCATCGGTCGTTACAAATTCTTTAATCATTCCTTTATAAGCTTTTTGTAACGGCGCATTGAAGGTTGCAGGTAAATAATTCATGCGGATGCCCTTTGCCAATGCAAATACAAACATAGCTGTGCCCGATGATTCGAGATAATTCTTTTCTTTATTCGCTTTATCGGTTACCTGCCACCATACGCCACTCTTTGCATCCTGGAATTTTACAATAGCAGTTGAAGTACGATTCAGAATGGCAATCAACTCTTTCCTGCGTGGATGTTCTTTCGGAATAAAATCCAACACATCAACCAAGGCCATCATGTACCAACCCATGCTCCGGCTCCAGAACTCCGGCGAAACACCTGTTTGCTTGTTTGCCCAGCCCTGCAGTTTACTTTCATCCCATCCATGATATAGCAAGCCTGTCTTTGCATCACGACTGTATTTTTCCATCCACACAAATTGATTAATGATATCATTGAAATCATTTGTCTGTTTGTTCACAACTGCATACTCTGCATAAAACGGCTCAATCATATACAAACCATCGAGCCACATTTGTGAAGGATATTTCAGCTTATGCCAAAAGCCACCGGCTTTGTTGCGTGGCTGAATGCTGATCTGGTTACGCAATGTTTGTGCAGCTAGTTTATATTTCTCTTCTTTATATAATTCATGCAGACGAAGTAACTGTCTACCGGGAGGAATATTGTCGCTGTTGTATTCATCCATTACATACGTACGGATTTTTCCATCGGCCATAATAAAATGATCAACGATATGTTTGGTATAGTCGATATAGGTTTGATCGCCGGTCATTTTCCACATGCGTTCAAAACCCATCAGCACCACACCGATTTCATAATTCCAGTTGGCCGGACGATTACCTTCGGGCAGTTTATCCTGTTCCAAATGACTGGCGTATTTTTTCACCACCATTGAATCTTTGTATTGATTCATGATAGTAGTTGCCATTTGTTTGGCATATTCAATTTGTGCATTCGCAGAGAAGGCAACAACAAGCAACAATAAAACAAGTATTCTTTTCATGTTATCCTGGTTTAACTTTGTGTTTCGTTGTGTCTTCGGGTCTTTGTGGTTCCACCGGTCTTCTTCTCCAATAGTTAGCGAGCAGACTTCCGCTGATATTCATCCACGGACTAAACACTGCTGCTGCTAAACCAACTGTTCCCAGCTTACCCATGCTGCCTGCAATGCCGCTTGCCATGCCACCATTCTGTAATCCCACTTCAAATGCAATGGTTCTGCTTGAATTTTTATCCATACCAAACAAACGGCTGAGCCAGTAACCAAAGAAATAACCTGCTGCGTTGTGTATCACCGATGCAATGAACAACAGCACCCCTACTTTCATCAGGTTCTCTCTACCCGCTGCAGTTGTTACCGTTGTAAAATAAATAATCCCGAACATCGAAATCAAGGGCATCACGTTATCCAGTTTGGGGAAGCGTACATACAACCGATGATAAATAATGCCTGCCAGCACAGCGCCTGCAAAAAAGCCCGACAGCTGCACACTCTGCAACAATGCATGATCACTGATACTTTTCTGCAATACATAAACAATCACAGCGATCCATATTGCTGATACAATGCCGAGCACATTTACTTTTTTCTTTTGCGCAGTTGTTGCACGTTTTAAAAAATCGTGTAACAATGCAGCACCAATTGGTACTAATACAATCTTGATGATCTCCATCATCATATCCACAAACTTCACTTCAATCAATGTGCCTGCTAATGTTTTCATCAACAACGGTGTTAACAGCGGTGCCACCAATGTTGCCATTGCTGTTACAATTACACTCAGCACAAGATTTGCCTTTGCCAAATACACCATCACATTACTTGCCAAACCGCTGCTGCAACTGCCAATCAAGATAATACCAGCTGCAATCTCCGGTTCAAACTGAAATACTTTGGTCAACAGTAAACCCATCAATGGCATCACAGAAAAGTGACAAAACAAACCCACCAGAACGCCTTTACCTGTTGATGCCAATCCACTGAAATCTTTTAAACTCATGTGCGTGCCCATGCCAAACATCACCAATTGAATAATGACAAGGATCAATGTTTTATCACGCAGGTTGACGCCGCCCCAACTTTTGAATGCATCGGGATAAACCATACCTGCAACAACAGCACTGATGATCCATGCTGTGTACTGGTAACCTTTTAACGAAGGCACAGAACCAAGTCCGATTGCCAGAAACACAGCCGTTGCAACAGCAGCAGGTTTGTACAATGATGCATTCTGTATCACAACTCCTGCCAGTAATATAACTGCAGCAACAGCACTAAGAATTAAAAAAAGTTTATTCGGTTTCTTCATGACAAACAATCAACGTTCTTATAAGATCGATGCTAAATACTCCATTGCCACCGGCGGGCTCGCCAGTATCGGCACTTTCTTTTCTGCTTCAGTTAATGTATCCACCACTCTTGCCATGCTTGCCTGTGCTAATACAATTACATCTACTTCGTTTACCAATTGCTTTAATGCATCACCCACTTTCTGATCGTGTGTTGCAGCATCACCACTCATCAACGCTTCAAACGCACCTTCGCACAACACCGCTTTCAATTCAATTTCTTTTCCTGCAACAGCTGCTCTTCTTCTCACTAAATCACTTGTTGGATTTAATGTTGTTGACAATGTTGCAATCACGCCGATGCGTTTGCCAGTCTGCACGGCTTTGTCTGCCATTGGCTGATCCACCCGCAATACAGGCACACTTGTTAATGTTGCGGCTGTTTCAACTGCCGCACCAATGGATGAACAGGTGAACAAAATATAATCTGCTCCTGCTTCCTCTGCTGATGCTGCGTAGTTCACCACTCGCTTCGATGTATCGGGTGTGAGTGCGCCACGTGCAATGGTGTTTTTGATCAAGCTGTCATCCACAATGTTGAATGTTTTTACATTGGGTAAATACTTGCTCACCAATTCCGCAAACACAGGCACCAATGTTGCCGATGTATGAATCAATCCTAATGTTTTCTGCGCCATATAATTTAATTACGTTTATTTTTTGTTACCAGCTTTTATACTTCTATTCACCATTGACCATTCACAATTCACCTTTCAAAACAGTCCAAAGTAATCTTCCCCTCCAACCTGCCCACCTTTAAAATTCACTTCCAGTCCGTTGATCTTTTCATTCTTCGAATAAGCTTTGCACAACGGCGCACCACTCACCATCGGTGCAATCATTTCCACTGCATCAATCTCCATGGCTCTTGCTGCATAACTGCTGGTATCGCCACCGGCTACCACTACACGTTTCAGATTCGAATGCAATACTGCATGTTTGGCAATGGTACCTAACGCCGTTCCTAATTTCTCCGATGAAAGATTTTCCCTTTGTTTACTGCCTGTATGTACAAGTACATTTTTTTGCTTTTGCAGGAATACCGCCACATGATTTAATACAGCTGCATCAACCGTTCCCTCATCCACTGTTTTCTGTGCATCAATGATCACTTCCGCAAAACCATTTGCCTTTGCCCATGCAATTTGTGCTGCCGTAACAGGTGAACAACTGCCCGACACTACCAATAACGGAGTTGCCTTAACCGTTTTTTTCCATTCACTCACTTTGTTCAGTATTCCTTTTTCATTCCAGTAATTTCC
>Ga0207979_100425_pt1 | contig 10670 bp, 10 predicted proteins | sample LakWasM124_LOW14_2_FD_183936 | JGI IMG/M metagenome (GOLD analysis project Ga0207979, IMG submission 183936) | Freshwater sediment methanotrophic microbial communities from Lake Washington under simulated oxygen tension - Sediment Metagenome... | ecosystem: Environmental > Aquatic > Freshwater >...
CCATAGCCACGGTAGTCGACCATGAACAGATCGAAGTTGGCGCGCCGGTAGAAGTCGGTGTTGGTGAACCAGGTCTCAAGACAGCCGGCATTGCCATGCAGAAAGAACACCAGGCCCCTGGGATTGGGCAGGCGCAGGTGCAGCGCCGACAATTGCGCGCCGTCGACCGCAACCGTGACTTCGTGAATGTCGGGTGCCTGCGCCAGCACCTGGGTGGCTGACAGCACGGTAGGCGCAAACAACAGTTGCTCCTGCTTGAACCAGAGCCAGGTCAGGGCGGCGAGGTAGAGCGCCAGACCCAGTGCGGCCACTCCCAGCAGCGACGTCAGCATCGTCATGTCGCGGACCCGAACAGTTGGCATGGTTTCAAGCGTGACCTCCTGGCGTGCAGTGTAGTGCCCTTACCAAAAAAAGGGGCCGTCAACCGACGGCCCCAACTTGGAGAAACGAAAACTGAAACCTTGAGGGTCAGATCACTCGCGCAGCGACGTGCTCTGACCCCAACTGACTACTCCTTGATGTCCACGCCGTAGAAGCTGTGGCGGCCAAAGGGGCTGAGTTTGAAGTCGATCACTTCCTTGCGCACCGGCTTGAGCTGCACCGCGTGGGCAATGGTGAACCAGGGCGCTTGCTCCTTGAACACCACTTGGGCCTGTTCGTACAGCTTGGTGCGCTCTTTCACGTCAGAGGTGATCTTGGCTTTTTGCACCAGGTCTTCAAACGGCTTGTAGCAGAATTTGGAGACGTTGGAGCCGTTGGACTTGGCCGCATCGCAACCCAGCAGCGTGTGCAGGAAGTTGTCGGGGTCGCCGTTGTCGCCGGTCCAGCCCAGCATGCCCATCTGGTGTTCGCCGTTTTGCATGCGCTTGCGGTATTCGCCCCACTCAAAGCTCTTGATCTCGGCCTTGACACCGATCTTGGCCAGATCGGCCTGCATCAGCTCGGCGATGCGCTTGGCATTCGGGTTGTAGGGACGCTGCACCGGCATGGCCCACAGGTCGGTACTGAAGCCATCCTTGTAGCCTGCTTCGGCCAGCAGCTTCTTGGCCGCGACCTGGTCATAGGGGTCGTCCTTGATGGCGTTGTTGTAGGACCATTGCGTGGGCGGAATCGGGTTCTTGGCGGCCACGCCGGTGCTCAGGTACACCGCGTCCACGATGGCTTGCTTGTTGATGGCCATGTTGATGGCCTTGCGCACGCGCACGTCGTCGAATGGCTTCTTGGTGACGTTGTAGGCCAGGTAGCCCACGTTCAGGCCAGCCTGCTCCAGCACCTGCACCTTGGGGTCCTTGCGCATGGCGTCCAGGTCGGCCGGGTTGGGGTAGGGCATGACGTGGCACTCGCCCTTTTGCAGCTTGGCCCAGCGCACCGAGGCGTCGGGCGTGATCGAGAACACCAGATCGTCGATCTTGGCCTTGCCGGCGTAGTACTCGGGGAAGGCCTTGTAGCGGATGATGGCGTCCTTCTGGTACTGCACCAGCATGAAGGGGCCGGTGCCGATCGGCTCCTGGTCAATCTTCTCAGGGGTGCCGGCCTTGAGCATGGCGTCGGCGTATTCCTTGGACTGGATGCCGGCGTACTCCATGGCCCAGCCCGACAGGAACGGTGCCTCGGGCTTGTTGAGCGTGATCTTGACGGTCAGGTCATTGACCTTCTCCACCGACTTGAGCAGCTTGTCCATGCCCATGTCACCAAAGTAGGAATGGTTCGGGCTGGTGACCTTGAAGTAGGGGTTGTTTTCCTTCCACTGGCGCTCAATGGCGAAGATGATGTCGTCCGCGTTCATGTCGCGCGTGGGCTTGAAGTTCTTGTTGCTGTGCCACTTCACGCCCTTGCGCAGGTAAAAGGTGTATTCCTTGCCGTCGGGCGAGACGGTCCAGCGCTCGGCCAGGCCCGGCACCACGGCGGTGCCGCCGCGTTCGAAATCAACCAGGCGGCTGTAGATCTGGGTGTTGGCATCGAAGGAGGTGCCGGTGGTATTGATGCCGGGGTAGAAGTTCTCGGGGCTGCCCTCCGAGCAGAACACCAGGGTCTTGGCGGCCACCGGCGTCAGCGCCAGCATGGCGGGCACCGCCAGGGCGCACAACAGGGCGCGTTTGGCGGCTCGCTGTTTCGTGTGAATCATCTTATGGACTCCTCAGGGGTTAGTGCTGCGGGGCAGCGGGTTGGGTAAATTGTTCGGCTTCGTGGCAGGCCACCTGCCGCCCGGCCAGCGCGCGCAGCAGCGGGCGCTCGACGCGGCAGCGCTCCACGGCGTTGGGGCAGCGGGTGGAGAACACGCAGCCGCTGGGCGGATTCAGCGGAGATGGTAATTCGCCTTTGAGCACAATGCGCGGCAGAGCGCCGGCCTGGCCGGCCAGGCCGGGCGTGGATCCCAGCAGCGCCCGCGTGTAGGGATGCAGTGGCTGGGCAAACAGGGTCTGCTTGTCGCCCTGCTCGACGGTGTGGCCCAGGTACATCACCAGCACGTCGTGGGCAATGTGGCGCACCACGCCCAGGTCGTGCGAGATGAACAGGTAGGCCAGGCCGAGCTCGCGCTGCAGGTCGGCCAGCAGGTTGAGCACCTGCGCCTGGATGGATACGTCCAGTGCGGACACCGGCTCGTCGGCCACCACCAGCGAGGGTTTCAGCATCAGCGCGCGCGCAATCGCGATGCGCTGGCGCTGGCCGCCCGAGAACATGTGTGGGTAGCGGTCGTAGTGCTCGGGGCGCAAGCCCACCAGGGCCAGCATGCTGCGTGCCTGCGCCTGGCGTTCATCGGCGCTCAGCTCGGTGTTGATCTCCAGGGGTGCTTCCAGAATGGCACCGATCTTCTTGCGCGGGTTGAGCGAGCCGTAGGGATTCTGGAACACCAGTTGCACCGCGCGGCGCAGCGCCTTGCGCTGTTGCGGTTGCGCGGTGACGACATCGACACCACCGAGCCTGAGTTCGCCCGCGGTGGGGTGCTCGATCAGCGACACCATGCGCGCCAGCGTGGACTTGCCGCAGCCCGACTCGCCCACCACGGCCAGCGTCTTGCCAGGCTGCACCGAGAACGACACGCCGCCCACGGCCTGCAGCTGATCGGGCGCGCGAAACAGCCCACGGCGGATGGCGTAGACCTGGCGCAGGTCGCGGGCCTGCACCACGGGTTCGGTGGCGGCGGCGGTGGTGGCCTGCGCAACAGCGTGTGTCATGCCCGCACCTCGTCAAGCTTGCCGGTGGCACGCGCGGCATGCGCCGACGCATCGCCCAGCGCGTAGTGGCAGCGCACCATGCCGGATTGCCAGGTCCGCAGGGCCGGGCGCTGTGCCCGGCAGGGCTCGGCCGCATAGCCGCAGCGCGGCGCGAACAGGCAGCCACTGGGCCGGTCATACAGGCCGGGCACCATGCCGGGGATGGTGGCCAGGCGGCTATGGCCGTCGCTGCGCTCGGGCAGCGCGGCCATCAGGGCCTCGGTATACGGGTGCTGCGGCGCGGCGAACAGCTCGGCCGCGCCGCGCTCCTCCATGATCTGGCCGGCATACATCACGGCCACGCGCTGCGCCATCTCGGACACCACGCCCATGTTGTGGGTGATCAGCACCAGCGCCATGCCGCGCTCCTTCTGCAGGCTGCGCAGCAGGTCCAGAATCTGCGCCTGGATCGTCACGTCCAGCGCGGTGGTGGGCTCGTCGGCAATCAGCAGCTTGGGGTTGCAGGCAATCGCCATGGCAATCATCACACGCTGGTTCATGCCACCCGACATCTGGTGCGGATAGACCTTGAGCCGGCTCTCTGGCGCCGGAATGCCAACCTGCTCCAGCAGCTCGATCGAGCGGCGGTGCGCGGCCCGCTTGTCCATGCCCAGATGCAGCTTGAGTGTCTCGGCCAGCTGGAAGCCAATGGTGAAACACGGGTTCAGGCTGGTGGTGGGGTCCTGGAAGATCATCGCCACGTCCTTGCCGGTGAGGCGGCTGCGCTCGCGCGTGGACAGCTTGAGCAGATCGTGACCATCGAAGCGCAGCTTGTCGGCCCGCACCACGCCGGGGAAGGCCACCAGGCCCATCAGCGCCATCATGGTCACGCTCTTGCCCGAGCCCGACTCGCCGACGATGCCCAGCACGTCGCCCGCTTCGAGCGACAGGCTGACGCCATCGACCGCGTGCATCACGCTGCGCTGCGATGGGAAGTCAACCGACAGGTTCTCAATTTCAAGTAAAGCCATGGGCGGGTGAAATGCGGTTGCAGCGCCTAGCGCTTGAGCTTGGGATCGAACGCATCGCGCAGCCCGTCGCCCAGCAGGTTGAAAGCCAAAACGGTGATCAGGATCATCAGGCCCGGAAAGGTCACCACCCACCAGGCGCGCAGCACGAACTCGCGGGCGTCGGCCAGCATGGTGCCCCATTCGGGCGAGGGCGGCTGCGCGCCCAGCCCCAGAAAACCCAGCGCGGCCGCGTCCAGAATCGCCGTGGAGATGCCCAGCGAGGCCTGCACGATCAGCGGCGCCGTGCAGTTGGGCAGCACCTCGTTGAACATCAGCCGCAGGTTGCCGGCGCCGTTCATGCGCGCGGCGGTGACGTAGTCCTTGGAGACTTCCGAGATCACGGCCGCGCGGGTGATGCGTACATAGTGCGGCAGCACCACGATGGACACCGCCAGCATGGCGTTCATCATGCCCGGGCCGAGGATCGCCACGATGACGATGGCCAGCAGCAGGCTGGGCAGCGTCAGGATGATGTCCATCAGGCGCATCACGCCAATCTCGTAGATGCCGCGAAAGTATCCGGCAGTCAGGCCCAGCACCGTGCCGGCCAGCACCGACACCGCCACCACGGCGATGCCGATCACCAGCGACAAGCGCGCGCCATGGATCAGGCGCGACAGGATGTCGCGGCCAATCGCGTCGGTGCCCAGCGGGTAGGCCCACGAGCCGCCCTGCTGCCAGGCCGGCGGCTTGAGGAACACCGCGTTGTTGGTCAGGTCCGGCGCGTAGGGCGCCAGCAGTGGCGCAAACAGCGCCACCAGCAGCACCAGCACCACGATGGCCAGACCGGCCACCGCGCCCTTGTTGGCGCTGAAGTAGCTCCAGAACTCACGCACCGGATGCGGGGGTGCTTGCTCCAGCACCGGGGTTGTCATGCTTTGGCTGCTCACCGCTGATGCCTGATTCGTGGGTTGATGATGCCGTAGGTGATGTCCACCAGCAGGTTGACCACCATCACCATGCCGCCCAGCAGCAGCATGCCGCCTTGCAGCACGGGGTAGTCGCGCCGGCTGATGGCCTCGATCAGCCACTTGCCCACGCCCGGCCAGGAGAAGATGGTCTCGGTCAGGATCGCGCCGGTGAACAACACGCCCACCTGCAGGCCGATCACCGTCACCACCGGAATCAGCGCATTGCGCAGCGCGTGCAACGCCACCACCCGCAGGTTGGTCAGGCCTTTGGCGCGTGCGGTGCGAATGTAGTCCTCGCCCAGCACCTCGAGCATGCTTGACCGCGTCATGCGCGCGATCACCGCCAGCGGGTTGGTGCCCAGCACGATCATGGGCAGCACCAGGTGCGTGAGCGTCGACCAGAACGCGCCCTTGTCATGCGCCAGCCATGAGTCGATCAGCAGGAAGCCGGTGACCGGTTCGATGAAGTACTTCACGTCGAGCCGGCCCGATACTGGAGTTAGGTCGAGCTGCACCGAGAACAACAGGATCAGCAGCAGGCCCCACCAGAAGATCGGCATCGAATAGCCGGTCAGCGAGACGCCCATCACGCCGTGATCGAAGATTGAATTGCGCTTGACGGCGGCCAGGATGCCCGCCGGGATGCCGATGATCAGTGCGAACAGGATGGCGCAAACGGCCAGCTCGATGGTGGCTGGAAACAGTGCGCCAAACTCGGTCAGCACCGGCGCCTGCGTGACGATGGATTTGCCCAGATCTCCCTGTAGCACGCGGCCGATGTAGATGCCGTACTGCACCAGGATGGGCCGGTCCAGCCCGTATTCCTTGAGCAGCGTGGCGTGGCGCGCGGCGTCGATGCCGCGCTCGCCGGCGAGGGTTTCAATCGGGTCGCCGGGAACCAGACGGATCAGGAAGAAGGCCACCAGCGTCATCCCCAAAAAGGTGGGAATGACCAGGCTCAGGCGGGTCAGGATAAAGCGAAACAAGGTGGAGACGTTTAACGGCTGAGTTGACTCGGGAAGGCAGCTTGTGGCCGCCTGGTCTATTGGTGCAAGGCGGTGCGATTTTAGCTGCCTCTGCGTTGAATTATCGCGTGGCGCGGCAGGGGCTTTCCTACGGATAAACCCGGTGCGCAGTGGCGCGCCACGCGCGTCCCGCAGCGTGCAGGCCGCTGCCGGCGCGAGTGGCTGCAACGGACGGCATGCTCAGCCCGGCGGGTTGCCGATCGCCCGCCAGGTGTCGATGCAGTGCGCGGCCAGTGCCGTCACCCAGGTCGGGCAGTGGGGGTCGAAGGCCAGGCCGAATTTCGGGCTTACCAAAAAGCCGGCGCGCTCGAACATCGATGCGTCCTCGCCGCGAACAAACTCCTCAAGGCCCGCAAACGGCACGTCGACATGGCCGAAGTAGACCACCGGCGCGCGCATCGACACCTCTTCCAGTCTGCCGTTGTCCTGGAAGCGGAACACCACCGTTGCGTAGTCCAGCTCGTTGAGGCCCACGCTGTTGCGCTGCGCCTTGAGTGGCTGGCCCCATTGCGCCACGATCTGCTCGCGCGTAGCCGAGAAGGGCGTCGTGTCGACCTGGACATAGGGCTGCAGCTTCATCGGCCTGGAGTGTGAAGGATGGTTGGCTTGTCCGCGCAGGGCACAAAAAAAGGCCGACTCGCGTCGGCCTTCTTGCGCAATCAGCCGGGGCTGATTACTTGAGGTGCTTGCCGATCAGGCCAGCCATCTCGAACATCGACACCTGAGCCTTGTTGAAGACTTCCTTCAGCTTGGCGTCGGCGTTGATCATGCGCTTGTTGACAGCGTCTTGCAGTTTGTTCTTCTTGATGTAAGCCCACAGCTTGCTGACCACCTCGGTGCGTGGCAGTGGGCTGTTACCAACGATGGAAGCCAGCGCCGCGCTCGGCGTCAGGGCCTTCATGAAGGCTGCGTTGACCGTGCGCTTCTTGGCTGGAGCCTTCTTGGCGGCAGCTTTCTTCGCGGGTGCAGCCTTCTTGGCCGGAGCGGCCTTCTTCGCTGGCGCGGCCTTCTTGGCCGGGGCCTTGGCGGCTACCTTCTTCGCAGGTGCAGCCTTCTTGGCAGGTGCTGCTTTCTTTGCGGGAGCAGCTTTCTTTGCCGGAGCTTTCTTTGCAGTTGCCATGATGAATTGTCCTTCTAGAAGTTGATTAATCACCAGCAAAAAACTGCTTCTTCACTGGCAAGGCGGATGCTACTGGAGAAATAGGGCGTTTCCAAGGGAAAAAACGCTTTTTTCCCTCTGGCGTGTTGTTTTTTTACTCGACGCCGGAACACCCCGTTCCCCAGTGGGCGCCCCAGAGAGCGGCCCGTTGGGCGCCATGGCTTGTTCATGCAGTGCCACAGCTGCGGCGATCAAGCTCGCGCCACCAATGAGGAATTCCTCTCGGTGAGTGCGCCGCAGCAGTGCCGTTTGCCAGTGACTAGGGCCTACAATTTTGCGAACTCAAGGACGTTTCAACCATGACTCTGAACTTTGCGACCTGTGACCTGTGCGATGCACACAAGACCGATCTCTCGGGCAATTTCCGCGTGCTGCCCCCTGTGCTGCGCGACTTCGGCGCGCTGCGCAAGTTCGCCGGCCCGGTGGTGACGGTGAAGTGTTTCGAGGACAACACGCTGGTCAAGGCGGCGGTCGATTCCCCGGGTTTCGAGGACACGGCGCAGGGGCGTGTGGCCAAGGTGCTGGTGGTCGACGGTGGTGCCTCGTTGCGCCGCGCGCTGCTGGGCGGCAACCTGGGCGCGGCCGCGGCGCGCAACGGCTGGGCCGGTGTGCTGATCGACGGCTGTGTGCGCGACGTGGCCGAGCTGGGCGTGCTGCCGGTGGGCATCCGCGCGCTGGCCAGCAACCCGCTGCCCACCGAGAAGCGTAACGAAGGGCAGAAGGACGTGCCGGTGCAGATCCAGGGCGTCTGGGTGCGCCCCGGCGACTGGCTCTACGCCGACGAGGACGGCGTGGTGGTCAGCGCGCAGCGACTGGTCTAGTTCCACTGCCAAGCCCTCAGGCAAAGCGGCCGATGCTGTAGGGCGCCAGATCGACCGGGCTGCGCCGTCCCAGCATCACCTCGCCCAGGATGCGCGCGGTGACACCCGCCAGCGTCAGGCCCAGGTGCTGGTGGCCAAAGGCGAAGAACACATTGCCGTGGCGCGGCGCCACACCCAGCACCGGCAGGTGGTCGGGCAGCGAGGGCCGAAAGCCCATCCAGGTGCTGGCCGCCGCCGTATCGGTGCCGGGCAGCAGCGCCTGCAGATGCTGCCTGAGCAGTTCGTAGCGGCGCGGATCGGGTGGCAGATGCAGGCCGCCGAACTCCACCGTGCCGGTGATGCGCAGGCCCATGGCCATCGGCGTCATGATCACCTTGCGTTCGCTGGAGGCGATCGGCCGCGTCAGCGCCGAGCGCGCTGCCGTGCCGGCGTCGGCGTAGGGGAGGGTGAGGTGGTAACCCCGCTCGGTGTCCAGCGGCACGCGGTAGCCCAGGCTGGCCGCCAGGGGTTTGGACCAGGCGCCGGCGCACACCAGCACACGCTGGGCGCGCAGCGTGCTGCCGTCTTGCAGGGTCAGCGTGATGCGCTGGCTGGCATCGACTTGCAGCCGCTCGACGCGGCCCTGGTGCACCAGCCCGCCCAGGCGCTGCACGCCCTGTGCCAGGCCGGTGCAGACCGCGTGCGGGTCGTCAACGTGGCCGCTGTCCATGTAGTGCACGCCACCCTGCACCTGGGCGCTGAGCGCCGGCACGCGTTGGCGCAACACGTCGGCGGTGACCGGCAGCGACTCGATGCCGTAGGGCCGCAGCCGGCGTGCCTGCGTCAGCGCGCTGTGGCGTCCGGCGGCGCTCTCCCACACCTCCAGGTGGCCGTCCAGGTGCAGCAGCGCCGCAAGCTGCGCATCGCCCAGCAGTTGCGCCAGGTCGTCGCGGGCGCTTTGCTGCAGTGCCAGCAGGGCCGCCACGCCACGCGCAAAGGCCGGCGTGCGCGACGCCCAGACAAAGCGCGCCAGCCAGGGCAGGATCGGCAGCAGGTAGCCCACGCGCAGCCGCAAGGGGCTGTCGGCCTTCAGCAGGTAGCGCCAACTGCTGCGTATCACCTCGGCGCTGGCCAGCGGGAACAACTGCTCGGTGGCAATGTGGCCGGCATTGCCAAAGCTGGCGCCCATGCCAACCTGGTCGGCATCGAGCAGCATCACCTTTCGGCCGGCCTGCGCCAGCCGAAAGGCGCAGGCGGCGCCGATGACACCGGCGCCGATGACGATGACTTCCGAATCCAGTGAGTGGCTGACGTGGGCCATGCTGGGGCTCAGCAGGCCGGCACGGTGGGCTTGCTGGCCAGGGCCTGCGTGATGACGGCGTTGGCCTGCTCCAGCTCCTCGCCCACCAGCATCAGGCGCGGCGCGCGCACGGTGGCGCGGCCCATACCGACGCGTGACTGCACCAGCTTGATCAGTTGCACGAACTTGGGCACCACGTCCATGCGCAGCAGCGGCAGGAACCAGTGGTACAGCGGCTCGGTCTCGGCCCAGCGGTGGGCGCGCGCCAGCTTGAACAGCGCGATGGACTCGTGCGGAAAGGCATTGACCAGTCCGGCCACCCAGCCGGTGGCACCGGCCGCGATGCCCTCGACGATCAGGTCGTCCACCCCCACCAGGATGTGCAGGCGCTGGCCCAGGGCCGACTTGATGGCGGCGATGCGGCGCACGTCGGCGCTCGATTCCTTGACCGCCACCAGGTTGGCGTGCTGCTCGGCCAGTTCCTTCATCTGCAGCGCGCTGAAGTCGGTCTTGTAGGCGATCGGATTGTTGTACAGCATGCAGGGCAGCGTGGTGGCGGCGATCACCGCGCTGACGTGCGCCTTCATCTCGCGCCAGTCGGTGGAGTAGACGTAGGGCGGCAGCACCATCAGGCCCTGGCAGCCCTCGGCCTGCGCCATCTGCGCAAAGGCCACCGCATCGCGCGTGGCCAGCGCCGCCACGCCCGGCACCACCGCGCCGCGCCCGGCCACCGCCGTGACCACGGTACGCAGCACCGCGCGCTTCTCCTCAAAGCTCAGCGTGGCGGTCTCGCCCAGCGAGCCCAGCGGCACGATGCCGGTGCTGCCGGCGTCCATCATGAGCCGCACGTGTTGCGCCAGAAAGGCGTGGTCGACTTCGCCGTTGTCGAGAAACGGGGTGGTGATGGCGGGCAGCACGCCTTGCCAGAAGGTGGACATGGTGGGTCTCCGGTGGGGTTGGGTTGAATGGGTTTGGGTGCGGTTGCGTGGGGCGCCAGGCTAGAACAGGCCCCAGCACAGCGGATCGGTTGGGTCCAGCAGCAGCGTGAGCTCGCCCGACAGGTGGGCCTGGCCGGTGATGGTTGGAAGAATTGCTTCGCCCTGGCGGCGGTAGCGCCCCTCGAACACGCTGCCCAGCACGCTCTCCTGTTGCCAGCTGGCGCCCTCGGCCAGCTTGCCGTCGGCCGCCAGGCAAGCCAGCTTGGCGCTGGTGCCGGTGCCGCAGGGCGAGCGGTCGTAGGCGCCGCCGGG
>Ga0207979_100434_pt1 | contig 10489 bp, 6 predicted proteins | sample LakWasM124_LOW14_2_FD_183936 | JGI IMG/M metagenome (GOLD analysis project Ga0207979, IMG submission 183936) | Freshwater sediment methanotrophic microbial communities from Lake Washington under simulated oxygen tension - Sediment Metagenome... | ecosystem: Environmental > Aquatic > Freshwater >...
AGGCACTGCCGGTGACCAGCGGCTCCAGCAGCGAAAAAGTGCAGGCGATGCGCACATGCCGCCAGAACTGCGGGTGGCCGGTGAACAGCTTGGTGGCCAGCGACCACAGACCGGCCCACACGCCCAGGCCCGCCACCAGCATGCCCGCCAGTGACAGCGCCGCCTGCGCGAACTTGGCCGGCTCGGTGGCCCGGAACCAGGCCTGCAGCAGGCTCAGCGCCAGCACCGCCAGCAACAGCGCCAGCGTCAGGCCGATCACGCGCCAGGGCGAACGGGGCAGCGCCTGCTCGGCGGCAATCGGCATGCCGGGCAGGCGCAGGCGCAAGCGCAGGCGCCCCAGGCCGAGATCGTCCTGGGCATCCCAGTCGAACTGCTCGTCACGCTGGTAGGCGCGCCGACCACGGCGCACGCCATTGATGGTGTCGAGCACGCTCACGCGGATGGCGCCTTCCAGCGTCGCCTCGATGCGCAGGTGCTCGGCCGCGACATGCGCGTCGTCCAGCACCAGATCGGCCGACAGCGCGCGCCCTATCGTCACCGGCCAGTGGGTCACCGGCAACCGCGTCACCATCACGCCGCTGCGGTCTATCACTTCCAGCAGGCCCAAGAGGCCGCTGCCGTTGCCGCCCTCCTCGCCATGGCGCCGGCCCGCGTCGGCATCGCCAGCGGTCTGCGCCGCGGCCAGTCCGGCCGGCGCCGTGCGCACCGGCTCGCCCGCGGGATCGAGCTCCATCATCTGGGTGTCGCCGTCGCTCATCGCGCACCCTCCCACTTGAAGCCGTTGAGGTAATAGGCCACCAGCGCCAGCGCGTTCTCGAAGCTCACGCCATGGGCGTCCAGCCGGCCCTGCACGCCTTGCGTGGGACGATTGAGCGAGCCCACCAGCACCGACACGTTGTACAGGCCGTGGAACTTGCGGTAGGCGTTCATGCAGACCACCGCCCGCATGGCCATGCCGGCGCGGTCTATGAAGCGCTCCGAGCACTCAGCGGCGGTCATGCGGCTGTTGCCGCGCACGGCAAATTGCTCATTGGCCATGCTGTCGGAATACATGCGCGCAAAACGCAGGGCGCTGAACTTGGGCGCGTCGTAGGCCTCGTAGCGCACCCGGATGAAGCCGGTGGTGATCTCGCCGGCGAACACCTGGCTGTCGAGCTGGCAATTGGTGCGCTCCAGGTCGAAGGCCTTGAAGTCGGGGTCGCGCGCGCGCCCCCAGCAGCGCGCCAACGCGTCGTCGGGCACCGGCACGCTGTAGCCGCCATGGCGCTGCGCCTTGAAAGGGGTGCCGATGAAGCGCTGCGTCACCTGGTTCTGGTGCTCGATGAGCTGGCGCGTCACTTCGGCATGCGCCTTGCGCGTCAACGCGCTGGCGCTGGCGGCGCGCGTCAGCAGCGCCTGCGCAAATTCCGCCGGCACCAGAAAACTCACCAGTTCGCCGTCGAGCCGCTTGGAGACATTGACGCCGATCACCTGGCCTGCCTCGTCGATCACCGGGCCGCCGCTCATGCCGGGGTTGATGGCGCCGCCAAAGAAGATGCGCGGGTAGAAGCTGCGCTGCACCAGACCGTTGAAGGTGCCCTCGGTCACGGCAAAGCCAATGTCCAGCGGGTTGCCCAGCGAGTACAAACGCTCGCCGCGCTGCAGCGCGGCGTCCGGGCCGCGGAACGCCAGCGCCGGCCGCTCCGGCCCGGCATCCTTGACGCGCAGCAGCGCCAGGTCGTGCAGCACGTCGAAGGCCAGCAGTTCCACATCGGCCTGCTTGCCATCGACCGGCACGTAGACGCCACGGTAGCGATCGGGCTCCAGCGCGAGCTGGCTGGCCACATGGAAGTTGGTGATGATCAGGCCATCACGCGAGACGAAGAAGCCCGAGCCGACGCTGGACTGGGTGTTGGTGTTGCGCAGCAGCGTGCGGATCTGCACCAGCTTGTCGCGCGAGGACTCGTAGGCGCGCTGGGCATCGCGCGAAACCTGCACCGCCTCCTGGCCATTGCGCGGCGGCACCGGCTTGGCGGCTTCCTGGGCCAGCGCCAGCGTGGCGCCAAGCCCCAGCAGCAGCCCCGCCGAGATCCGGCGCAGGCGGGGAAATGGATCAATCATGCGTCGATTCTAGGGTGCACGCGCTGACATCACAGGTGAGTGAGCGCCAGCACGCCGCACCAGTGTGCTGGCCGAGCAAATTTTTTCAAACTGCGCCCGGCACATTTCAACCCGCGAAGCCAAGCCGCGCAGTACCATTCGACGCAGCCATCCAACCCATCCCGAGGACCACCATGACCGTGATCACCACCATCGAAGACTTGCGTGTGCTGGCCAAGAAGCGCGTGCCACGCATGTTCTACGACTATGCCGATTCCGGCTCGTGGACCGAGAGCACCTACCGCGCCAACGAGAGCGACTTCCAGTCCATCAAGCTGCGCCAGCGCGTGGCCGTCAACATGGAGAACCGCAGCACCGCCAGCACCATGATCGGCCAGCCGGTGGCGATGCCGGTGGCGATCGCGCCCACCGGGCTGACCGGCATGCAGCATGCCGACGGGGAGATCCTGGCGGCCAGAGCGGCCAAGAAGTTCGGCATCCCGTTCACGCTGTCGACCATGAGCATCTGCTCGATCGAGGACGTGGCGCAGGAGACCGGCGGCCACCCGTTCTGGTTCCAGCTCTACGTGATGAAGGACCGCGGCTTCATCGAACGCCTGATCGATCGCGCCAAGGCGGCCAACTGCTCGGCACTGGTGCTGACGCTGGACCTGCAGATCCTCGGCCAGCGCCACAAGGACTTGAAAAACGGCCTGTCCGCGCCGCCCAAGCCCACCCTGGCCAACATCATCAACCTGGCCACCAAGGTGCGCTGGGGCCTGGGGATGCTGGGCACCAAGCGGCGCCAGTTCGGCAACATCGTCGGCCACGTGCAGGGCGTGGACGACATGGGCAATCTGGGCGCCTGGACCGCCCAGCAGTTCGACCCGGCGCTGAACTGGGGCGATGTGGAATGGATCAAGAAGCGCTGGGGCGGCAAACTCATTCTCAAGGGCATCCAGGATGTGGAGGACGCGCGCCTGGCGGTCGATTCCGGGGCCGACGCGCTGATCGTCTCCAACCATGGCGGGCGCCAGCTCGACGGCGCCGAATCCTCGATCCGCGCGCTGCCGCGAATCGTCACCGCGGTGGGCAAGGAGATTGAAGTGCACATGGACGGCGGCATCCGCAGCGGCCAGGACGTGCTCAAGGCGCGCGCGCTGGGCGCGCAGGGCACCTACATCGGCCGCGCCTTCCTCTACGGCCTGGGCGCCATGGGGGAGGCCGGCGTGGACAAGGTGCTGGAGATCATCCACCGCGAGCTGGACCTGACCATGGCGTTTTGCGGCCACACCAACATCAAGACCGTCGACAAGGGTATCCTGCTGCCAGGCACTTACTGAACACGGGGGTCGTGTCGGGGCGCCTGCCTGGTGCGCGGTGCACCATTGGCCACGTTGGAGCCACTACCCATGAACGACACGCGCTTGCCAACCGACCCCGCCGGCCCCGACGGCGTGCAGGAGGCCTTTCGATTTCTGGCCTATCCGGACCACCTGCTGGCGTTCATCAGCGATGCTCAGGGCCGGCTGAGTTTCGTCAGCCCCTCGTGGCCGGCGTTCACCGGTCGCGCCACGGCACAGGAACTGCTGCAAGGATGGCTGGACCACGTCCACCCGGACGATCTGCCGCCTTTGGTCGCGGGGCTTGCGCAGGCACGGCGCGCGGCCAAGGCGTTTCGGCTGATGTTTCGTTACCGGCGTCACGACGGCGTGTTCCGCTGGTTCGTCGCCCAGGGCATGCCTCAGCTGACACCGGGCGGCGAGTTTGTCGGCCACCTGGCGCTGTGCTTCGACGTCACGCCATACCAGGAGGGCGAAGCGGAGATGGAGAGCGCGGTGCAGGGTGTCTTCCCGCTGCTCAAGCAGACCCGATTGATCGCGGTGGTGCTCGACCCGCAGGGCCGCGTGCTGTTTTCGAACGGCGGCCTGTGTCGCTTGCTGCAGCGCGGCGGTGCCGAACTCATGCACAGCGCGCTGTTCGCGCAGCACCTGGCGGTCGCCGATCGTGAGCTGCTGGCGCGGCTCTACCCCGACGGCGCACAGGCATCGCCGTTTCCGGGCGAGTTTCAGTCGGAACTGCTCACCAGCGACGGCCAGTCCCGCCACGTGTTCTGGCATGCCGTGGTGTGGCGCGACGGCGGCGGCCGCCTGCGCGGCACGATACTCATAGGCGATGACGTGACGGCGCTGCGTCAGGAAGAAGAGCAGACCTCGCTGTATGTCAAGGCCTTCGAGGCAACCAACCATGCCATCGTCGTCACCGACGTGCAGGGCACCATTCTCTCGATCAACCGCGCGTTCACGCAACTCACCGGCTACAGCAACGAGGAGGCGCTGGGCGCCAACCCGCGCTTGCTTCAGTCAGGGCGGCACGATCCGGATTTCTACCGGTCCATGTGGGCGACGCTGCTGGCCACCGGGCACTGGCACGGCGACATGTGGGACCGCCACAAGGACGGTCACCTCTACCCCAAGTACCTGGCCATCAGCGCCATCACCGACGACGCGGGCCGGATCACCCACTTCGTTGGCATCTTCTACGACAACTCCGAGCGCAAGACCATTGAAGAGCGGCTCGACCATCTGGCCCACTACGACGCCCTGACCGGCCTGCCCAACCGAAGCCTGCTGATCGACCGGCTGGAGCAGGCGATCGAAAGGGCCCGGCGGCTGGGCTTGCAGGTGGCACTGCTGTACCTCGACCTGGATCACTTCAAGCACGTGAACGATGAGTTCGGCCACGACGCGGGCGATCAACTGCTGAGGCTGGCCGCCCAGCGCATGAAGACCTGTGTGCGCGGCGCCGACACGGTAGCCCGCCTGGGCGGCGACGAGTTCGTGGTGCTGCTGCCGGAAACGCATGGCGCCGAGGACATCCTGACCGTCACCCACAAGCTGCTTGGTGAATTGTCGAACCCGTACCCGGTCAACGAGCACCTCGCAATGTGCACGCCCAGCATTGGCATCAGTGTCTTTCCGAGCGACGGCGCCGACCCCAACGCACTGATGAAACAGGCCGACACCGCCATGTACCAGGCCAAGCAGTCCGGGCGCGGAACCTTCAGGTTCTTCCACGACCCGGCGCTCTGACAAGCTCTTGCGCGGCTGGGCCAGGCGGCGCGGCGTGGCTAAAGCGCGTGCGTCACCAGCTTGAAGTCGGCGTCTTCCTCGAAGGTCTTCGCCACGAAGCCCAGGCTCCTCATCAGCTTGAGCATCGACGGGTTGTTGGCCAGCACCAGGCCTTCGATTTCGGTGAGGCCCTTTTCACGGGCGAAATCCATGATCGACAGCATCAGGCGCGAACCCAGGCCCTGGCCCTTGAAGTCGTCGGCCACCACCAGCGAGAACTCGCAGGAGGCGCGGTCCGGGTTGGTGATGTAACGCGACACACCGACGATGCGCGCGGTCTCGGTGCTCTGCCCATCGGCAGCCACGGTGCGCTCGCGGCACACCGCCACCAGCGCCATCTCGCGGTCGTAGTCGATCAGCGTGAAGCGCGACAGCATGGTGGGGGGCAACTCCTGCATGCTGGAGACGAAGCGGAAGTAGCGGCTCTCGGGCGAGAGGCGGCGCACGAACTCCTGCAGCATCTCGGCATCGTCCGGGTGCACCGGCCGCACCGTGTACTCGCCACCGCCGCGCAGTGGCCACACCTGCTCGTGTTGCGACGGGTAGGGCAGGATGGCAAGGTGGTTGTAGTGCCGTGCCGAGGGCGGCGCGCTGTCGATGACGATGCGCGCATCCACCGCCATGGCGCCGGACTCGTCGACGATGATGGGGTTGATGTCCATCTCACGCAGTTGCGGCAGCTCGCAGACCATCTCGGAGACGCGCAGCAGCACCTGCTCCAGCGCCTCCATGTTGATGGCCGCCGCGCCACGCCACTCACCCAGGGTTTCGGCCACCCGGGCGCGCTCGATCAGGCTGCGCGCCAGGAACTGGTTGAGCGGCGGCAGCTCCATGGCGCGGTCGTTCATCAACTCGATCATGGTGCCGCCGGCACCGAAGGCGATCACCGGGCCGAACGGATCATCGGTGACCAGCCCGATGTACAACTCGCGGCCGCGCTTTTGCGCGGCCATGTTCTGCACCGTGACGCCATTGATGCGGGCCTGCGGCTGCAGCCTGGCAAGCGCCTGCATCATCTCGAGGTAGGTGTCGCGCACACCCACCGCATTGAGCACGTTGAGCGCCACGCCCTGCACATCGGACTTGTGGCTGATGTCGGGCGAATCGACCTTCAGCGCCACCGGAAAGCCCAGTTGCGTGGCGATCATGATGGCCTCGTTGACGTTGCGCGCCAGGATGGTCTTGGTGACCGGAATGTGGAACGCCGCCAGCAGCGCCTTGGACTCCATCTCGGTGAGCACTTTGCGGCGTTCGGCCAGCACGCTCTCGATCAGCATGCGCGCGCCTTCGACGTCGGGCTTGGCCAGGTCCGACAGCGGCGGCGGCGTTTGCTGCAGCAACTGCTGGTTCTGGTAGAACGAGGCGATGTTGCCAAAGGCGCCCACCGCCGCCTCGGGCGTGCGAAAGCTCGGGATCGCCGCCTCGTTGAGAATCTGGCGCGCCTCGCCCACCGTGGCGTCGCCCATCCAGCAAGTCAGCAGGGGCTTGCCAAGACGCTTGTTGGCGTCGGCCAGCGCGCTGGCAATGGCGGCGCCGTCGGTGCCGACCTTGGGTGAGTAAATGGCCAGCACGCCGTCGATCTGCGGCGCCTTGCCGGCCGCCTCGATGGCGGCGCGGAAGTGCTCCGGACCCGCGTCTTCCGCGAGGTCCATCAGGTCGCACAGGGACGCCAGCGGCGAGAGCTGCGGCTGCAGCGCCTGGGCCTGCTGCGGTGTCAGGCAGCCCAGTTGCAGGTTGATCTCGCTGATCCAGTCGGCCGCCAGCACACCCGGTCCGCCGCCGTTGGTGACGATGGCCAGACTACGCCCGACCGGACGGTAGCGTGCGGCCAGGCACTTGGCGGCCGAGAACAGCGCCACGAAGGAGCGCACCCGCACCGCGCCGGCGCGGCGCAAGGCGGCGTCGAACACATCGTCGCTGCCAACGATGGCGCCCGAATGCGTGAGCGCGGCGCGGTTGCCCGCCAGCTTGCGGCCGGCTTTGAGCACCACCACCGGCTTGGCGCTGGCCGCCGCGCGCAGCGCGCTCATGAAGCGCCGCGCATTGCTGATGCCCTCCAGGTACACCACGATGCTGTGGGTCTGCGCATCGGCGGCCAGGAAGTCCAGCACCTGCGCCATGTCCACCGCCGTGTTGGGACCGAGCGAGACCACGGTGGAGAAACCCACGCCGTTCTTCTGCGCCCAGTCCAGGATCGAAGCCGTCAGGGCGCCCGACTGCGACACCAGCGCCAGCGGCCCCGGCGCGGCCAGGTCACCGGCCACGCTGGCGTTGAGCTGCAGCTGCGGGCGCTGAAAGCCCAGGCAGTTGGGACCCAGCAAATGGATGCCGTGGCGCCGGGCGATCTTGTGCAGTTCGGCCGCCTGCGCCACCGCCATGCCGCTGGAGATCAGCAGGGCGGCGCGGCATTTGATGCGCCCGGCAATCTCGAGTGCCGCGGCAACCTCGTCGGCCGGCAGCGCGATGATGGCCAGATCGGCCTGCGTGTGCGCCAGATCGGCCAGCGTGCCGCTGAAGTGGATGTCCAGAAACACCAGGGTTCCGGTGTAGCGCTGCGCGCGCAGGGCGCGGTGCAGCACCTGCGCCTGCGGCGTCTGCGACTCCGGCGCGTCGGCCTTGCCGGCGAACACCGCAATCGAGTTGGGCGCGAAAAGAGGGGTCAGAAAATGCTTGTCCATACGGGTCCCATGGCAATGGTGATTGCTGCGCTGCAGCATACCTCGTCCGGCGAGCATTCATTTTGACGTGAAACACTAATCCTTGGACTATCCTCGTGGCATGAACAAAGCACCTGTCTGGCTCGGCCCGGCGCGCCTGCCGTTTCTGGCGCTCACGCCAGCCTGCCTGTTGCTGGGCCTGGCCTGCGTGCAGTGGACCCATGGCCAGTTGGCGCTGCGCGAGGCGGCGCTGGTGCTGTTTGGCGCGCTGGCGGCGCATGTCAGCGTCAACGCCTTCAACGAGTACCTGGACTTTCGCAGCGGCCTGGATGCGCTGACCGAGCGCACCCCGTTCAGCGGCGGCAGCGGCGTGCTGCCCACGCACCCTGAACTGGCCGGCTTGACGCTGGCCATGGCCATCGGCAGCCTGTGCGCCAGCGTCGGCGTCGGGCTGTATTTCGTGGCCCTGCGTGGACCCGCCCTGTTGCCCGTGGGCGTGGCCGGGGTGGCGCTGGTGCTGGCCTACACGCGCTGGCTCACGCGCCATCCGCTGCTGTGCCTGATTGCCCCGGGCCTGGGCTTTGGCCCGCTGATGATCCTGGGCACCGACGTGGCGCTGACCGGCGCCTACTCGGCCACGGCGGCAGTGGCCTCGCTGGTGCCCTTCTTCCTGGTGAACAACCTGCTGCTGCTCAACCAGTTTCCCGACGCGCAAGCCGATCGCCAGGTCGGGCGACGCCACCTGCTGATCACCGCCGGACCGCGCGTGGCGGCGCGCTGCTATGCGGCGCTGACGCTGGCGGCTTTCGCCAGCCTGGTGCTGGGCGTGGCGGGCCACTGGCTGCCGCCGTCCGCGCTAGCGGGCATGCTGACGCTGGCGCTGGCGGTGCCCACGGTGCGCGCGGTGCTGGCCCACGCATGCGACGCGCCGCGACTGATTCCGGCAATGGGGCGCAATGTGCTGATCTGCCTGCTCACACCGGTGCTGATGGCCATCGGGCTGCTGCTGTCCTGAGGGCGCCGGCTTGCCGCATCTTTGATCAGTTGAATCGAGTGGCACTGTCTGGGCAAATTGGCGGGCGCGGGGATCGGGCTGCCTGGGTATTCTGCTCCGTGTCCCCCGGCCTGCGGCCTCCTCCTGATATTGTTCTCCCCGCTCCCTATGCGCTAAAGGGAGCCCGAGCGGACGACCCCGATCTCCCCCTTGGGACATCAAGCCCGTGGTTAAGACTGGGGCGCTGCCCGGATTCGACGCAATAGCTCGAACGGTGACTTGGGGCGGCGCTGGTTTCAAGCCAGCGTCGACCTCGCATATCAGGGTGTGCAAGTCGAATACAGCGCGTTTCTCTGAAGGGAGACAGCAATGACGTACGCATTGGGAATCGATGTCAGCAAAGCCAAACTCGCTGCTGCCTTGCTCAAGGCGGACGGTAAATACCGCTCCAAGGTGTTCTCCAACGATATGGCGGACTTCAAAGGTCTGCTGCAGTGGATTGCTGCGAATGTGCCCACTGGCAAGGCAGACGTGCATGTCTGCATGGAGGCCACTGGCAGCTACCACGAAGCACTCGCGCTGTTCCTGTCGGATCAAGGTATTGCAGTGTCCGTAGTCAACCCGCTTCTGGTCAAACGCTTCATCGAAGTCGACAGAGTCCGCAACAAGACCGACGAGGGCGACGCCAAGAGCCTGGCGCGGTTCTGCCAGATGACCAGGCCAGAGCTGTGGGAGGCGCCGTCTGTAGGGGTACGCACCTTGCAGGCCTTGGTGCTTCGACTGGACACCCTGCAGGAGATGCGCCAGGGTGAGCTCAACCGGCTGGACGTAGCACATGCCTCGGTGCAGCAGTCCATGCGCGATGTGATTGTCGGGCTGGAGCGCTCGATCAGGGACGTACAAGCCCAGATCCGCCAAACCATTGATGATGATCCCGACCTCAGGCAGCGAAGTACCCTTCTCGAGTCGATTCCGGGGCTTGGCGACAGAACCATCCCGCAGTTGTTGGCCTACATCGGCAGGCCCGAGCGGTTCAAGACGGTCAAGGCCCTGATTGCCTATGCGGCACTGGCACCGCTGATTCGTCAGTCAGGCACATCCTTGAACAAACACAAGGGCACCCATCCGCAGGGGCACAGAGATCTCAGGAGTGCTTTGTACTTCCCGGCGATGGTGGCGGGAAAGCACAATCCGCTGGTTGCCGTGTTCTGGCAGCGCTTGAAGGCGCAGGGTAAGCCGGGCAAGGTGATTGTGGTGGCATGTATGCACAAGCTGCTGGCCATCGCCTATGGGGTGCTGAAGTCCGGTAAGCCCTTCAATCCTGACCATTTGAAGGCGCAGATGGCTTGACATTCATAACGGTGTCTTGACCTGCGCAGAATACCCAGGCAGCCCGATCCCCAAATGGCGTGGTTTGTGGACGTGAGACAGCAGACAGAAAAGCCCTTCGCAGCAGCAGGGTGGGGGCACACGCCATAGTGAGGTCAAGGAGGAGCCCGCAGGGCGGGGGACACGAACGGCGGCGTGTGCCCCCACCCTGCTGCGGGTTCAGCACCATAGGTCCGCATTAAGGACGCGACAGCCTCAGAAGGTTTCCCAGTCGTTATCCCCGCCGGCGGGCGCTGCAC
>Ga0207979_100436_pt1 | contig 10429 bp, 9 predicted proteins | sample LakWasM124_LOW14_2_FD_183936 | JGI IMG/M metagenome (GOLD analysis project Ga0207979, IMG submission 183936) | Freshwater sediment methanotrophic microbial communities from Lake Washington under simulated oxygen tension - Sediment Metagenome... | ecosystem: Environmental > Aquatic > Freshwater >...
ACTGGAATATTTTGCATCAGTGGTGATGCGCGTAACTGGCTCTCGCCTTCGGTACGACTGCTTGAGAATATAAGCTCACGCGCAGAATGCAAAAGGCGCTGATGTATGGTTGCCGCAAAAGTTGCCTGAACGCTGTCGTCGGCATTCGGCAATCCTGCCAAGCGCTGAATAAAAGCAGGTAACAATGGGTTAGGACGCGCAGGAGGAGGCCAAACATGGTCATTCATATGCATACACCAAATGGCATCGACTGGCTGACTCAACCCTTCCATAATCCCCAATATCTGAATCACGGGCACTTGTTCAGTTTCTGGCTGAAATACTTGATTAGTACAAATTTGCTGTAAATAAGCCACCGCTTGGTTTGCGGAGATACGCTTTCCCAGTACATCCAATTGAGCTAATTGCTGTAAAGCCTTTTGCCATGCGTTCATCGCTTGATACTCAAGGCTACTAATATTGCGTTCACCTGGCCAACGTAAATGGTCAAGCAAACCGTCTAACAAACTCCCCCACTGTGACGCATATACGGCTTTGCTGGGAATCGCTGCAATTACTGATTTAAGATCATGCAACAGCCGTGCTAAGTTCAGCCCATCGTCATGCTGCTTTTGCGCAAACTCAATAAAATGCGCCAAAGTAAACTGCATAGGTAGCTTTTCACGCATTTTTGCATCAAGCAAAGCCCTTGCATCAGCTTCTTGCTGGCTCGCAGACCAAAACGGAGAAAGCAACATGGCAGACACATCAGCATAGGCTAACTGATACGCTGTCACTAACCTTAACAGATTCAGTGCTGCCTGAATCACAGGCTGTTGAGCTAGCGGCGTACCTAAAGAAAAGTTATAACGTCTTGGCATGGCAGCCAAGCTAGGGCGCATGCTTTCAGGGTAAAAAACATCATCTAGCAAATCAGCCAGTTGGTTTCTTATCTCGCTTAACCTAGGTGTGACGATGGCAATTGTCGCTTTAGGATGCTCATTCAGATACTTTTCTGCCCATGCAACTGCGGCTCTACATTCTGCATCACCATGCTCTAAGCCTACATAATGTGTTTGCGCAGGTTCATTTGCTGTGGTGATATAGTCAGCCACTTCCACACCGCGTTGCATCAAAATATCGCGCAATCGTTTTTCTTGTGGTGCGGTTTGGTCAAACCCTGCAAACTCAATACGAGATGGCAACGCACTGCTGACATTAACCAAATGCGATAACTGCCAATCTAAATAACGCACACTTTCCAATGCATTTAGTTCACCACAACGCGCCTGAAAAGCATGCTGCCAGAGCATAAACTGGCGCGACTCCTCTGCTTGATGCTCGCGCGGCACATGTAAATGCCAGGCCACTACATAACGGTTTGCCTCCATGGCCGCTTTTGCTAAACCAGAAACATCAAACAACTCGCCAAATGCATTTTTCTTCAGCGACTGTGTAATCACCTCTTCCCACAACAACTGCTCGTTAAATACACTTAAAGCATAGGGAGATGATTGCGCTACAATCTCACCTGTTAGCAAGCCCTCTTCAATGATACGATCTAACCATTGTGATAGAGTCTGTACTTCTGGACTAAGCCATTGGCTTTTCTGTGCCTCAATCTGCTGCTTCGCAATGTCGTTTTGAATACTGCGTGCCAAGCGGGCGGATGGGCAAAGAATAATAGGCTTTAAAGTCATTTCACAATTCTATTGGATTATTTGTAATAGGCAAATAAAATAGCTTCATTCACAAACGAAAGCCTGAAAAGAATCATGGTCAATCGATTTCAAAAAATTCTTACTTATTTCATCTTGTTATTGCTAGTACCTGCTGGCTTGGCCGCACTTTATACATGGGCTTCATTGAGCTGGGTATACTCCTCTGGCGAGCGTGCAGGCTATGTACAAAAACTCTCGCAAAAAGGCTGGATTTGCAAAACTTATGAAGGTGAGCTCATCTTAGTATCCATGCCAGGCACGCAAGCTGAAAAGTTCTTTTTTACCGTCAGAGATGAAAATGTCGCCAAAAAAATCAACGCAACTGTTGGTGATCGCGTTAGATTAATTTACGAAGAACACAAAGGCGTGCCCACCACTTGTTTTGGTGAAACCAGCTTTTACATCAAAGATGTGAAATTGCTAGACGAAACTAAAGCTAAGCAATAATTACCTCATGGCTGCTACCGACGAAAAAAACTACATTACCCCTGAAGGCTTTGCCGCACTTAAAGCAGAATTTCATCAACTTTATAAAATTGAACGCCCAGAAGTCGTCCGCACTGTTTCGTGGGCTGCCAGCAACGGCGACCGTAGCGAAAATGGCGACTATATTTACGGAAAGCGTCGCCTGCGACAAATCGATAGCCGATGCCGCCATCTCATGCGGCGTATGGATCTAGCCGAAATTGTAGACGCAAGCCAACAACAGCACCTAGAAAAAGTATATTTTGGCGCATGGGTCACTTTATATAATTTAGATGATGATACAGAGCATACTTACCGTATTGTTGGCAAAGACGAATTGGAGCCCAGTAAAGGCTACATTAGCTGGGTTTCACCATTAGCAAAGTCCATACTGGGAAAATCCGTGGGCGATACAGTGCGTGCCACCACGCCTAAAGGTGAAGAAACATTTGAAATTATTGAGATTCAATACCTAACACCATGACCTATCTCATTATCAAATACCTGCTAACTGCTTTAGCTATCGTCCTTATTTCAGAAATAGCTAAAGTCAGCGATAAAGTTGGCGGATTAGTAGCTGCGTTACCTATTATCACAATTATCAGTTTAATTTGGTTACACGCTGAACACCAACCCACGGCGAAAATCGCAAACCATGCTTACTATACGTTTTGGTATGTGATACCAACATTACCCATGTTTCTAGTCTTCGCACTACTCTTACCAAAATTTGGATTCTGGCCTACATTAGTAGCCTGTATTTTACTGACCGCAGTGCTGTTTTATGGGTATGCCCAATTGCTTAAAGTTTTTAATATTCATTTGCTATAAATCTAAATGGCAACCAGCAAACATTGGGATATCTTCTGCAAAATAGTCGATAACTTCGGCGATATTGGCGTTTGTTGGCGCCTTGCTAAACAATTACAAAGCGAGCACCAATTAACAATCCGTTTATTCATTGATGATCTCAATGTTGCTAAACACCTGATTCCAACGCTAGACACCTCACTAGCGCAGCAAACCATTCAAAACATCACCATTGTTTCATGGAGTACAAATACTACATTCATTCACAACGCACAGGTGGTGATTGAAAGCTTTGCCTGCGAATTACCACCTCAATATCTAGCAGTCATGCATCCTGATACCATCTGGATCAATTTGGAGTATCTATCCGCTGAAGCATGGGTGGATGACTTTCATGCAAAAAACTCAAAACGAGGTCAATTAACACGCCACTTCTTCTTTCCTGGCTTCACCTCCAAGACTGGCGGACTATTGCGAGAACATGATATTGTTAACACTAAGCAAGAACACCTTCTGAAAAGCTCAACATTACCCGCCCATGACCACTTAAATGTATCGTTATTTTGTTATCCGCATGCACCTATTGCCTCACTGTTAACAGCCATAGCAAACTCAAACCAACAAGTAAGCTGTTATGTACCTAACAGCAATATTTTATCTAGTGTAGCCAAGTTTTTTGAGCGAGAATCATTGCACCCAGGCGATCAACTTACATATAAAAACCTGACCCTACATGTCATTCCGTTTTTAAGCCAAGATGATTACGACAAACTACTCTGCAGCTGCGACCTTAATTTTGTGCGCGGTGAAGATAGTTGGATACGCGCCATTTGGGCGGGAAAACCATTTATTTGGCAACCCTACCTGCAAACGGAACAAACACATATTAAAAAACTGCATGCGTTCTTAAACTTATATTATTCAGACTGCCCACCAACAAGCAAAGAATCAATATTCGCTTTACATGACGCATGGCTATCTCAAGAAATCTCAAGCCCAACATGGCAAGCATATTTAATCCATTTGGACAAAATCAAACAATATGCCAGACAACAATCCTACACACACTCGCAACAAACTGACCTTGCTACTAAGTTAGTGATTTTTAGTGAAAAAATGATAAAAAATATCGAAGAAAATAAGGTATAATGCGCGATTTTACGCATTTAGAATTTAAGGCAACCTATGAAAACAGCACAAGAACTCCGCGCCGGTAACGTGATTATGGTGGATAACGTTCCACTTGTTGTAGTAAAAGCAGAATACAACAAATCAGGCCGTAGCACTGCGGTCGTAAAAATGAAGTTCAAAAACTTATTAACAGAAGCACCAAGCGAAAACATTTACGGTGCTGGTGATAAGTTTGACGTGATTGTACTCGAGAAAAAAGAAGTAACTTACTCTTACTTTGCTGACCCAACTTACGTATTCATGGATGCTGAATACAACCAATACGATGTAGACGCAGAGTTTATGGAAGATGCGTTACCATACCTAGAAGACGGTATGCCAGCTGACTTGCGCTTTTACGACGGTAAAGCAATTACAGTTGAGTTACCAACAACTGTTGTGCGTGAAATCACTTACACAGAGCCAGCAGTTAAAGGCGACACTTCAGGTAAGGTAATGAAACCAGCTAAAATTGCATCAGGCTTTGAATTACCAGTGCCATTATTCTGCGCACAAGGTGACAGAATTGAAATTGACACTCGCACAGGCGAATACAGAAACCGTGTGATGAAATAATTTACTATTAAAAAATAGCAAATTATTTAAAAAGGGAGCAACTAGCTCCCTTTTTTTATGACTAAGGAAAGTAAATCGCGTTAATATAGTCAAATAATAAGTACAAAAGTCATGGGGATGCAAAATGAATGACAAACAATTAGTCGCGCTACATGCCGCTAAATATGTCAAGGACGGCATGCTAGTTGGTCTAGGTACAGGTTCAACAGCAAATTTTTTCATTGAAGAGCTTGCAAGATTACAGCAGGATCAAGGCCTAAAATTTACAACCATCGCTAGCTCTACCATTAGCGCGCAAAAAGCACAGTCATTACAGTTACCGATTGTTGCAATTGAGCATGTCAGCAGCATTGACCTATATATCGACGGCGCAGACGAAATCACGCCTGACAACACCTTGCTCAAAGGCCGTGGTAGTGATCTTGTGAAAGAGAAGTTATTAGCTAAAGCTGCTAGTCAGTTTATTGCCGTTGCAGATGCAAGTAAATTGGTAAGCTATATTGGGCAAAATTTCACCATCCCAATTGAAGTCATTCCCTTTGCATGGCAAATGGCAAAAAAGAACTTAGAAGCAGTAGGCGGAATAGGTGATCTACGGCCAAATGCAGCAAAAGATGGGTTTTGGATTACCTCTCATGGTAGCTATGTGCTTGACATGAGATTTGACGCTAGTATTAATGCCAGCACATTAAACGCATTAATTAACAACACGCCAGGAGTAGTTGAACATGGGATTTTCCATCAACTCACTAGCCTTGTGCTAATCGCCCAAGATGGTGTTGTGAGCGAGCGCTAAGCTTGTTAGCTTTTTTAAACAATAAGCAGTGGATGCGATCTATCTTTATCGCAGTTTTGTGTATTTGTTTTATTGGCTGTAAACCGGTAGATGAAGTCGACAAGGCCCCTGCTATCGACCCCAATAAAAAAGAAATTGTGTTTGTTACCCACAATGGACCATCTACCTATTATTTAAATAACGACAACCAGCCAGCAGGGATTGAATACGATCTAGCCTCGCTATTTGTTAAAACCTACTTTCCGGATCATGAAGTTCGCTTCTTATTAGTGAATAGCATCAGTGATGTTATTCCGAGCTTACTGAAAGGTAAGGCACATATTGCCGCCGCCAACCTAAGTGTCACTCACCTGCGTCAGCACCTCGTTATATTCTCAACACCTTATCAAGAAACTCAACAACAACTCATTTTCAACAATGAAGTCAATAAAAAACCAAAAGATATCAGCGACATCTTCGACAAGAAAATTAGCGTGCCAGAAGGAACAAGTTACGAGGAACATCTAGCGGCTTTACAGAAGAAACATAGCTTACTCAAATGGCATAGTGCAAAACGTACCAACACTGAGTCTTTGTTAGAGGAAGTCGCAGATGGCTTGCTAGATTTCACTGTGGCTGACAGCCATTTAGCTGCCTTAATGCAAAACTATCACCCTAACCTTGATGTGGCCATGCCTATAGGAACTGCTGATAAAATTGCATGGGCGATGTCTAAAAACTCTGACCCACAACTCATTGCGAAGATAAACACGTTTTTTTCAAAAATCAAAGAAGATGGCACCTTACGCAATCTCCTTGATCGCTATTATGGTCATAACAAACGTCTTAATTCACTAGACGTGACCACATTCCTAAAACGCACTAACAGCTTACTACCTAAATATATTCATTTATTTAAACAAGCTCAAGATATTACAGGGATAGATTGGCGATTACTCGCAGCAGTAAGTTATAGAGAGTCGCATTGGGATACGTACAACACATCTCCAACCAATGTTCGGGGCCTGATGATGCTGACAGAAAGCACAGCAGACCTGATGGGCGTGACGGATAGGCTAGACCCCAAGCAAAGCATACCAGCGGGTGCTAAGTACTTACTTAAACTAATCGACACTGTCCCTGAACGCATCCCAGAACCAGACAGGACCTACATGGCGCTCGCCTCTTACAATATTGGCTATGCACACGTTGAAGACGCTCGGGTACTGGCAAAAAGACTGGGATTAAATCCAGATAGCTGGGCAGATGTGAAAAAAACATTAGTGCTATTGAAAAACCCTGAGTACTACACCACACTCAAATACGGCTACGCTAGTGGTGGTGCACCCGTTATTTTTGTAGAGTCAGTACGTAGCTATCAGCGTATATTAGAAAAACATCAGCCTAGCCACAACCCTGAATTGGATAAGTTTAGGATTGCTCGTAATTAGCCTCTTTTGCATATGGCCTAAACAAGCAATACAGAGTTATACCTACTGATTCAGATAGTAATTATTTAGGCAAACAGGTTAAATGCATGATAGTTGGGGCGCTAAGCAACCAATACCAAGAGACCTCCAAGCATCATCACGATACTGACCAGCAATTTTCTGAGAATATTTTTTTCATTGAATACTCGATAGCCAATGAACACTTGCATCACCATGCTCAATTGAAAAAGCGCCAAAGCATAAGCTACCAGCATATTTTCAAGTAATAACAACGTCAGATACTGCATGAAAAACACCATAAGACCAATTAGCAAAATACTGTACAAATGGGGCTTAGTCGCTTTTATTTCTTGTTGAAATTTATGAGGAAGAAAAAAGTAATTACTAATTAGAATAAGTGGAAGCCCGATTAATGACCAAAAAATCATGGTAGCTAGAGCGCCGCCATCACCCACTGATTTCTTAAGAAAAATCGTTCCTACTGAGAATAATACAATAGACAAAAAACGTGCTCGAACACCTTTGTCTGAAAGCAAGTTTATCAACCTGTTTGCTTGGTGCGCACGTACTGGCGGCATCAAGAAGAAGCTACCGACAATAATAATCAACACCCCTAAAAATCCCTGAACACTTGGTATCTCATTAAGAAATAGCATCGCCAGCAACATAGAGACGACCACTTTATATGCGTTTAATGGTCCAAACACTGAAAGGTCTGTTTTAGAGAGCGAAACCACCAAAAACATCCAACCAGCCACATCAAACAATGAGGCTATCGATACATTTACCCAGAAGCTGTAGGTTAAATGCTTGAGTTCAATCACACCTAGAAAAGGAGCTGCTAATAAGCTGAGGACACAATAGGTAGTTGCAACGATGTAAAACGGATGCAAGCCCTGATGTGATAGCTTTTTCTGATAGACATTGGACGCCAGAGAAAATATCAGGCGTCCACATACGTAAACGATTTCCACTTAAGTACGGTATTAACGCTACGGTATTGAAACTAAGGCTGGCTAACTACTACACCAAACTCAAGCTTTAATCACTGTAAGATTATTCATGTACGGTCTTAATACTTCTGGCACAGTGACGCTACCATCTGCATTCTGGTAATTTTCCAACACAGCAACCAGCGTACGACCTACTGCTAAACCAGAGCCATTTAAAGTATGTACTAACTCAGGCTTACCGCTTTCATTGCGGAATCTAGCTTGCAAACGGCGTGCTTGGAAAGCTTCACAATTTGAGATGGACGAAATTTCACGATACGTATTTTGCGCTGGCAGCCATACTTCTAAATCATAAGTCTTAGCGGCACCAAAGCCCATATCACCCGTGCACAATGACACCACACGGTAAGGTAACCCTAAGGCTTTTAAGATATTTTCAGCATGCCCGACCATTTCCTCTAGCGCGTCATAGCTTGTTTCTGGATGAACGATTTGCACCATTTCAACTTTATCAAATTGGTGCTGGCGTATCATACCTTTGGTATCTCGCCCGTATGAGCCAGCCTCAGAACGGAAACAAGGCGTATGTGCAGTGAGTTTAATTGGCAGGGATTCAAACGGTACAATTTCATCGCGCACCGTATTGGTGAGCGTGACTTCTGAAGTTGGTATCAGATACAACTTGCTGTCATTATGCGCTAAAGAGAATAGATCTTCTTCAAACTTCGGCAATTGACCTGTACCAGTCAAGGTTTCTGCATTAACGAGATATGGGGTATAACACTCTTCATAACCATGCTGTTCGGTTTGAGTGTCCAGCATAAACTGCGCAAGCGCACGATGCATTTTTGCAATCTGCCCACGCATTAACGTGAAGCGCGCACCTGATAATTTAGCCCCAGTATCAAAATCTAAACCAAGTGGAGTACCAACGTCGGTATGGTCTTTAATTTCAAAATCAAAGGAGCGTGGTGTGCCTACTTTACGCACTTCAACGTTATCAGCTTCCGACTTACCAACAGGGACGCTTAAATGTGGCAAATTTGGCACATTCAACAACATGCTTTGCAGATCGGCTTGCAACTCTGCCAAACGTGTTTCTCCTGCTTTTAACTGCTCGCCCAAACCAGCCACTTCGGCCATGATAGCGCTAACATCCTCACCTTTAGACTTTGCAAATCCGATTTGCTTAGATGCATTATTACGCTTTGCTTGTAAATCTTGCGTATTGGTTTGAACGGTTTTACGTTCCTGCTCTAACGCACTGAATTTAGCTGCATCAAACTCAAAACCACGCGCTTGTAATTGGCTTACTACGCCATCTAAATCATTTCTTAATGCTTGAATGTCTAACATTTAAATCCCTTATTTATGCTGTTGCATGCTGACTAAGGCCGCTATGTAAGAGGCGTTTGAATGATGATACTCAAAAGGCTTCACTTAAATAGTTGACTAAGATAACTGCCTTATCGCTGCTTATTTCTTTGCTTTTTTATCAAGCTCACGTAAATGCGCTAATTTTTCCGCTATTTTACCCTCAAGACCACGTGGTGTGGGAGAGTAAAACTGTTGCGGCGGTAAATCATCGGGAAAGTAACTCTCCCCAGCAGCATACGCATCTGGTTCATTGTGAGCGTAACGATACTCTTTACCGTAATCCAAGGCTTTCATCAGCTTAGTGGGCGCATTTCTTAAATGCAGTGGCACTGAGCGAGATTTATCCTGTGCAACAAAGGCTTTAGCTTGGTTATAAGCCATGTAAGCGGCATTACTTTTTGCGGCGACTGCCAAGTAAATGACAGCATTTGACAATGCCAACTCACCCTCTGGCGAACCAAGCCGCTCATAAATCTGACAAGCTTCTAGCGCCATGGTCTGTGCACGTGGATCCGCAATCCCAATATCTTCAACCGCCATTCTTACAATACGTCGCCCAAGGTAAAGTGGGTCTGCACCGCCATCAATCATACGTAAAAACCAATATAAAGCGGCATCTGGATTAGAGCCACGTACCGATTTATGCAATGCAGAAATTTGGTCGTAAAATGCTTCACCACCTTTATCAAACCGACGCAACTTACTTGCCATCGTAGTTTGCAAAAATGCTTCATCAATTTCAGAGATGCCTGCACCTTGTGCCGCGTTAAATAAACCTTCTGCAAAGTTGAGCAGTCGCCTTGCATCGCCATCAGCATAAGCTAATACTTGTTCACGGACTTCTGGTGTAATAGCCAACTCTGCTGCTACTAACTGTTGCGCACGATCTAGCAATAAGGACAACTCCGCTTCAGACAGAGAGTTAAGCACAAACACTTGTGCTCGGCTTAATAGCGCACTATTCACCTCAAAAGATGGGTTCTCAGTGGTAGCGCCTATAAACGTTATCAGGCCACTTTCAACAAATGGTAAAAATGCATCTTGCTGACCTTTGTTAAAGCGATGCACTTCATCCACAAAAAGTATCGTCTTGCGTCCATGTTGTTGCAAAGTTAGCTCTGCACGCTCTACAGCTTCGCGAATATCTTTAAT
>Ga0207979_100441_pt1 | contig 10341 bp, 23 predicted proteins | sample LakWasM124_LOW14_2_FD_183936 | JGI IMG/M metagenome (GOLD analysis project Ga0207979, IMG submission 183936) | Freshwater sediment methanotrophic microbial communities from Lake Washington under simulated oxygen tension - Sediment Metagenome... | ecosystem: Environmental > Aquatic > Freshwater >...
AAAAGGCGGCGCAGTGTATCAAGCGATTCACTTGTTTAAGGCTGATATTTCACGCGTAGAGCTTGAAGTAGACGGCGTTAAGGTGATTGCATCTACAAAAGCAACTTTAGAGCGCCTACAAAAGGCTATTCGCCCTGTGGCGCGTGTGCCTCAAACGGCAAAGGCTACGCATTTGGACTTCTTGCTAGAGGGTGATGCGGGCGATTTGCTGAATACTCAAAACGTGCGCGATATTCGCTTGCGTTCTACCTTTGATAGCGTGGGTTCTTGTGATTTAGTGCTTGAGCAACTAGACGTATTAACTGCGGTTTAGGTGGTGCGCTATGGGGCTTAATACAGGCATAGCTTTAATTGATGGGCTTAGTGATATCGGCATTAAAGATATTTTTGCTTATCAGGCCGCGCAAAATCAATCAAAAATTGATTTGGGCATGGCAGATACAAGTAACTATGTCGCCCGCTTAAACGCGCAAGCGGCATTGTTGCAAGGTCAAGTTGCAGCGCAAGCGTATCAACAAACTAATAGCAATAGCTGGGTTAGCGATAACAAGTGGTTATTGGTTGCTGGTGCGGCTTTAGTGGTCGGCGTGATCGTAATTGCGGTTAAAAAATAATGGGGCTATTCGGCAGTAGTGCGAAAGTATCAAGTGCAACCAGTGCGGCAACTAGCGGGCTGGGTGCATTTGCACCTAAAAACACTATCACTTACAGCAAACCTTTTCTTGATGTGACAAACCCAGCTAGTTTAGTGGGTTTGTCAATCGTTCTAATAGTTGGCTGGGTGGCTTGGCGGAGGCTTAAATAATGGCTGGTGGTATTAGTGATGCTGGGGTGTTTTCGGCTGGTACGCCGCTAGATGTAACAGGCGGCGCGGCTGGTGCTGGCGGTGTGATGTCTAGTCTTGGCGCGGCGGCAAGCTTTACAAATCCTATGATTGCAGGGATGCAAATCATGAGTATGTTAAGCGGGTCTAGCATTAACAAATCAGGCGGCGGCGCTAGTTCTGCTAGCGGTTTAGCCTTTTTTGAAGGTGAAAATACGCAAGATTACGCAAGGCCGTTGTTTGACTTAAGTTCAATCAGGGGCGTTTTATTGGCTAGTGGGCTGGTGGTTTTAACTGTTTACGCTTATAAAAAATTTAAAGGTTAAAAAATGGGTTCATGGTCACAAAGTGTTAGTAACACAAATTACACCAATCAACCGTTAACGCTTAATGATGCCAATAGTGGCGTAGCGATTGCGGGTAGTGGTAACGCGGTAGGTAATAGCGCCTTAATCAATGGCGCAAATACTGGCGTGGTGAATAATTTAGACGGTGGCGCAATTCAACGGGCTTTTGATTCTACGGATAAAAGTATCGCGGCAATTGCGGATTTAACCGCAAAAATTGTATCTAGCACGGCGGCGCAAAATACGGCGGCGCTGGGCTTTACAGAAAAAGCAAACGCGGCGGCAAATGCGGCGGCAAACCCTACGGCAACGGCAGAAAAGCAAACCAATTACACCATTATTGCGGTGGTTGGCTTGGTGGTGGTTTATTTGGTGATGCGGGGTGCAAAATGAGTATTCGTGAAATTACCGTAAAAATAGGCGCGGGCTTATCTGACGAGTTCGCATTTAAAGGCAATTACATCCGTGCGAAAGTTGCGCCTTATGCCTTAACCATTGAAAACATGGGCAGTGCTGGGCGTGATGTATTTACGCTGGGCGAAGGTGAGGATGCAATATTTAACGGTGATTTTGAACGCTTAAGAATCACTAACAACGGCGTAGTTGATGCGTCATTTGTGCTAGTTATTGCGAAAGATGCAAAGGTAAACAGTGCAAAGTTAAGCGGCAATGTAACTGTAAATAACAACGGCGCGGCAACGCAAAATCGCGTGAGTTTAACAAACGTAAATCAGCAAATTCTAGCGGCTAATGCTGGCCGTAAATACTTGATGATTCAAAACAATGATGCGGGCGCAGTGATGCGCGTAAAGATTGACGGTAACGCAGCAACAGCGGCGCAAGGTTTTAGGATTCCTGCGGGTAGCACTTATGCATTTGACGGGTTTAACGTAACAGGCGCGATTAACTGCATGATGGAAACGGCAACGGGCGCGGCTGGTAATGTTGAGTTTGCAGAGGCTTAAAAATGGGGATTAGTTCAAATGCAGGGGGTGTGCCAGTAGGCGCAGAGCTTCCATATCACGGCGGGACTATTCCAGTAGGCTATTTGCTCATGTATGGGCAGATTGTAAATATTGTTGATTACCCTGCATTGTTTGCGGTGCTTGGTGCGGTTCACGGTGGTAACGGAACTACAACGTTTGGGATTCCAGATAGTCGCGGGCGTAATACGGTAGGTAAAGATGATATGGGCGGCACACCTGCTAATCGTGTGACGGTGGGTGGTAGTGGTATTGCTGGGGCAACGCTGGGCGCAAATGGTGGTGGTGAGTCGGTAACGTTAACGGCGGGACAAATGCCTAACCATGCTCACGGCCTTACAAATAATGTGTATGGTTCAGGCGTTGGAAGTGGGGCTGTAATTGATGGCGGGTCGGCTAAATCGTCTAATGGTTCAATTGGTATTTCGGCCAGTGGTTCAGGTGGGGCGCACTCAAATATGCCGCCGTCATTAGTGGCTAACAAAATTATTAAAGCATTTTAAGGGGGTAGTAAATGGCGCAAGTAATAGTAAACGTTCCTGATTCTCAAATTATTGTAGATGGTGAGGCATTAACATTTGCCTTTGATTACTTCCCTAGTAAGTTGCGCGTGATTCAATGGAATGGTGCTAACGGCACTATGGAATTTACGCGGGGCGCTAATCAATGGTTTGATAATCCTGAACAGGTACAGGACTATATAGATCAATTCAATGCAGAAAAAGCCCGTTTAGCGGCATTGGTTTAATCATGCTTAAAGGGCTATTGGCGACGGTGGGGCTTGGGTTGGCTGGTTATGTGGCCTATGAGGCATATTCAACAAAAGGTATCCAGACGCAGGATAACGAGGGGTTTTTAAATTCATTAGTGGGTGTTGTTGAGGGTGGTTTTATGAAAGTTGGTTCAAAAATTATAAGTAATAACGTAAACGCAAATTTAACGCCTTCAATTAGGCTAATTGCATTTTTAAAAGGCTATGAGAAGTTTAGGTCAATGCCTTATTTTGCAACGGCGGCAGAGCGTAAAGCGGGTAAAAAAACAATCGGTTATGGGCATTTGATTTTGCCACATGAAAACTTTGACAGCGGCATAAATGAGGCGCAAGCAAACGCACTGTTTTTAAAAGACTTAAACAAGCATATACAACAAATTTATGAGCAAGTAACAGTGCCATTAAGTCAAAGCCAGTTTGATGCGTTGTGTAGTTTGATGTTTAACTTGGGTCCATATGCGCTAAGTAGTTATAAAAAATTCAAGGCGGCATTAAATAGCGGTAATTATGACGAGGCGGCAAATGCTTTTATGTGGTTCACAAAGCAGGACGGGGTAGTTGTTGAGGGGTTGTATTTAAGACGAACTAGCGAATTTAAAATGTTTAAATTCGGAACTTATGAAAGGCTTTGATAATGAAACTAACATTTGAAAATATCGCTATTGTGCTGGGTGCGCTGGCAGTGGCCTACCTAGTAAACAAGGTAGTGAAAGACAAAAGCGCATTGAAAAGCATTAGTAGCGTGCAATATTCGCCAGAATGGTCTGATAACGTGACAGGCAACAAAGCAACGGATAACTTGCTATATGTTTAACTTTTTAGAAAAACATAGCGGCTTAGTGGCGCTTGCTGGTGGTGGTTTATTGGTGCTTTACGTGCTAAATAAATACTTTAACAAGGCGGCTGATTCTGTACTTGGTCAAGGCTTACAACATCCGCTTGAGGCGCTGGGCGCGTTGGCTGGGTCTGTGGTGGGTATTGAGCCTCAAGTGGCAGGCGGCACACAGTTAACAGATAACTTTAATTATTACATCCTGCTTAATGGCGGGATTGATAAATACTTACAACAAAAAAGGGCGGGAACGTTTACGGGTGCGCCTTATGACAGTGCAATAGATTACAAAAAGCAATTACAAAACAAATCATTATCGGCATTTTATTTATAAGGGGTAAGGGCATGGGCAATAAATTAAAAACATTTTTTGACAGTAAAACAACATGGCTAACAATCGGCACGGTGGCGGGTTCGCTATTCGGTGCTGATATTGCTAACACTGTAAACGCACTGGGCGTGCTGGTAATGGCGGTGCTTTGATGGATGGAATATTGACCGTAGCAAATATGTTTAATGCGTTGTTTGCAGTTATTTGTTGGTCTATCCGTAACGAGTTGCACCATATCAGGCATGAGCTTGGTGAAGCGAAGGGGATAGGCAATAGAGCGCACAAGCGGATTGATGAGCATATCGCACTTAAACACTAGAACGCACAAAAGAAAAGCCCGCATTTGCGGGCTTTTTGTTATTCGCCAGGGCAAGATTAGAATTTAAAGTTTGCGGCTATTTCATCATCATAAGTAAAAGCGCATTGTGTACTTGCAAATCTACCGTTTGCAGTTGAGCCAATGCAACTAGCGCCGATTTTATGTCCGTTGTGCGGTTCGCACATAAACCCGCCTTTAGTATCGCTTTGTGGTGTGGTGCATGAAAGAGATCCATTTCCTTGCTGGTCAAGGTTAAATGCTAGTTGCATCTTATTATCTAGATTGAATAAAACGGCAAAATCTTTATCTAACAAGTTCTGTTTAACGACTAGGCGCGATTCAATAGATAACGGTTTATCTTCGCCCTTTGGTCTGTAATTCTGTTTTACTGTGCCATACACTGCAGGATTAGCGGCGCATCCTGCAAAGCTTAAGCAGGTTAAAGCAATCAATAGTTTTTTCATGGTGTTAGCCTTTTATTTTTGATTAGTTGATTGGGTTTTTTGAGTTTTCACATAATAGCGCCGATTACGTGCGCGGCGCATTATTAGTTTTCTAAATTTACAGCTTTTTAAATCACAATGGCACTTCATTTTATTGCATGGCGGCGGCGGTTCGGGCGTGTCGCACTTGTATTTAGTTTTAAATGCGCTGTATGTTTCAGGCGGTAAATCATCCTGTTTGATAAGTTTTTTAAATGAATCATTAACTTTTGATAATTTTATTTTGTTTGCTACATCAAACGTTTTAACGTAATAATCCTTTCTTTGGTTTGATAGATGCGGGTTATTGCAGTCAAGCCACAAATTTACATCATCATGAGTTATAGAAACGTCATTAAATAAATCCAAATTACCTAGCATTTTTTCACCTCTTTTTATTAGTAGATTGTTGAAAAATGCGTCTTTGAATTTAACATAATATACATTGCCTGTTAAATTTAAGACGGTAAGGGAATAATAGGCCAAATTTAAGACGTTTCATAGCTCCATTTTTGGAGTGTTTGAAATGAACCGTGCAAGTGCATTTTTTAAGACCTTATCACAAGAAAAAATACCGCCGCTTGATTTAGGCGATGTTTTATCAATCCACAACAATTCAAATCATCCGCAATTATCAGCCGTAGGCGCTCGCAAGCTTGACGAGGCATTATTCAACCTACATACGGCAATAGAACACATCCAAAAAGCGCAGGAATTGATGCGCGGTATTCCAATTCGACTTAATGAATTGAATCTGTCGGGTGCATATCTGCACTCGTATATTTACGTTATCAATACAACATTAGATCTACCGAAAAACAGATTATTAGCGGCTTATGCTGAATCGCAGAAAGCGGGCGCTAAATGAGTGCTTATCAGTTTTTTCGTGAGATTGATGCGTGGAAACATGAAAAGCTTAATCGTTTGCCTAAAGTTTGGCGTGATGCCGTGCATAAGCGTTATGCGGTTTTGGCTAAGAATTCGTTACGTGATGCAAATTTATATTTACGTGAGTTGGTAGAGCCGTTAGAGGGTGCTATTGATATCGGCGCTAGTGATGATGATCTGCAGTCGTTGGCTAAGGCGTGCGCTGATAAGTGCGCGGAATACTTTGCTAATGAGTTGTTAAAGTGTGGCGGTTATGAGTATCAGTGCTGGGATATGTGCCTTGTTTTGACCAATTCTTACAATATGCGCTATCCAATTGAGTTTGATATGAATCAGCAAAAACTACGTTTGTGCTGTAACAGTTGGTGGCTTCGTGGTTTGCGTAACTCTCATGCAAAGGCGCGTGAGGCGGCGGCGCGTGATGCTGGCATTGTGCATAAAAAGCATGATGTATATGTAAGTGATGATACTTTGGAGCGCCGTAAACAGCAATTAAAGCGCAATGCGGAATTATTGCAAAGCGTTGAAATGCGGAACGAGTACGGCGAGATAATGAAGTTATCAGACATTGCGGGCGCTGGCATGGCAAACCATAAAAACAGGTTTGCGGAGTTAATGGCACGTATTAAAGGCTTTGAAGAGTTGGCCAATAAATACGGACATAAATCTACATTTGCAACGTTAACAACGCCAAGCCGTATGCACGCCCGCACTCGTGACGGAAAAGAAAACGCAAAATATGACGGGACGCAACCAGATCAAGCGCAAAAATATCTAGTAAACGCCTGGGCGAAAGCGCGGGCATTATTGGCTAAACATGGCGTGAAATTCTACGGATTAAGAGTAGCAGAGCCGCACCATGACGGAACACCGCATTGGCATATGGTCCTGTGGTATGACGGCAAGCCGTCAACGCTCAAAAAGCTGAAACATTACATTACCCAAAAATTCATTGAAACAGACCGCGAAGAGTTATCGCGTGATATATCGCCTCGCGTTAAATTTAAAGATATGGACAAGCGCGGCGCGGCTGGTTACGTGGTTAAGTACGTGGCTAAAAACTTGGGCGGCGTAGAGGGTGAAAGCGATGACGAAGTGGGCAAGGGTTCATCTAGTGAAACTAACGCGGTGAGGGTTGAAGCGTGGGCTAGTACGTGGCGCATTAGGCAATTTCAGCAAATAGGTGGGCACTCTGTTACCGCATGGCGTGAAGTGCGCCGTATTGATGAAAATCAAACAGAGGGCAAGCGCCCGTTATTCGTGAAGCTGTGGCAATCAGCACAAAAAACAAAAGAGCGTGACGCAAGCTTTGCGGCATTTATTGAAGCAATGGGCGGGCTTTATGTGTCTAGTCGTGAATCGCTTTTTAGGGTTGATTATGACGTGATTGAAAAGCAGGGTAAGTACGGGCTAATTAGCGCGTTTAAGGTGCTGGGCGTGGGTGAGCGATTCGGCTTTGATGTGATGGCAACTAATCGTAAAGAGTGGGTGAGGGTATGAATAATAACAATCTAAGGGCGCTTATGATTTATGCGTTAAGTAGTAGAGGGGCGGCGCGGCTTGGTGCTGGTGCTTATTACGATGTGACAATTAGGGATTATTTACATAAATTAAACGGATTGGCGGGGGTGTGGTGATGATTACTATTGTTTTGCCTGTTTGGTTTACTTGGGTTTTGGTTGGTTGTTGCATTTTAAGCGCAGTAAATGGCGTTTTGTATTTGGTAATTAAATGGCTTGAGTATAGGTTGAAAAAGTAGGGTTTTGGGTTTGGGTTTAAGGTTTTAAGCGAAGCGGGCTAAGCCCGCTTTCGCAACTTGGACTTGTGTAAATAACTGTAACCCGTGCAAGTGATTTAACTTTTTGTTAAGGTTCTGCTCATAAGTTTTACTTATCAATCAAATGAAAAAGAAAGGTTTTATTTATGGGTATTAACCAAGTTGGTTCTGTAACAGATACGGTTACGGGTGAGGATAAGTCACCAAGAGGTTTATATGTTGGGTTGTCTGCGATTAACGCGGCAATCTCGGAATTGCAAACATCTGGGATGTTAAATAAGGCGCAGAAAGCGGAGCAAGTTGTATTAGTGATGCGCGAGGTTATGCACTCTATGGCTTTGGAGCTTGCGTTATTGCGTGAAGAGATGGATTACATCAAGCGCCACGGATTCGGCGGCTAATCATGGCGGGCGAAAAAACTATTCACGGGCGCATTGATTGCCCGTGTTGCGGCACAAAAGACGGCGTAAGAATCACGGCAGATAAAAACGGGCAACCGTTCGGTTTTTGTGATGCAAAGTGCGGGCAACAATTGCGGATTGGCGGGGATGTTTACAGGGTTGAGCAGTTTTACAAAGCTAACCCAGCGATTGCCGCCGCTATGCTTGGAAGGCCTGTAACAGTAACAGAGCCTAAGCCAGCGCCAGCACCAACCGAAAAACCAAAAAATACAGGCTTTAGCCTTGAGGATTTATAAAATGACTACTGAAAATCAACCACAAAAAACCGAAGAGCAGATACAGGCCGAAAAGCAACTTGATTTTGCAATTCCTGACGAGGTGCAAGGGCAGGAAGAGTACGTGACAGAAGTAACGCCTATTTACAACAATGATGCGGCGCAAAATGGTTTATATGGATTGTTAAGCCTTTTGCCTATCGGTTTAAATATAATCGGTTTACCGCGCACGGCAAGCGTTTGGAATGATGGCAATTGCAAAGCAGTAAGCGAGGCATTTATACCCGTATTGCGTAAGTATCAGTGGGGGCAAAAAGCAATCACGTTTTTAGAAACTGGCGGCGGTATGGAAGAGATTGCACTTGTAGTGACTTTGGCACCTTTAGCAATTGGCACTTATTCAGAATACAGGCAGGAAACTGCAAACAAGATTGAACATAAAAAAGATGCTGATAATGACGAGAAAGCGGGCGCGGTAGATGCGGCGCCTTTGGGTGGTTTTCATTCAGCTGATACGCCACTTGGTAGCAAGTTTAAGTTTGCGAGTGAAATGTAATGACATTAAAAACGGTAGATGGCAAGCTATGTGTTATTAGCGGGTCGAGCCGTTGCGGTAAAACCACAAAAACGGTGCAATTGGTCGCAAGATTTAAAACCGTTTTTGTGTGGGATATTGAGGCGCAATGGTGCAACCTGAAAGGCTATAAAAAAGTTTCAACAATGGCAGAGCTTAAAGCGATTGTAAAAGCTGGCAGGGCGGGCAAGTGGGCGTATGTAAGCAACGGTAATATCAAGGCAGAGTTTGAACTTTTCTGTAAATGCGTTTATCACTACGGCTTATATTTTGGTGAGTGTGCGGTAATTCCAGAAGAGTTGGCGGATGTAACCACGACTGCAAAAGCGCCTGAAAGCTGGGGGATTTTATGCCGCCGTGGTTTAAAACGCGGTATAAGCATATTTCCCATATCGCAACGATGGGCAGAGGCAGACAAAACTGCGCTAGGTAATGCAACGGACTTTTATTTGTTCCGTATGAGTTCGGGTGATGATATTAAATACATGGCTAAAAAAACGCGGGCAAGTATCGAACAGTTAGAGGCGTTAGAAAGCTTTGAATTTATCCATTACGAGGTCATAGCCAAGAAAGCAACGCTAAATAAGCTCAAATTTTAAAATATTTTTAATCATTTTTAATGCCGTTTACCTGTAACGGGAACGGGAACAGTTACCGCCTATATTGGCGGTTTTTTTTTATCTGTTTAATGAAGCCTTCGATTAGTAAAACTTATCAACTAACAGGGATTCATTAAAATGGATAAACAAATGCAAACTAATTTAATCGGCATCGCGCTTTTAATCGCCGCCGTTAAGTTCGCGCCTAAGTCATTACCGCTTGTAAAAGCTGGTATTGCTGGCGTTTTAGCTGTAAAGGTAGCGGCCTACGTGCCATACGTTAACGGTCAAACATTAGGCGGTGCTTAATCATGGCTAAAAAAATCTATGAATTGCCTAGTATTTCGCGTGTTGTGGCTGGTTCAACTGCAATTTTGGAATTGCCAATTGGCCCTACATACCATGACATTGTTTTTACCTTAACGGGTACAGCTTTGGCAGTGGCTCATATCGGTCAAGTTCGCGTATTGGTGAACGGTAACGAGATTCAACGCTATGCAAACTTGCAGCGCTTGTTTGACTTAAACGCGTATTACAACCGCGAAGGCGATACAGTAAACGAGTTCAAACTTGCATTTGCGCGTGATGAATACAACGAACTTGCATTTAAACGTGCGCCAGCGTTAGGCACATTAGGCTTGTCAACTGTCACTATTGAGATGGATTTACAAGCGGCGTTCCCTGCTAACGGTACTATCGTAGCGCGTGCGCTTATTGATACAGTGCCTCAGCCTTTGGGCGTGTTTAACCGTATCCGTGAAGTTGGTTTGTCTAGCTCTGTGACGGGCGTGGTTGAAACAGACAAAATCCCAAAAGGCGGCGCAGTGTATCAAGCGATTCACTTGTTTAAGGCTGATATTTCACGCGTAGAGCTTGAAGTAGACGGCGTTAAGGTGATTGCATCTACAAAAGCAACTTTAGAGCGCCTACAAAAGGCT
>Ga0207979_100442_pt1 | contig 10291 bp, 18 predicted proteins | sample LakWasM124_LOW14_2_FD_183936 | JGI IMG/M metagenome (GOLD analysis project Ga0207979, IMG submission 183936) | Freshwater sediment methanotrophic microbial communities from Lake Washington under simulated oxygen tension - Sediment Metagenome... | ecosystem: Environmental > Aquatic > Freshwater >...
CGGGCTGGCCTGCGGCAGCACGGCTGCGGCCGTCGACTGCGGTGGCGTTGCGGGTGGCGAAGCGGGCGGCAGGGTAGGCGATGCAATCGGCGGCGCAATCGGCGGCGTAATCGGTGGAGCAGTGGGCGGGGCAATGGGTGGCGTAGTGGGCGGCGCAGGGTACACCACGGTCATCACCCCAGGTTCAACCACAACAGGCTGTTCAGGCGCCGCGCTCGGCAGAGACTCGGCGGCAACCACCGGCGCCGGCAACAGCACGACGCGCAGCTCGGGCGCCTCGATCCGCCGGTCCTGCCAGGGCAAGCCAATGCCCGGAAGTCCAATCGCCTGACCACCGAAAGTCAGACTCAAAAGCAGCGCGTGGAACAACAGCGAGAACGCAAACCCCAGCGCCAGGCGCCTGTCTTCAGGGCTCATGCGTTCGCTCATCCGCGCACCACCGGCTGCAACGTGCGCCGGTCCACCTGACAGCCCCACCGGTCATGAGCTTGCCAACGCACCTCGGAGAGTTTCGTGAACCGCATACGGCCTATTGTCCAATGCAAACCGACAGGCGCGATTGTCGAGCCTCACGACTCCGGACGGACCGTCTGCGTGGGGGACCCCACGGCGACCGCATGACGAGCAGGCCAATTGAAGACCGCGACCCAGCAAGACCCGTCTCAGGCCGCGCCCGAACTTTGACTCGCGGCAGTGGGCGCCGCGACGGCTACCAGCTCGATCTGCAGCCCGGGCGCCAGGCCTGACTGAAAACACGCTCTCTGGGGCCAATGCTCCGGGTTTGGCCCGATCCACTCTTGCCACAAAGCGTCAAAAGCGGCGCGGTTCGCAATATCCGTGAGGATGACTTGCAGCGACAGGAGGTGAGTGCGTGCCGAGCCGGCTTCCGTGAGGTGAGCTTCCAGCATCTGCAGGCTCTGGCTGACCTGTGTTTCGAAGCTGGCCTGGGCGTCGGTTGCGTTGGCAACAGTCCACACCAGGTTGCCGTACGCGACGGTACGGCTGCGCCCCTTGCCATTGACTGGCCACCGCTCAACGCGCATGCATTGCTCCTGCGATGAATAATCGCCTACTGACGCAAGTCCTGAAGCCAGGTGCCTGCACTTCTTGCTTCGTCTTCATGCGCCGGATCTCGCCACGGCTCCTGCAGCGCGGAGCCGTACCACTGCTGCATGGCCGGCAATTGAAGCAGACGCTGGCAATAACTGCTGGAGATTGGTGACAGCGATGGACTGTAGGTCTGCACCCGAAAGGCAAGCGGTGCGAAGAAGGCGTCCACCGCTGTGAAACGGGAGCCCGCGAGAAACGGACCTCCAAACCGGGACAGGCCCTCTTGCCACAGGGTGTCGATTCGGCCCCATTCGGAGACCAGCTGGCTGGACGGTGCAGCCAGTTGAACCCGCAAGCCGCAGTTCATGGTGCAGACGTTGCGGATGTTGGCGAAGCCCGAGTGCATCTCGGCCGCGGCGCTGCGTGCCCAAGCGCGCGCCATCGCATCGGATGGCCAAACGCTTGCATGGCCTTCGGCAAGGTATTCGACGATTGCCAGTGAGTCCCAGACAACGACGGGACCATCGACCAGGCAGGGCACCTTGCCCGACGGCGAGAACGAACCGAAGCCTTGAGCGCCTCCACCTTGTCCGAATGGAACCAACTCCTCCTGGAAGGCGATGCCCAGCTCACGCATCAGGACCCACGGGCGCAACGACCATGACGAGTAGTTCTTGTTGGCGATGTAGAGTTTGAGCATGGATAGGGAGGGGTGTCTGCGGACCCTAGCGCAAAGTTGACCGGGCCGCTGCGTTCAGCCAAGCCGCATCCTGCTGCTGTGGATACTTCACTGCGCCACAGTGGCAACAGCCTCGGTAAGTTTTCAGCATGGGGAACCTCGCAACGCGCTGACATTTCCGGTCCGGCCTGGTGAGCCCGCGCAAAGACCCTGTTCGCGCCCGCCCAGGGCATGTAGTCGCGGATCAGGAATGGCTGTCTGGTGTCTCACCCAGCCAGTGTGCCGCAATTCTGACTTTGCGTCGGGTGGAAAACGTTGGTACCGGTGTCCCTGTCGATTGCCGCGTCAGCCATTCGCTTCGGAAAGAATGCGCGCCGCAATTTCGGCCGCCTTGGCGGTGTAGTTGGCACAACGCAGGCCAAGCTGCTTTTCACGAAACGTCGCTTGTCCCTGCGCAGTGCCGAGATCGCAACCCAACAGAACATGGCAGTCACGATGCCCAAACTCTGCTTCAAACTCTCGGACGAGACGTTGGGTCGCTGTGTAGGAGGGTTGCACCGGTTCGCCAGGTTTGGAACGCCCTAGAGCGAGGCTGATTCCCATGATTGCACCTGTCAGAGCGCCGCAAGTGCCACAGGTGCGCGCCATGCCACTGCAAAACGCAGTTGCCACCCGGGGCAGCAATTCGCTCTCGATGCCTTGTGCCCGGGCAAGAGAAACAACGACACTCTCAGCGCAGTAGAGGCCGGAGGCAAAAGCATCCTCAGCGGACTTGCGTACATCGGCAATCTGTTGAGTTTCCACTGGCATCTCCTGAATGGCTTACGTCAGAGTTCAACCGCGGTCGAAGAAGGGCTACGACCACTGCAGATCACCGGGTGCATCGACGGGTAGGCTTCACTAAGTGGTTCACTGTTTCCCTGCCTCCTGGCTGGCGGGCGCAGATGCTGCCTTTGCTTGCTCAGGTACGCAAGAACCCCATTCGCACCCGCCAACAGCATGAAGCGTAGGCCTGGCTGTTCAGGATTCGGCATGTATTGCTTCACACCGCCAGTGTGCCGCATTTCTGCCCAGGCTCAAGCGAACCTGCAATTGCGGCGTGCATCGCGGGCCGCTTTGTGCCTGCAGGGCCCTTCTACTGGGCATACCCACGGTTGGCCAGCTTCTCGACGTTGTGCACCAGGCAGCGCAGGCTCCACCGCGCGCAGACTTTCGCCTTGCCGTGCGTCGTGAATAGGTTCAAGCGCTTGTTGTGCCGCAAGCTGGCGAACAGCGTCTCGACCGTGCTGATGCGGGGCTATGGAGACGCCCGCCAATCGGCATACCAATGGCCTGGTATGGCGGCCAACTCCAAGTTGCCGCCCCGGGTTTGCCCGAGCAGCACCACGGGCAGTAGGGATGGGCTGCGGTCAACGAGTTTGTAGCGGGGCATGGAGTTGAGCGGCAAACGTGATGTTTGCTCAACGCTGGACGCTCAGGCTGCGATGTCCGGATCAACACTGAGTGGAGGTTCTTGCACAGCCTCAACGTGTGACATAACCGGCTGGCTGGAGGCGGGCGAAGCCCGCTGTAAGCCAGTCGGTGTTGATGGATGGGTTGGGCATCATGCGTGAGCCGAGTGGCGAAAGCTGAGTACCTCGGTAAGAAAGAACGACCAAGGAACGCAGATGAGCGCAGGAAGCATGAGCAGCCCAGCTGGAACACCTGAGCCAGCCCGTAAGGCAATGCTCAAGGCGAATGCCGCGGCAGAAATTGCGAATGAAAACGCGCCGATGTAGCCGAGCAACTTAGGAAACCCTTGGAACGAGGATGGAACGCGCTCCTTCTTGGAAAAGAAGAGCCAGATTCGACGCAATAGAAGAAACAACATGGCATAGCCAAGAACCATATGCACGAGCCGTGGGACTAGGGAAGAAAACATAGGCGGTACAAGCGAGCCAAAAGAGAAGACAGACAAGGAACTAAGTGGGAAGGGCGAACCTCTTCCGACCAGATAAAACAGCCAGGCCGACCAGCCAAGCAAGGCCGAAAAGAAGACCAGAGCAAAACAGAGCCAGTAAGTTGTTCGTGTCATTTGAATGGTGCCCAACGTTGGCCGTGAATGGGCCGCAACGGCGCACTCAGCATTGAAGAATGACTGCCATGATGGCCGCGGTTGTGGGTCCATTCGACGAACCTGTTGTACGTCTCAGCGTTCAAAAAACCACTCCATGAATTGACTGGCAACTTCGGGTGACAGTTCTTGCACAGCCTCTGCAACAAGTGGCTGCCCTTTGGCAGCCGCAATTGCCGAAAGCGCGCATTGCAGAAAATCTGCATCCCACTCGCGTGCCGAAGCTACCGCAACCAGTGATGGCAGCTTTGACAATGCGTCGAAGTAGGCCCCAGCGAGTTCACCCGGAACCTCCATCTTTTGCTTTCTTCGGCAGATTTCAATCCAAGCCGGAAACTGGAAATAGACTGCATCTGCACCCAACGGGTTGGTTGCGGCCGCCCGAACAACGTGAGGGACGGCGGCAAACGACGCATCAAATACATCTCCCTGGTGGGCCAATGCACTCCAAAGGGAAAACCAGGGCTCGGCCTCACCTTGCGCGCCGGGAAGAGTGCTTAGTTGGGAGAGTAATGCCGGAATGTCCGTCGCAGCACCATATGCATGATGAAGCGCAGACCAGTGATTGCTTTCGAGGGTAAGCACTGCTCATTCCTATGACGTACAACGTGAAGATGACCGGACCTCAACAACCTGCGGCGAAGCCGCCTTCTGCTGTTGTGGGTCCGTGTCGATTAGCATGTTAAAGCGCAGACTTGGCATGGCGCGACCTCAATACATAGCCGATCACGGCAGCCGCGACATCAAGGAGTGGACTAACCCAAGAAGCGATGACATAGGTTTGTCCACCTTCGCGCGCCATCGCTGGGCCGACAAAAGGGTCCAGAAGCTCAGAAAGATGGAGCCAAAAGAACGTGCCAACGATAGGAAGCAGACCAGCGAGTGCCCAAGGTTGCCCGCGCGCAAGCCGAAAAGCCACGACTGCCGCGACAACTGCAACGTCTAGCACCGTCGGAAGTGAGAATTCCTTGTCGAGGACTTCAGCCCGTGCCCACGTAGGCAATAGAAGCGTTGCGAGGAAAAGCGTGCGTCGCATATGTTGCGCTTTAACGTTGAAGGCAACCGGACCGCAACCATTGCGGCGAAGCCGCCTCCTGCAGTTGCGGGCCCGTGTTGGCCGATATGTTAAAGCTCATATGTCCTCTACCTCCACAGCGCCAAAAGTACCAGTAAGTAGCTCCAGGAACACGCCCAGAAAGTGAAAGTATTCACCACCTCTCTCAGAGCGAACACCGCACTCAGTAAGCTCGCAGTCAAACGTAAATTTCGGCGCGCCTGGAAGTTGCGAAAAGACAAAAAAATCATTCTGATCGTCCACGACCGCTGTACCGGAGAGTTGACGCAGAAAAATGCGAACGTCTTCAGGCGAACTATGTTTGAAGCGAAACTCTTGGTGTAGGCCCATCGCTGGTTTGCGATTTAAGGCTATGGTGAACAAGTAGTGTCAAAACACTGACCAGGCTGCAAACAGAGGCAGTTTTTCATATTTCAACCGATTTGTGGCCGTTTTTCGGCGATATGGATCGCAGACCAGGGCTCTTTGCCCTGGTTTCCCTGCTCATGGACGCACCTGTGCCATCAACCTTTGGCGACCGAGGTAGATGTTGGCCAGTGCCAATGCGGTGAATGCGCGTGTGGCGTTCTTTTGCAGACCACGATAACGCACCTTGCCAAACCCCCACAGGCGCTTGACCACGCCAAAGACATGTTCCACGCGCGCGCGAATTTTTGACTTGTTGCGGTTCTTGGAACGCACAGCTTCATCAACAATCCCGGCGTAGCGTGTACGCTGGTTGGTGAAGTCGCGGGCCTTGGGAGCCTTGCTGTCAATCAGATCCTTCTGACTGGCATAAGCTGAGTCCCCATAGACACGCTGCTCATTGCCGTGCAGCAGATCAGGCAGGGGATGTTTGTCATGTACGTTGGCTGCTGTCACCACCGCGCTGTGGGCCAGCCCGGTTTGGCTATCCACGCCGATGTGAAGCTTCATTCCGAAATACCATTGCTGGCCCTTCTTGGTCTGGTGCATTTCCGGGTCGCGTGCCTTGTCTGCATTCTTTGTGGAGCTGGGTGCACCGATGATGGTGGCGTCCACGATGGTGCCGTTATTGACCTTGAAGCCACGCGCTTGCAACTGCTTGCCGACCTGGGCAAACAACGCCTCTCCCAACTTGTTGTCATTGAGGAGCTTGCGAAACTTGGAGATGGTTGTTGAATCGGGCACCGGTTCTCGCCCCAGATCAATGCCAACGAAGCGGCGCAGGCTGGCGCTGTCGTACAGCGCCTCCTCACAGGCCAGATCGGCAAGGTTGAACCAGTGCTGGATGAAATGGATGCGAAGCATGCGTTCAAGACCGATGGGAGGACGCCCATTGCCTGCCTTGGGGTAGTGGGGTTCAATTACTTCGCACAGCGCGGCCCACGGGACGATCGCCTCCATGGTCTTCAAAAACTCATCGCGCCTTGTAGGTTTGCGGTAGCTCTCGAACGTCTGATCGGCTGCCATGGCCAGGGTTTGTTGTTTCATTGGTATGCAACGTTTCAGACCCCACGGGCGTGGACCTTGATCATCAAATCCTTAACGTTAGAGGCAAGGCGACGCCGTAGGCGGTCGCCTCTTGGCCGACCTGTTAAGCGTGACATTCATATGTGCTCTCTCCCTAGTGCTGTTCACAGCAAAGAAGCCAGGCCAAATGAGGCCGCCATAAGACCGAGCCCAAGGCAAAACACAATGCAGCCAACGACTACCGCATCTCGGCCTTCGATCCATGCAAGGGGTTCAAAGCCTCCATCGCTCACAATTGGAATCTTGCGCTTGAGCACCCATCGTGCGCCGACATAGATGGCAATTGCGCCACAGATTGCTTCAACCACTTCAAGGGTAGCCATACTGCGCTAACGTGAAGATAACCGGACCACAAAACATTGCGGCGAAGCCGCCTTGTGATGTCGTGGGTCCGTGTCGATTGGCGTGTTAAGGGGCATGGGTTCAACCCTGCTTCGCGAGTATGGGTTGCCCCTGAATAAACGACTCTGATGCTTCAGGCGCCCATGGCCAAACACCCTTGGTGGTCGGATAGATGATCTGCATTACGTCGAATTCTCGCCCGCCATAGAAGTCGATGTTTTGACCAAAGTACTCGTCGTACGCTGACCGTGCTACCGCGCCTATGCATACCTCAAACCCGCCAAGGAATCCGTCGTAATACTTGCCAATCTCAAACCGTTCGCCGTCGCGAGTTCGTCTGTTGTACTCGTTGATGACAGAGTGAGCCATTGGACGCTTAAGGCCAATGACAAAAGCTTCCGGTGCGCCAGTCTCCTGCTGAATCCCGATCGAGTAGGCGAAGGACGGTAGGTCGCCCTCGGCATCGAACACATGCATGACACTGCAGCCGTACTTGCTAATGTCGTCTCTCGTCCGTTGATCGCCGCCGAGCTCCATTTGTGCCCTTTAACGTTGGCGCTGAACGGCGGGCAACACCCGCCGCGTAGCGGCCTCTTTTTGTTGGCTGTCCACTTCGAGCAACGGGTTAAACATCACGTTTTACCCCTGCGAGGCGAACCTCTGAAAACCGCATTGCCATTGGATCGCCTTGCACCTCAAGCGCACCGCTGTGCTCCATTTCAATGATGCGGATCGGTATGTAGACATACGGAAGATGAGGAAATTTTGCGTCGAATTCTTTCAATGAAGTTCCGACAACCATCGCCACCTTGCGCCAGCCGTCTGTGCAACTTTTCAGGATGAGTGCATCAACCGCTGCAGCATCAGCGGGTGTGGCTCGTCGTATCTGCGCCAACTCCTCCGGCGTCGGATCGTCGTCATTCTCTTCTTCGTCAGCATCAAGTGGCTCTAGTTGATCTGGCATGGTTCGATCGCGATGAATGAAAATGAGGTTTAACGTTTGAATTCAGCCGACCGACCGGCGTAGCCGGCCGTGGTCGGCTGCAATGAAAGGTTAGCCATCACCGCCACCAGAGAGCCAAGCTTTGGCATGCAGTTGTTCAATTTCCGCTCCCATCCGCGTTTGAAATGAAGCGCGTTGCTCTTCAGTCTGGCCTTGCCCCAGTTCATAGATGAACTGAGCCACCACAGAACCGATGGCATGAACAGCTTCATGTCGCGATAGCCCTTCTGACTGAAGCCGGGCAATAGTTCGTTTGCTCGGCCCGTAACCAGTGGCAATTTGATTCTCAACCGCTGCATGAATGGCCGCGTGCGCCTTGACACTTGGAACCTTAACTCGCGCTGCAACGTGATAACTCTGCGCGAGGCGCAGGCGCTCCAACTCGGGCAGCGTCAGCCAATCACTCGCGCTCGGCGCAACGTCCGGGTCGTAATTGGTTCGTGCCATGTGATGGCTAACGTAGAGATGACCGGACCACAACAACCTGCGGCGAAGCCGCATCCCGCTGTTTTGGATCCGTGTCGATTGCCATGTTAAGCAGCTTGATTTTGGTCATACAGCCACTCCACTTCTTGCACGTGCGGTGACGCTGCAAGTAGCGCACGTATGGCTGCGACCAGCGTCGATGCTTCCTCGTACGGTGGCTTGTCTCGCCCGAACATCTTCCGCGCGTGCCTGCGCAGTGACAGCAGCCAGCGGTCACGGGCGCCCTCCTCATTACCGCAGTGCACCGCAAACTCAGAGCCCGACTCGGGCAGATACTCGACAAACCAACCCCAGTCTTCTGGGTTGGGGTAGCTCGTGAATACGCCGGCGCGCGCGAGTTCAGCGCTCAGCCAATACGCCAACTCCGCGCCATAGACGTTCGGGTTGACCTGGGAGTCTTCGGGCAGCACGGGCGCAAAGTGCTCGGACTTGAAACGCGCGATGTCTCGGAGAGAACTCATGCTGTTTAACGTAAAGATGACCGGGCCATCAATTTGAGCGGCGAAGCCGCAGCCTGCTGTTGTGGGTCCGTGTCGATTGGCATGTTAAGCAAAGCGAGCCGATTTAGTTGGGATCATCAGAAACTCAACGAGGGGGCGAGGACCGGGCCTAGCGATTCGGCAGCACATCTTGCCATTCTCTGGGCGCGCATAGAACGTGTACCCTTCGCGCTCTTTTGACTTGACAGCTGCCTCATCAACCCACGTGCACTTACCCTGTTGAATTTGCGATTCTGCAAAGCGATCATCGACCTGCACAGCCACAATGGGGAACTCAGGCTCCCCACTCTGCACCGAAATTGCCTTACTGAGAAGTGAAAGAATCCGATTGAACATGGCGGCTGCTTAACGTAGAGGTGCCCGGCACGGAGCCGAAGGCGAAGAGTCCGAGTTGACCGCCATGTTAAGTGCTCTCGATATCGGCGTTACGCACTTCATCGCAAGAAACCCCAAATCGCAAAAATTAGAGTCGGCAGACCCAACGCGAGTAGCGGCAAGAGAATGGTGGCCGGCATCTTTTGTTGATGTGCATACGCGATTAGTGCTTCAGCCGGATGGCGGTTGGCTGCCACCGCTGAAAGTGGAAGCCATATTAACGGGGCCGAGAAAGCAAATCCAAAACCCAGGGCTAGTGGTCGCCAATCGTTATGTGCAAAATTGAGAAATTGATACAGAGCCAGCGCGCCAAATATTCCAACCAGACCGAGCAGATTAACGACTTTGATAGCGGAGCGATTTTCCTGGGCCATTCGATCAATAGATTTTCCTCGAAACGATATTGGCATCCGTCCAGCGAGAACGGAACTCAGCCAAACTGCCACCGCTCCGCCAACAAGGCCACTCAATATGGGACGGAAATCTTCGAAAGCCATCTGCATTTAACGTTGAAGGCAACCGGACCGCAACGCTCGCGGCGAAGCCGCCTTGTGCAGGTGCGGGTCCGTGTTGGCCGACCAGTTATAGCGCATTGGCATCTCGTCGAGGTACTCTCGGGAAACGTAGCCAAACTCCGATGCTGACCGCGAAAATCAGGAGAAAGAACTGAAATTCGACCATTCGATACGCGCCCTCGCCATCACTTCCCGTTGCCTGCGCCAGCCAGCCCAGCCAATCCCAGGAGAACCAGCCATGCCACATCCACAGGCTCCAAAGCCAAGAGGCAACAAGCATTGCGCCGATAGAGATGAGCGAGAGGTCTGTGCCCGTGCGCCATGTGGAGTTGCGAACTCCCAGCGTGAAAACTATTGCGAACGTCATCAGCAGTATTGCCCAGTGCATGATGGGCCAAAGCACCGGGTCCCAAGGAGACGCCCAGCATTCCCCTGTGACCCATGCAAGAACAGCGGCGACGGAGGATTCGCGGACTTTCATGCGCAATAACGTCGGCGTTGTACGGCGGGCAGCACATGCCGCGAAGCGGCCTTTTGTTGCTGCATGTCCGCGACGAACAAATTGTTAAGACGCTTTGAGTTGGGAAAAGTCATCTGCCACCTTTTTTAGTTCACCACTTTCATGGTGCCATTCGTAGACCTCTGGTGCAAAGTCCTCGTGT
>Ga0207979_100444_pt1 | contig 10266 bp, 9 predicted proteins | sample LakWasM124_LOW14_2_FD_183936 | JGI IMG/M metagenome (GOLD analysis project Ga0207979, IMG submission 183936) | Freshwater sediment methanotrophic microbial communities from Lake Washington under simulated oxygen tension - Sediment Metagenome... | ecosystem: Environmental > Aquatic > Freshwater >...
CGGCACCTATGCCCTGGGCCGCAAGTTCTCGGTGGGTGACCGGGCGCGCTACCTGATGACGGACGCCCTGACCGGCGTGAAGATGGCGGACTACCGCCATCGCGTCACGCGCGTGGACGAGGATGCGGACCGGGTCGAGATCAACAACGGCCAAGTGATCCTGGACACCATGGGCAATCCCCTGCGCAAAGGGGCGGTGGAGTTTGACCCACCGCTGCAGGCATACCCCGCCGAGCTGCAACTCGGCAAGAAGTGGACCGCCGCCTTCAAGCGCACCGAAGCCGGCGTGGTGAGCCTCGGCTTCTACGACATGAAGGTGGTCAGCCGTGAGCGGCTGACGGTGGCCGCCGGGCAGTTCGACACCTTCAAGATCGAAGGGCGCGGCTGGAACCGCACCGGCAACACGCGGCTGGAGATCAACATGTGGGTCGTGCCGGGCCTGAACTTCACTGTGCGGCAGGAATCGATGGCGCGCAGCCGGTCCAGCATCCTCGCCGCGGAACGCACCGATCTGGTGGCGTTCCAGCAAAAGGCCTAGTCAGGCGCCCTCGCCGGTGGCCTGCCGCGTCAGCGCCGCCTGCGCCACCAGCCAGTCGCAAAAGGCCCGTATCTCCGGTCGTGCCGCGCTGCGCTGCGCAACAATGAGCCAATAGGCCATCGGCGAGTCCAGCCGCATGTGGGGCAGTATCTCCACCAGGTCGCCCGAGGCCAGGCTGTCGGCCACCAGCGGCACGCGCGTCAGCGCCACGCCCTGCCCAGTGAGCGCGGCCTGGGCGATCTGATGCGCGTAGTTGAAGTAGAGCCAGCGCTTGGGTTCGAGCTTCTTGAATCCGTGATGGTCCAGCCAGCGCCGCCAGGTCAGCCACTGCAGGTTGTGGGTGCGGTGCGCGTCGCTGGCCTCGATCAGGGCGAAATGCGCCAGATCCTCGCCCTTCTTCAGCGCATGCCCGCTCTTGAGCAGCCAGGGGCTGGCCACCGGCGTGAGTTGCTCGCCAAACAGCCATACCGCATCGGACGGCACGTTGCCGGGGCGGGTGTAGCGCAGCGCCACGTCGATGTCGGTGGTCTCCAGGTCAACCGGCACGTCGGTGGCATCGATGCGGATGTCGATGTCCGGGTGCGCGCTCTGGAAGGCCTCCAGGCGCGGAATCAGCCACATCGAGGCGAACGACGCCCAGGTGCTGATGGACACGCTCTTGCGCCCGGCGCTGCGCCGGATCAGGCGCACCGCGCTGTCCATGCGCTCCAGCGAGGGCAGCACGGCGCGCAGCAGCTGCGCGCCGGCACTGGTCAGCTCGACCGCGCGCGTATGGCGCAGAAACAGGCTCACGCCAATCTCCTCCTCCAGCGCCTGGATCTGCCGGCTCACGGCGCTTTGCGTCAGCGACAGTTCCTCGGAGGCGGCGCGAAAGTTCAGGTGCCTCGCCACCGCCTCGAAGGCGCGCAGGTTGCCCACAGCGATCGGTCGGGTGCGCAGATGGTTCTCGGAATGCTGCATGGCGGTGGCGGCCGGCTGGGCCGCGATTGATGCGAAAACAGAATGAATGCTAACTCGCGTTTTCATTGGACGGTTGAGGGTTAACCCCCGATCATTCAGTACTCAATCGCCGCAAAGGAGCATGCCATGATCGCACCGAGTTTTCTGAAACTGTCCCCCCGCAAGTCGGCCGCTGCCGCCTGCGCTGCCTGGTCGCTGTCACCCGGCCAGGCGGCCAGCCTGAAGCCGCGCCACGATGCCACCTTGCAGGTCAACGACGGGCAACTGTGGGTCACCTTCGACGGGCCACACAGCGGCCACGCCAATCAGTCCGGCGACCACTTCCTGGGCGCTGGCGAGCAGTTGCGGGTGCGCGCCGGCCAGCGCCTGGTGCTGGAGCCCCTGGGCCGTCCCGGCTCGCCGCCGGTGCGCCTGCAATGGGCACCGCGTGCCGGCGCGCAGGCCCCCGATGCCCGACAATCGCGGCAAGGAGGTGGCCATGGGGTGCGTCCAATCGGTCAAATGGATTTGTGCGACGCTATGTAGCGCCGCCCTGCTGGCGGCTTGCGGAAGCGGCGCCGGCGACGGCGAACCGGCGCCGGCCGAACCGCCCTGGCGTCGCGGCACGCTGCTGCAAAGCCCGCCCACGCGCAGCGCCTCGCTCAGCGCCACGGCCTTGCGCCAACGCCTGAACGGCAACAGCGCGCGCGAGCAGGCCTTGCTGCTGATGACCGGCGAGCCGGTGTGCGGTGTCGATGTGCACCACCTGCAGTACACCACCGTCGGCGGCCTTGACGAGCACACCACCGCCTCGGCGGCGCTGATGATTCCCACCGGCAGCGACCCCCACTGCGTCGGCACGCGCGCGCTGGTGCTGTACGCGCATGGCACCAATCCGGCCAAACGCTACAACCTGGCGGCGCTGACCGACGACAACAATCCGGCCTACGGCGAAAGCCTGATGCTGGCGGCCTTCTATGCCGCGCAGGGCTATGTGGTGGTGGCCCCCAACTACGCCGGCTACGACAGTTCGGCGCTGGGCTACCACCCGTTCCTGCTGGCAGACCAGCAATCCAAGGACATGATCGACGCCTGGAGCGCCGCCCGCACGGCCTTGCCGGTGCTCGGCGGCGGCGTCACCCTCGGCGCCAAACTCTTCGTGACCGGCTATTCGCAAGGCGGTTACGTCGCCCTGGCCACGCACCGGGCCATGCAGCAGGCCGGCATCTTGGTCAGCGCCAGCGCGCCGATGTCCGGCCCCTACGCGCTGGCGGCGCAAACCGATGCGCCCTTCCACGGCCGGGTGCAATTCGGCAGCACGCTATTTGGCACGCTGCTGGCGACCAGCTACCAGAAGGCCTACGGCAACATCTACGGCAGCCCCGGCGAGTTGTTCGAGCCCGCCTATGCCAGCTCCATCGAGTCGCTGCTGCCGGGGGCCGACGCCGCCACGCTGCTGAGCCAAGGCAGCCTGCCCGAATTCGCCCTGTTCTCCAGCACACCACCGAGCGCGCCGCCGGGCTCGGCGCTGCAGGCCCTGCTCAACGCCAACACACCCCCGCACAGCGGCAACAGCATGGATCTGGTCTATGCCAAGGGCTTTGGCACACCGCACCTGCTGACCAACAGCGCGCGCCTGGCCTACCTGGAGGACGCGCTGGCGCGTCCGGACGGCGCGCTGGCGCCGGCTGGCAACGGCCTGCCGGCGGCCGCGCCGCAGCATCCCCTGCGACTGGCGGCTCGGCGCAACGACCTGCGCGGCGGCTGGAGCCCCACGACCCCGGTGCTCTTGTGCGGCGGCGAGGAGGACCCCACGGTGTCCTTTCCCGTCAACAGCCGCAAGCTGGGCAGCCTGTGGTCCAGCCTGCCCGCCGGCCTGGTGACGGTGCTCGACGTGGACGCCAATCCGAGCGGCTTCGCCGACCCGTTTCGTGCCGAGAAACTGGGCTTTGCCGTCGTCAAGACCGCCGTCCTGGCGGACGCCCGATTGGCCGGCAAGGACCCCGAGCTGGAGCTGGCGCGCAACTACCACGCGGGCCTGATGCCGTTTTGCAGCTCGGCCGCGCGCACCTTCTTCGACACCTTCTAGCGCGCGTTCTTGCGCGGCGACTTGGGGTTGTCCGCGGCCTGGCAGGCGCGCCGGTAGGCCTGCAGCGTCTTCTGCACGCGGCCCAGCACGCTGTCGGGCGCGTACTCGCCAGGCGGCCCGCCCATGCCGCTGGCGCAACCGGTGAGCAGCTCAATGCCGTCGCTGGCCTGTTCGGCGGTGTAGATGTGAAACAAGCCCTGGCGCACCGCCTCGACCACGTCGCGATCGAGCATCAACTGGCGCCGGTTGCGATGGGGAATCAGCACGCCCTGGGTGCCGTCCAGCCCCGCCGTGCGGCAGATGCGGAAATAGCCCTCGATCTTTTCGTTGACGCCGCCCACCGGCAACACCTCGCCATGCAGGTTGACCGCGCCGGTGACGGCGATGCCCTGCTTGAGCGGCAGGTCCGCCAGCGAGGACAGCAATACAAACAGCTCGGCGCACGAGGCCGAGTCGCCCTCCACGCCCATGTACTCCTGCTCAAACACGATGGACGCATCCAACGCCAGCGGTGCGATGTGCGCGAACAACGCCGACAGGTAGCTGTGCAGGATCAGCACGCCCTTGTCGTGGATCGGGCCGGACATCTCGACCTCGCGCTCGATGTTGAGCAGCCCCTCGCTGCCGGCAAAGGTGCGCGCCGTGATGCGCACCGGAAAGCCAAAACGGTAGTCCCCCAGGTCGATCTGCGTCAGGCCGTTGAGCTGGCCCAGCTTCTCGCCGCGCAAGCTCATCAGGCGGTCGCCGTCGGTGATGGTCTCCTGCAGGCGCTGGTCCGGGTAGTCGTGGCGCTGCTTGCGCGCCAGCAGCGCGGCCTCGATGTCGGCGGCCTCCACCAGCGCACCGGAGCGGCCGCGGCACAGGGCGGCACTCTCCATCACCAGCGCCTCGGTGCGGTCGAAGATGGCGCTCTGGCGGGTCTGGTCATCCACCTCGCGGTGTGAATCCTCCAGCAGGCAGGCCACCGCGGCGGCGGAAAAGTGCGGCAGGCCCAGCCGCTTGCAGACGTGCGCCACGAACACCGCCGAGGCGCCGTAGGTCTGCTCGGTGGCGGTGAAGCTCTCGGCAAAGTCCACCTTGACGCGAAAGCGCCGCGCGAACTCGGGGTCGGCCTCCTGCAGCTCGTAATACTGCTCGGTGGAGCCCACCAGCACAATCTTGACCTCCAGGTCCACCGCCTCGGGCTCCAGCGTGACGGTGGCGATCGGCGCGATCACCGGACCCGGCTCCTCGATCTGCAAGCGCCCGTTGCGCAAGAAGCGCCGCAGCTTCTCCCACACCACCTCGTCGGTCAGCAAGTCTCGCAGATGCAGCATCAGAAAACCGCCGTGCGCATTGATCAGGCTGCCGGCGCGGATGCGCGAGAAGTCGGTGACCAGCGCATCCTCTTCAGGCTGGTACTCGATGCTGCCAAACAGCGTGCGAAACGAGGGGTTGTTCTCGACAATCACCGGAGCGCCCTGCATCGCGCCGTTGTCCACCAGCAGGTTGACACGGTAGCGCGACAGCACGCTCACCAGCGCCGCCTGGCGCGCCTCGTCGTCGCCATCGGAAACGCCGAACCATTCCAGGTTGTCCAGCACATCGTGCTGGACCTGCTCCAGGTAGTTGCCCAGCTTCACCGAGTCCTTGATCTGCTTCTTGAGACCGACGCGGATCGCCTGAAGCTCGCGCTCCAGCACCGGCTTGACCACCTGGCGGCGCAGCGTGGCCAGGCCCTCGTTCATGACGCGCTCCATCGGCCGGGTCTTGTCCAGGAAACGGGCAATCTCCTCACGCAGTTCCTGCTCCGCCTGGTCGATCTGGACGCGGCGGTCCTTGGGCAGCGAGCGCGCCTCGGCCTCCGTCAGGGCATTGCCCTTCTCGCCCAACAGGGTGAACACCAGGTGGCCGTTCTCGCGGTACAGCGCAAAGCTGCGCGCGTCGGCGTAGGCATCGAGCTCGGCGTAGGCCTTGGCCTCCTCCAGCTTGTAGGCCTTCTCGATGCGCTCGCTCTCGGTCTTGAACTCCTGGCCGCCCAGCCGCTCGGGGATGTCCTTCTGCAGCGTCCTGCACATCTGTGCCATCAGCTGGCGCAACTGCCGGCCCTGTCCCGGCGGCATGCGCAGCGCGCGGGGCTTCTCGGGCACGTCGAAGTTGTGCAGGTAGCACAGGTCCGGCGGCACCGCCTTGGTGGCGGCCACGGCGCGCATCTCCTGCTGCAGCAAGGAAGAACGGCCGCTGCCCACCTCGCCCAGCACGAACAGGTTGTAGTCCGGCTGCTCCATGCCCAGCCCGAAGCGCGCGGCGGTCTGGGCGCGCTCCTGGCCGATCCAGGGCAGGGCTTGCTGCACCAGCTCGGAGGTATCGGAAAAGCCCAGCGAGGGCGGGTGGATGGTGACGCGCAGATCGCTGGGAGCGAGGCTGGAAATGGACATTGGCAAGTACCTCTCTGTCGGCCCCTGTCGAAGCCCGCGCGGCGCGCGCCAGGGCGCTGGCCCGGCGGCTCGCAGGCTCGTTGTGCATGAGCCCATTGTGGCCCAAAACCACCACGCCACAAACGAGGCGGCGCCGTGCTTGTGCTTGGCCGCAACGCCCCCATCTGGAGCGGATGATTCCATTCTCGGTACTCGACCTCTCCCCGATTGCGCAAGGCAGCGATGCCGCGCAGTCGTTTCGCAACACGTTGGACCTGGCACGGCACGCCGAGCGCTGGGGTTTCAGGCGCTACTGGCTGGCCGAGCACCACGGCATGCCGGGCATTGCCAGCGCCGCCACGGCGGTGCTGATCGCCCATGTGGCCGGGGGCACTTCGACGATCCGGGTCGGTGCGGGCGGCATCATGCTGCCCAACCATTCGCCACTGGTGATTGCCGAGCAATTCGGTACGCTGGAGTCGCTCTACCCGGGGCGCATCGATCTCGGGCTGGGGCGCGCGCCGGGCTCCGACCCGGTCACGGCACGCGCGCTGCGCCGCAACCTGGCGTCGGACGCGGACGAGTTCCCGCGCGATGTGGTCGAGCTGATGGACTACTTCTCGGCCAACTCCAAGGCGGCGGTGCACGCGGTGCCGGGCCAGGGCTTGAATTTGCCGATCTGGATCCTGGGCTCCAGCCTGTTTGGCGCGCAATTGGCCGCCACGCTGGGCTTGCCCTATGCCTTTGCATCGCATTTCGCGCCGCAGCAGATGATGCAGGCCGTGGCGCTGTACCGCGCCAACTTCCGACCCTCGGCGCAACTGGCCAAGCCCTATGTGATGCTGGGCTTCAATGTGTTCGCGGCCGATAGCGACGAGCAGGCTGCGCTGCTGGCCACGTCCATGCAGCAGGCCTTTGTCAACCTGCGCAGCGGCCGCCCGGCGCGCCTGCCGCCGCCGCTGGCCGACTACCCCAAGCAGATTGGCCCGTCCGAGCGCGCCTTGCTCGACAGCGTGTTGTCCTGCGCCGCGATCGGTTCGCCCGACACGGTGCGCGCCAGCCTGCAGGCCTTCGTGCAGCGCACCGGCGCGGACGAGCTGATGATCACCTCGCAGATCTTCGACCACGCCGCCCGGCTGCGCTCCTACGAGATCACCGCCAGCCTGTGGCCGGCGGCCTGATCAGCCGCCAGCGCGCTTGACCACGTGCCCCTGGGCCTTGAGCAGTTCGATCAGGCGATCGCAATGGTCACCCTGCACCTCGATCACACCATCCTTCACGGTACCGCCTGAGCCGCAGGCCGTCTTGAGCTGCTTGCCCAATTGCTGCAGGGCGACGGCGTCCAGCGCCACACCCTTGACCAGCGTCACCGCCTTGCCGCCACGCCCCTTGCTCTCCCGCGACACGCGCACCACACCGTCACCGGCCGGCGGCGCCTTCTTGGCGCCGCATTGGCATTGGGCCAGCGGCTGCCGGCAGCCTGGGCACATGCGCCCGGAATCGGTGGAATAGACCAGGCCACCACTGAGTTTGTTAGGCTTCATCGTCAATCAGTTGAGGACAGAGCAAAGTTCACTGCGTGCAACTTTGGTCTGTCCCGCAAGAACACCCTCAATTAGTTGAGGACAGAGCAAAGTTCACTGCGTGTAACTTTGGTCTGTCCCGCAAAGTTTCACTCAGGTTTGAATTCGGCCTCGAACTTGGCCGCGTCGGCCGCCAGCTCGAAAGTCACCAGTTGCCCCATCTTGCGGTCGGCCAGGCGGTGCGCGGCGAACAGGCTGTACTTGCCCTTCAGGTAGAAGCAGGGCAGGTCAATCAGGGCATAGGGATAGGGCACGAACACCTGGTACTCGAAGATCTCGCGGTGCACATTCTTGGGCGACGGGAACAAGGTGTAGAGGTCAGTATGGATGGAGCGTTCGGACATGGTGGAGAGCACGCTAAAGTGGTGGCTGCCGGAACCAGATTGAATCACGGTTTTGCAGACCCCCCGCACCAGCGCCAAAGCGCTGTCCCGCAACGTATCAGGAGGCCCACCCATGACCCGCCACAACGACCCCTCACGACCAGAATGGGCCACCAAGGTGCTGACGCTGATCCGCGGCGGCAACCTCGACGCCGCGCTGGCCCAGATCAAGGTTGCGCCCAGCGTGAAGGACCTCAAACAATTGCAGACCACGCTGCTTGCCGCCAGACTCAAGCCGCAGCCGGTGGTGGACGTGGCCATCGCCGACCAGATCGACGCCTTGCTCGGCTCAAGGCTTCATCGCTCACCCTAAACTGGGTCAGTTGGACGCCACATGCACATTGCCAGGACCATGGGAACTGCTTCTTGCCTGCCGGGACACGCCTTGATGCAACGCTGCTGCCGGCTGGCCGGCCGGTGGCTGGGCGGCGCCGTGTTGTGGGCGCTGCTGGCCGCCGGCTCGGCCGTGGCCGCGTCAGCCCCGGTGCACGGGCCGATTCAGGTGGATGGCACCAGCACCGCCATGGACCTTTGGCCCGGGGTGCAGGTGCTGGCCGACCCCGGCAAGACCATGACGCTTGACGCGGTGCTGAAGTCGGTCGATCGCTTTGCGCGCCCGACCACTGCCCCGTCCACGCTGGGCATGCGCACCGAAGCAGTGTGGCTGCGCGTGCCGCTGCAGGTGGCGCCTTCCGGGGCCGACGACTGGGTCCTGGAGATCAACTACGCCGTGCTCAACCGGATCGAGGTCTACCTGATCGCGAATCAGCAAGTGCAGCATCGGGCCCTGCTGGGCAACCTGCAGCCGCCCATCAACGGCGCGCGCAACGCGCGCGCGCCGGCCACGATGCTGCGGCTCAAGCCCGACACCGCCTATGACCTGGTGCTGCGCATCGAGAACACCGGCGCCATGATCACGCCCATCACCCTGAGCCGGCCCGGCGCTTACCACGCGCGCGCGCTCGACGAGCAGATGCTGCAGGGCCTGCTGTTGGGCGCCGGGCTGTGCATGCTGCTGTACAGCCTGGTCCAGTGGGCCGGCACACGCGAGCGCTTGTTCTCCAAGTACGCGCTGCTGATCTCGGGCAGCCTGCTGTTCTCTATCCTGCAGTTCGGCATCGGCGCGCAATACGTCTGGCCCGGCAACCATTGGATGGAGCTGCACATGGGCGGCCTGTCGGCGCTGATGGCCGCATCGGGCTCCTTCCTGTTCATGGAGCAGGTGCTGGCCGGACCGCGGCGCAGTCGCCACTTCAGCCGGATCATGAAGGGCGGCGCGGCCTTGCTGCTGCTGGGCGCGCTGGCCTACGCGCTGGGACTGATCAACGTGCACGTGGTGACCGCCCTGGTCAGCACGGTGGGACTGCTGCCTCCGGTGATGGGCATCCCCGGCGCCCTGCAGCGCCTGCGCGCCGGCGACCGCATCGGCGCCTACCTGCTATCGGCCTGGCTGGTCTACTTCGTCACCACGGCGATGGCCATCAGCGTGATCCTCGGCAAGCTGCCAGCCAACTTCTGGACACTGCACGCGTTCCAGTTCGGCGCCACGTTCGACATGATCATGTTCCTGCTGGTGCTGGCCAACCGCGCCAACGCGATCCATGCCGCCGCGCGGCAGGCCGGACAGGAGCGCGATGCCATGCGCTCGCTGGCGCACTCCGACCCGCTGACCGGCGTGCTCAATCGTCGCGCGCTGTATTCGGCCCTGGCGGGCGCGCTGCCGGCTTGCGCGCCCACCAGACTGCTGGCGGTCTACTTCCTGGACCTCGATGGCTTCAAGCAGGTCAATGACGAGTTCGGCCACGACGTCGGCGACGAACTGCTGGTGGCCATCGCGCGGCGCCTGCAGACCACTCTGCGCGATGACGACATGGTGGCGCGCCTGGGTGGCGATGAGTTCGTCATCGTCGCCAGCGGCTTGCACAGCGAGGCCGAGGCGGCCGAACTAGGCGGCGTGCTGCTGGCCTCGTTTGCAGCGCCCTTCGCCCTGAGCCAGCGCCGCTGCCAGGTTGGCGTGACGGTCGGCTACGCGCTGGCGCCGCTGGACGCGGCGGACGTGGACAACATCATCCAGCGTGCCGACGCCGCCATGTATGTGGGCAAGCAGGGCGGCAAGAACTGCGTGCGCCGCTTCGGCGCCGCGCCGCACGCGCATCCGTCCGTGGCGGGATGATTGCCGCGCTGGTCAGCCCGGGCCGAGCGCCTGGCCGCCCTACTTCATCAACCGCCCTGAGCCGCCAATCACGGTCACCTCCACCGAGCGTGAACCGATGCGGTTGCTGGCCGAATAGGCGACCGTGGTGCCGCCCAGGTCCAGGCGCTCCAGCGATTCCAGCGC
>Ga0207979_100445_pt1 | contig 10235 bp, 4 predicted proteins | sample LakWasM124_LOW14_2_FD_183936 | JGI IMG/M metagenome (GOLD analysis project Ga0207979, IMG submission 183936) | Freshwater sediment methanotrophic microbial communities from Lake Washington under simulated oxygen tension - Sediment Metagenome... | ecosystem: Environmental > Aquatic > Freshwater >...
TGCAGATTGGCCTGGGCGCGGTTCTGGTAGCCCAGATCGCTCATGCGCAGACTGGTGGCGTGCGGGTAGTACATGGTGCCCGAACCCATCTCCTGCAGGTCGGATTTGCGTCCCTGAAGAAAGGACTTGCAGATGGCCGGGGAGGCACCAAACAGGTAGGGGATGAGCCAGCCATAGCGCAGGAAGTTGCGGATCAGGCCAAAGTAGCGCTCGCTGACGAAATCCTTCAAGGATGCGCCGTTGCTGCAGCAATCCTGCAGGGCCAGCCAGAACTCCTGTGGTAGCGACCAGTTGTAGTGCACGCCGGCAATGGTCTGCATCTGGCGGCCGTAGCGCAGGCCCAGGCCCTCGCGGTACACGTACTTGAAGCGCGCGGCGTTGGAGTTGCCGTAATCGGCCAGGGCGATGTCGGCATCGCTGCCCAGCACGCAGGGCATGGAACTGGCCCACATCACCTCGTCACCGAGCTGGCGCGCCGTGTAGCGATGAATGTCGCGCAGGAAGGCCAACGGAAAGTCAGGATCCTGCGAGGGTGGCGTGATGAACTCCAGCAACGCCTCGGCGTAATCGGTGGTGATCCACGGATGCGTGAGCTTGGAGCCCAGGCTGCGCGGGTGCGGCGTGCGCGCCAGCTTGCCGTTCTGGTCGACGCGCAGGCATTCCTTCTCGAAGCCCCGGGTGATGCCTTGCAGCACTTGCGCCTGCGCGCGCCGCGAGAACTGGCTGACTGCATCGCAGCAGGTGAACTTCAGCATGACTATGACTTTCTTTGGAGGGACCCAGATACTACGCCAGCTCGCTTCGATCTGAGCCTGATCGGGGCCAGCAGGGGCTGTCGTGAAAGTGGGGGCGATGCGGCCGGTTCCAAGGGCCGGTACGCCGGCGCCACGCGACCGGCCTCAGAGCGCGTCCAGCGGCACCGGACGGCTGATCGACTCGGCCGTGTCGGGCCGGCCAAACAGGTAGCCCTGCGAGGCGTGGCAGCCGTTGGCTGCCAGGAACGCGCGTTGCGCCTCGGTCTCCACCCCTTCCGCGATCACCGCCAGGCCCAGGCTGCGGGCCAGCGCCACGATGGTGCGGGCGATGGCGGCATCGTTCGGGTCGGTCAGCACGTCACGAATGAAGGACTGGTCGATCTTCAGTTGGTCCAGCGGCAGGCGCTTGAGGTAGGCCAGCGAGGAATAGCCGGTGCCGAAGTCATCCAGCGAAAAGCGCACGCCCGGCGTCTTCAGGGCGCTCATCTTGGCGATGACGTCATCAAGGTTGTCCACCAGCAGACTCTCGGTGAGCTCCAGCTTGAGCTTGCGCGGATCGGCGCCGGTCTCCTCGAGCACGCTGAGCACCTGCATCACGAAATCCGGATGCCGGAACTGGTGCGCGCTGACGTTCACCGCCACGGTGAAGTGCGCGGTCTCGGGCCGCTCGTTCCAGGCCACCAACTGCGTGCAGGCGGTGCGCAGAACCCACTGCCCCAGTGGCAGGATCAGGCCGGTTTCCTCCGCCAGCGGAATGAACTCGGCGGGTTGCACCAATCCGCGCTGCGGGTGCTGCCAGCGCACCAGCGCCTCGAAGCCGGTGACGCCGCCGGGGCCGTCGACCTGGGGCTGGTAGTACAGCACCAGCTGGCAGCGCTGCAGCCCCTCGCGCAGGTCGCTCTCCAGGGTGGCCCGTTCCGTGGCCATGGCCTGCATCTCGGGGTCGAAAAAGCGCAGCGTGTTGCGGCCCGCCGCCTTGGCGCGGTACATCGCCAGGTCGGTCTGCTTGAGCAACTCCTCCACCGTGCTGTCGTGGGCGTTGAACAGCGTGGCGCCGATGCTGGGTGTGCTCTGGCAGGCCTGGCCGGCGACCAGGTAGCTGCGATTGAGCGCTGCCAGAATCGCCGTGCCCATGGTCTCGGTCTGAGACAGGGCCTCCTGGGCTTGCTCGCTGAGGTCCTCGAGCATCACGGCGAACTCGTCGCCACCGACCCGGGCCACGGTGTCGCCTTCGCGGATGCAATGGCTCAGCCGCTGGCCAACCAATTGCAGCAGCAGGTCACCGGCGTCGTGGCCCAGCGTGTCGTTGAGGGTGCGGAAGTTGTCCAGGTCGATCAACAGCAGCGCCCCGTGGCGTCGATTGCGCGCGCTCGCCGCAAAGGCCTGCTCCAGCCGGTCGAGCAACAGGCGGCGGTTGGGCAACTCGGTCAGGGGATCACTGAAGGCGAGCAGCCGGATCTGCTCTTCCGCCTCCTTGTGCTGGGTGATGTCATTGAACGCCGCCACATAGTTGGTGACTTCGCCGCGCTCGCCCAGCACCGCCGAGATGGCCAGCCATTCCGGATAGATCTCGCCATTCTTGCGCCGATTCCAGAGTTCGCCCTGCCAATAGCCGGTGCGGTTGAGCGTGCTCCACATGTCGGCATAGAACGCCGCGTCCTGCTGTCCGGACTTCAGCAGCAGCGGCGTCTGCCCCACGGCTTCCTCCGCGCTGTAGCCGGTGACGCGGGTAAAGGCCTGGTTGACCTGCAGGATGACCTGGTTGGCATCAGCCACGAACATCGCCTCGTGGGATTCGAAGGCGATGGCCGCGACGCGCAAGCTGGCTTCGGCCTTCTTGCGCTGCGTCACCTCGCGGGCGACGGTCATGACCGCGCTCTGGCCGTCCACCACGATCGCCGCGCCGGCCGACTCGACCTGAATCTGTTCGCCGTCGAGCGCCTGAAAGCTCAGCTCATGCAGGGGCACGGAGCCGAGCTCGCCACGTTCCAGCGCCGCAGTGCGCTGTTCCACAATGCCGGAGTCGTGCTCGGCCACCAGGTCGCGCCAGCCCTTGCCAACCAGGGCATTGGGATCGGCGGCGTGAAACAGGGTGGCGGCAGCCTCGTTGGCGAACAGGATCTTGCCCTTGCGGTGCACGAAGATGGCTTCCGGCGAGAGCTGGAACAACGATCGGTAGTGGGCTTCGCGCTCGGCCAGTTGCGCCGTGCGCTGCGCCACGCGCTGCTCCAGCTGGTCGTGGGCGGCACGCAGGCGCTCCTGTTCCTGGGCCAACAGTCGGGTGGCACGGCGTTCGCGGCGCAGCAGCAGTGCCCCCATCAGGCCCAGCAGCAGGGCGGGCAGCACCAGGGCCGGCAACAGGTAGCTGTTGCGCAAGTAGTTCCATACGCTGGCATCGGCCGGGCGCGCCAGCACCAGTCGCCAGTCGTCCGCGCCGACCGGGGCGGTGTGGGCGATCAGCGTGTGCTCGCCGGCGTTCAGCTCACCGCCGCCGTCGCGCGCCAGTTGCGGTTCCAGCGACGGCGCGGCAGCACCGGCGCCGGGCTTGAGCAGCCCGGTGGCGAAGATCAGCTGGCGGCTGCGGTCGAACAGGGCCGCGTAGAGCGGGCTGCGATCCGTGCCCTGGACCAGCGCACTCCACTGCTGCTCCAGCGGTTCGAACTTGAGCGATACGCCCAGCGCGCCGTCGTAGCGGCCGTTGGTCGCGGGCAGGGCGATCGCCATGGACACGGAATGCGTGCCGGATTGGGGATCGGTCTGCACCAGCGCGCCCGAGCGCCGCTGGCTGTCGTGAGCCACCCGCAGCGCCGCCATGTCGAGCGTCGCGCCGGGGTCTCTCAGGTAGGGGCTGCGCGAGGAGGCGAAGACCTTGCCGTCGCGGTCGATGGCGACAAAGTCCAGGGCCTCCGGATAGCGTCTGAACAGGCCCGGAAAATAGTCCCGGCAGTGGGCGGCATCGCGGTCCTGAACGCAGCGTGATTCGGCAATGGTGTTGAGCGCGGTCTCGTACCCAGCCAGTTGGTTGCGAATGTCCAGTGCCGCGCGATGCGTGCGCACGTCGAGGTCGCGTGCCAGGTCTTGCTGCTGCTGCTGGTAGTCCTTGCTGCTGATGACGCCACCATAGACCAGTGCCAGCGCCACGATGGCCATCAGCGAGGGCAGCAAGCCCTTGCGTTGAGACGGCTCCGGACTGCTCATGGTGGGCATAGTCTACGCAGTTCCGCCAGCGCGTGCGCCGTATTGCAGCCGGTGCGTGGTGGCCGTTTGCTTCGGGTAAACCCTGGGGGTGGAGCGGGCGCCGCGACACCTTGCGGTGAGGTGGCAGTCGACTTCAATCGGTAGGCTTGCTCGGGTCACACCAGAGTTTTCGCAATTAATGGATTGCTATGGAATATATAGCATTTTGACCGTCTTCGCGTCATCCGTGTCAAGCGTTCGCGCCAGCGGGTGGATCGCCGGCCTGACCCTGTCGCACAATGCGGCTTATGCCTTACCTTCCCGAATTCATTGCTCCTGCGCGATTCACCGATCCTGCCGCCGCCCTGGCTCAGGCCCGACTGATCTACGAGTCCAGCCTGGCGCATCTGCGACAGGCGATGCATCGCTTCGTTGCCGGCGAGCCGCTGGGCGGTGCGGCACCGGCGCCATCTGGGGCGCCACAGAAGGTGCGCGCCTGCTATCCCTTCGTGCGGGTGCAGACCGATACCGTGTCACGCCTGAGCTCCGCCTACAGCGCGCATCTCAGCTATGGCTTCGTGGCGGGACCTGGCCGCTTCGAGACCACGCTGACGCGACCGGACCTGTATGCCGACTACTACCTGGAACAGTTCGCGCTGTTGCTGCAAAACCACCGGGTGGAGCTGGAGATCGGGACCAGCTCGCAGCCGATACCAGTGCACTTCTCGTTCGCCGAGCACGACCACATCGAGGGCAGCCTGAGCGCGCAGCGGCGCCAGTTGATGCGCGATGTGTTCGATCTGCCCGATCTGGGCGCCATGGATGACGGCATTGCCAACGGCACGCATGAGCCGGCGCCGGGTGACGCGCAGCCGCTGGCCCTGTTCACCGCGCCGCGCGTGGATTACTCGCTGCATCGGCTGCGTCACTACACCGGCACCGCGCCCGAGCATTTTCAGAACTTCGTGCTGTTCACCAACTACCAGTTCTACATCGACGAGTTCGTGCGGCTGGGCCACCAGGCGATGCAGGACCCGAACAGCGACTACAGCGCCTTTGTCGAGCCAGGCAACGTGGTGACGCGCCGCGTCGGACAGAGCCCACAGCCGGGCGACGAGTGGGGCGCGCCGCCGCCACGCCTGCCGCAGATGCCTGCTTACCACCTGGTTCGTGGCGACCGCGCCGGCATCACCATGGTCAATATCGGGGTTGGCCCGGCCAACGCTAAGACCATCACCGATCACATCGCGGTGTTGCGGCCGCACGCCTGGATCATGCTCGGGCACTGCGCCGGTCTGCGCAACAGCCAGCAACTCGGCGACTACGTGCTGGCACACGGCTATGTGCGCGAGGACCATGTGCTTGACGAGGAGTTGCCGCTGTGGGTGCCGATCCCGGCGCTGGCCGAGATCCAGGTGGCCCTGGAAGCGGCGGTGCGTGATGTGACCCAGATGAGCGGCGCCGAACTCAAGCGCATCATGCGCACCGGCACGGTGGCTTCGACCGACAACCGCAATTGGGAGCTGTTGCCCGACAACGGACCGCAGCGCCGCTTCAGCCAGAGCCGCGCGGTGGCGCTGGACATGGAAAGCGCCACCATCGCCGCCAACGGCTTTCGTTTCCGGGTGCCCTACGGCACGCTGCTGTGCGTCAGCGACAAGCCCTTGCATGGGGAGATCAAGCTCCCGGGCATGGCCAATCACTTCTACCGTGAGCGCGTCGACCAGCACCTGCGCATCGGCATTCGTGCCATCGAGCTGCTGCGCGCCGAAGGTATTGACCAGCTGCACAGCCGCAAGCTGCGCAGTTTTGCGGAAGTGGCGTTCCAGTAGGCGCCAAGCACCCGACGTGCGCGCAGCAACATCCGCAATCCACAGGAGCCAACCCGCCATGAATGCCCCCATTTCCGCAGACTCCGCCGATGCAATGGCGAATTGGCGCCCCGATTTTGGCTATCTGCCTGCGGCGTTGAAAGAATGGCCCCAAGACCGGCCGGTGCGCATCGCGGTGCTGGGTGACTTCAGTGCGTCGGCTGCCAGGAGCGCGGTGCTGACGGGCCAGGCGCTGGCGCAAGCCGTGCGACCCTTGACGGTGGAATTCGACAGCGTCGATGCCTTGCTGGCGCGCCTGGCACCCCGCCTGAGCTTGCCGCTGGGCCCGGATGGCAGCGTGATCGAGATCGGCTTCGAGACGCTTGACGATTTCCATCCCGATGCCATGTTCGACCGACTGGAGATCTTCTCGGCCCTGGCCAGCTTGCGCCAGCGGCTGCTGTCGCCCGCCACGTTTGCCGCCGCCGCAGCGGAACTGACGCGGCTGCCCGCGCCGGCCACGGCCCCGGTGGCGGCGCCAGTGCTGGCCAGTGGTGTGGCCTTGCCAGGCGACGCGCGCCTGAGCGACTTCGCACGGCTGGTGGGCGGCTCGGCGCTGCCGGCGCCGGCAGCAGCCAGCCCGATCGACGCGCTGTTGCGCCATGTGATGGCGCCGCATGTGCAACCGGCCACCGACCCGCGCCGGGACGACCTGGTGGCGAGCGTGGACGCGAGCTTGGGCGAGTTGATGCGCCGCGTGCTGCATCATCCGCAGTTTCAGGCACTTGAGTCCTTGTGGCGCGGTCTGGATTTCCTGCTGCGCCGAATCGAGACCAGCGTCGACCTGAGCGTGCAGGTGTTCGATGTGCCGGTGCTGAGTTTCGCCGCCGACCTAGTGGCCGACGACGATCTGACGCGCAGCGGCCTGTACCAGCTGCTGGTGGAGCAAGCTGCCGAGCAGGCCGATGGCGGCTATACCTGGGTGCTGGGTTGCTACCAGTTTGGCGCCACGCCGCCGCAGCTGGAGCTGCTGGGGCGCATGGCCGGCGTGGCGCAGCGCGCTGGCTGCGTGTTCCTCAGCGGCATCGAGGCCGCGCCGTTCGTCGCCGCGGCCGGCGCCGATGCGGCCCTGCACCCGTTGACTGCCCACGCGTGGCGAGCGCTGCAGAGTCTGAGCGCGGCCGACCACCTGGCGCTGGCAACGCCGCACTTCATGCTGCGCCACCCGTATGGCCGGCGCAGTGATCCGATCGAGCGCTTCGCGTTCGAGGAGTTCAATGAACGGGAGGGCCTGCGCGCCCTGCTCTGGGGACACCCGGCGTGGCTGCTCGCCACGCTGCTGGCAGGGCCGGATGCCGGCAACGCTGCGGACCTGGTCGATGACCTGCCGTTTCACTACGCGGTCGATCGACATGGCGACCAGGTGGCGCTACCCTGCACCGATCTGCTGGTGCGCACCGACACCGCGGCCCGCCTGGCCGCACAGGGGCTGGTGGCGGTGATCGGCCACCGAGGTTTGCCTCAGGTCCAACTGGCGCCGCTGCAGACCTTGGGCGGACTGCGCCTGGTGGGGCGAGCAAGCGCCCCCCGGATCAGGCGCGGCGAGGTTTTCAGCGCCAGCGCCAATCCCCGTGGCGCCCTGTCAGCGGTGCTGGAAACCGAACTCAACAAGTTGTTGTCGGCGCGCAGTGCGTCAGTCCATGTGAACGCCGCGCGCGACCCCGATCTGGATGCGCTGCTGGGCGGCCCTCCAAGCTGACACAAAGCAGGCCGTGCTCAGCGGTTGACCGGGTTGTTGCTCTCGGCCGCGCGCTTGAAGCGCTGTTCCTGCTCCACGCAGAACGGCGTGCCGGCCAGGTCCGCACGCTGGCAGGCGCGGTACATGCACATCGGCTTGCTGAAGAAACTCTCGTTGGCGCACAGCTTCTCGGCGGTGACTACCGGTTTGGGCGGCGCGGGCGGTGGCGCCACCGGCGCGGGCGCGGGGGCCGGCGCTGGCTCCGCCGCGACCACGGTCGGCTCGGCTTTGGCGGGCGCCACCGTGGCGTTGCGGCGCGGCGGCGCGGGTTTGCTGGCTTTCACCGCGCGTTCGGTGACCACTGGCGCGGGCTTGGTGGCCGTGTCACCCTGCGAGGGACTTGCGACTTCGGGTGCGCCGACCTGCGCGGATGCCGGGCTGGACGCCGCCGCGCTGGCTGCGGGGGCTGTGGGGGCCACTGCCACCACCGTCGCCCCGGCCGCTGCCGGCGCATTGTCCAGGGTTGCATTGGGTGACGGTGCGGCGGTGCTCGGGGTGCCGGGTTGCGGGAGGCCCGCCACTGCCGGGGCGCTGGCAGCGGGCGGCGCCTGCGCCGTCACGGGCTTGGTCGAACTGCGCCAACTCCAGGCTGCGCCGATCAACACCAGGACGCCCAGGCCGGACAACAGCAGCCAAGTGCCATAGGCGCGCTGCGGGCGTGCCTGGGCCTCGCTTGATTCCAGGGCCATCGGCTCGGTCTTGGCATGGGGATCGGCGTGCGGCGGCGGCTCGGCGAACGCCGCGGGTTCGGGCATCTTGCGTGCCTGGGCTCGCCGCTCGCCCCGGTGAGAGTGGAGTTCCACGACGGGTTCTGGTGCGTCGATCGATGCCAGCACGGTGGGCGATTCTTCGTCCACGTCATCCGGCTGCTCCCGCGCCGGTGTGCGAGCGCGGACCAACTGTGTCGGTTGGTAGTCGTGCTTGGTCTGGTCGGGCTGGGTCGGGTCTGCAGCGTCCGGCGTGCCGGGCACCTGCAGCACGTCGCCGGGTGGCAGACAGCCCGGTCCGAGTTCGGCACGCCAGTCAAAGGTGGACATGCCATTGGGTGTGGTGAGCGCCAGCGCGCGCGCCAACTCCTGAACCGACTGCGGACGATCCTGCGGCCGTATGCTCAGACCCCAGGCGACCCCAGTGACAAATTCGGTCGAGTAGCGCTGCCCGAATTCGGCGGCCACGGTCCTGGCGACGCTGGCAAACGGCGGCATGCTGTCATTGACCACCCGAATCGTTGCTGGCATGGGCGGTTCGTTGCACAACATGCCATGCACCACCGCGGACAGCGAGTACAGGTCGGTCCAGGGACCTTGCAGCATGTCCTTGACATCGGCGTACTGTTCGATCGGCGCGTAGTTGACCTTCAGCACGGCGGTGTGCTGTTTGGCGCGGTCGCTGATGGCCAGTCGCGCGGCGCCCAGGTCCAACAGCACGGGCGGGCCGATGTCCTGCAGGAAGATGTTGTCCGGCGAGACGTCGCGGTGCAGTGCCTTGCCACGGTGCAGCACCTTGAGAGCGCCCAGTACCGACCACAGCACCTTGCGCAGCCAGGCTTCCGTGGGCGGCGTGCGCATGCGCATGCGTGCCTGCTTGAGCGTCATGCCGCGGTACAGCGGCATGACCATGTAAGCCGTGTTGTTGGCCTCCCAGAAGCGGAACACCTTGACCAGCGAGGGGTGCTCGAACTTGGCGAGCATGCGGGCCTCGCCGACGAAGGATTCCAGTCCGGTGCGAAAAGTCTCCTGGTCACTGGAGGTTCGCACCGAGATGTTGAGCACATCGGCCGAGCGGCTGGCCAGGGCCGTGGGCATGTACTCCTTGATGGCGACGTCGCGTTGCAGCGAATGGTCGTAGGCCCGGTACACCATGCCGAAGCCGCCCACGCCGATCAAACCCAGAATCTCGAACTCGCCCAGCCGGGTACCGGGCGCCAAGGCGTCCACATGGGTAACGTCTGGTGCAGCAACGCGAATGGGTAAATCGATCATCAGCCCTTCAACCAGAGGCACGGCGGCAACGGCTTGCAAACCGCGCCGACCGTGGGATTTCAGATTCTATTGCAGGAGTTTCCTCTGGATTCTGAATCAAGAGGTAAGAACTTTGTGACAATTTCGCACAATCCGGGACTTTGTGCGCTGCCCCTCGCGAGGTGGTGCAAACCGGCCTCGCCGCAGGGTGGCCGCCACGCTCAGACCCGCTGGTCGGCCTTGATCAGGTCAGCGGCCTTTTCCGCAATCATGATCACCGGGGCGTTGGTGTTGCCACCGATCACGCTGGGCATGATGGACGCGTCCACCACCCGCAGTCCCTGCAGACCGTGGACCCAAAGTTGTGAATCCACGACATCCATCGGCCCATGGCCCATGCGGCAACTGCCCACCGGGTGGTAGATGGTGTCCGCATGGTCGCGAATGAAGGCCTCGATCTGCGCGTCCGTGCTGGCATGCGCCCAGTCGGCCATGGCCTTGCCGCCCAGGCCGGCCAGGGCGGGCTGCGACAGGATGGCGCGCGTCAGCTTGAAGCCCTGGATCATGCGATCCAGGTCGTCGCGCTCGCCCAGGAAATTCGGATCGATCAGCGGCGCGGCCATCGGATCCTTGCTGGCCAGTTTGACGCTGCCCCGGCTGCGCGGGCGCAGCAGGCAGACGTGGCAGGAGTAGCCGTGCCCGAACACGGTGGTGCGGCCATGGTTGACCAGTT
>Ga0207979_100449_pt1 | contig 10165 bp, 5 predicted proteins | sample LakWasM124_LOW14_2_FD_183936 | JGI IMG/M metagenome (GOLD analysis project Ga0207979, IMG submission 183936) | Freshwater sediment methanotrophic microbial communities from Lake Washington under simulated oxygen tension - Sediment Metagenome... | ecosystem: Environmental > Aquatic > Freshwater >...
CCTTCTCCGTTGAGCGTGGTGCGCCCGGAGGTGCCGCCCAGCAGGAAGCCGCGCGCCAGCATGTCACCGGCCGCCCAGGCCAGGTCGCCGATGCGCTGGAAGCCGAACATGGAGTAGTACACATAGAACGGCACCATGATGCGGTTGCTCGTTGAATAGCTGGTGGCGGCGGCAATCCAGCTGGCCATGCCGCCGGCCTCGTTGATGCCTTCCTGCAGAATCTGCCCTGCCTTGTCCTCCTTGTAGTACATCACCTGGTCCTTGTCGACCGGGGTGTACTGCTGGCCAGCGGGGTTGTAGATGCCGATCTGGCGGAACAACCCTTCCATGCCGAAGGTGCGCGACTCGTCCACCACGATAGGCACCACACGCGGGCCCAGCGCCTGGTCGCGCAGCAGCGTGGTCAGGAAACGCACGTAGGCCTGCGTGGTGGAAATTTCGCGCCCCTCGGGCGTGGCTTCCAGCACCGACTTGAAGGTCTCCAGCGACGGAACGGTGAACTGCTCGTCGGCCTTCTGCCGGCGGTGCGGCAGATAGCCGCCCAGCGCCTTGCGCCGCTCGGGCGTGGCTTCCAGCACCGACTTGAAGGTCTCCAGCGACGGAACGGTGAACTGCTCGTCGGCCTTCTGCCGGCGGTGCGGCAGATAGCCGCCCAGCGCCTTGCGCCGCTCGTGCAGATAGCGCATCTCGGGCGTATCGTCAGCCGGCCTGTAGAACGGCAGTTTGGAGATCTCGCTGTCGGAAATGGGAATGTTGAAGCGATCGCGGAAGGCCTTGATGTCCTCGTCGGTGAGCTTCTTGGTCTGGTGCACGTTGTTCTTGCCCTCGCCCGCCTTACCCATGCCAAAGCCCTTGACGGTCTTGGCCAGGATCACGGTCGGTTGCCCACTGTGGTGGCTGGCGGCGTGGAAGGCGGCGTACATCTTCTTGTTGTCGTGGCCCCCGCGGCGCAAGGCCCAGATATCGTCGTCACTCATCTTGGAGACCAGCTCCAGGGTACGCGGATCACGGCCAAAGAAGTTCTTGCGCACGAAGGCACCGTCGTTGGCCTTGAAGGCCTGGTAGTCACCGTCCAGCGTGTCCATCATGATCTTGCGCAGGGCGCCGTCCTTGTCACGCGCCAGCAGCGCGTCCCACTCGCTGCCCCAGATGACCTTGATCACGTTCCAACCCGAACCGCGGAACTCGCTCTCCAGTTCCTGGATGATCTTGCCGTTGCCGCGCACCGGTCCGTCCAGGCGCTGCAGGTTGCAGTTGACGACGAACACCAGGTTGTCGAGCTTCTCGCGCGCAGCCAGGCCAATGGCGCCCAGCGACTCCACCTCGTCCATTTCACCGTCGCCGCAGAACACCCAGACCTTGCGGTTCTCGGTGTTGGCAATGCCGCGCGCGTGCAGGTACTTCAGGAAGCGCGCCTGGTAGATCGCCATCAGCGGCCCCAGGCCCATGGACACGGTGGAGAACTGCCAGAAGTTGGGCATCAGCTTGGGGTGCGGGTAGCTCGAGAGACCCTTGCCGTCGACCTCCTGGCGGAAGTTGAGCAACTGTTCCTCGCTCAGGCGCCCTTCCAGGTAGGCCCGGGCGTAGACGCCGGGGGCCGAGTGGCCCTGGATGTACAGGCAGTCGCCGCCGTGGTTCTCGCTCTCGGCGTGCCAGAAGTGGTTGAAACCGGCGCCAAACATGTGCGCCAGCGAGGCGAACGAACCAATGTGCCCGCCCAGGTCGCCGCCGTCGGCCGGGTAGTGACGATTGGCCTTGACCACCATCGCCATCGCGTTCCAGCGCATGTAGGCACGCAGGCGCCCTTCCAGCGCCAGATTGCCAGGGGAATGCTCTTCGTGATCGGGTTCGATGGTGTTGACATACCCGGTGTTGGCCGAAAACGGCATATCGATGCTGCTCTGGCGCGCGTGCTCCAGCAGTTGCTCAAGCAGGAAATGCGCGCGCTCCGGGCCCTCGCTCTGGATCACGGCGGACAGCGCGTCCATCCATTCACGGGTTTCTGCGGAATCAGCGTCGGGGACGCTGCCTGGGGCGTTGCTGGCTGGAACTGCGGACATGCGGGTCTCCTATGGTCTGTCACGTAATTTAGTGCAGTGACCCTAGTTTCGCATAATTCCGTCAATATTTCAACATATGCCTTGTGATTTCACATAATGATATTGCAAATGCAATCCAGAAACTCTCAGCGCGCCACGCCGGACATCCAGGCCTGGCGAATCTGCGCGCCACAGGCGGCAGATTCGGCACCTTCGCCGGCCATGCTGACGCGCGCCACGATTCCGTAGTAGGTCTTGCTGGCGTCCACCCAGGGGTAGAAGCCGAAGGCACCGGCGCTGCTGAAAGCGCCATCACCCGCGAGCGGGTCGTCCTCCACCCAATGCCCGATCGAGTAGTGCCAGCTCAGGCTCCGGTCCACCGGGCTGTACAGCGCGTCGCTGCAGGTCGCCGGATTCGTGCACACCGGATGACTGCCCAGCAAGGCGCCCATGCGCAGTTGCCCGCCCAGCAGCTTGCGCAGGAACAAGGCATAGTCGGCCGCACTGGTGCGCACGCCGCCGGGCAACTGCGGCTGGCTGTAACTCAGCGCAATGTCCCAGCCCAGCACCCGTCGCATCTCCAGCGCCAGTGCAGCGTTGTCCAGTGCGCCCAGGGCCATGCCCGGCCACGGCAGGCTGGCGTGCTTCTGCATGTGACCGCCGTTGTAGAAGAACTTGTCGACCTGCCCTGGGGTCTGCACGCCGTTGTCGCCCCGCGCCACGCACGACGCCACCGTATCCTGTGGCTCGCAGCCAGAGAAGCCAAAGCTGGTGTAGCCGCTGCGGAAGTTCAGGAACCGCAGATCCTCCTCGCTCAACGCCCCCTGGCGCCGCTCCACCACGTAGGCGCCGTACAGCCACTTGGAGGCCGAGGCGATGTTCATCACCGATTGCGCGTCATAGCCGGCACCTGAACCGGCTGCCTTCACCGAGCCGCTGGCCAGGGGCTGAGTCCTGTCGCCCAGCTCCCAGTAGAACGGCCGGATTGTCGAACACGCATTGCTCGCACTCTGGGCGGTTCGGCTCGCCGCCAGTTGGCGCGCGGCCAGCGCCGGATCGGCCAGCACCTTGTTCGCCGGCGCGGTCTGCGTGGCGGGGTCGGCCCCCGCGTCGGCGGAGCCTCCCCCACATCCCGCCACGCCGCCGGTGATGCCCAACAACACCGCCACCGAACCGCTCCACCTGTGTAGCCGCTTGCTCATGATCTCTCCTCAACTTGTTTGATCTGCAGAGGCGGTTGTACCTGCGCGTCGGCTCGCCAATGTGACTGTCCGGTAAACAGGTGTTTCCAGACTCGGACGGCCAGCGGATCCGCCGGCTGGCCGTGAGGCGAAGGCCGCGTCCCCTACACTTCGGGGATGCCCTTGAGTCAACCGATGCCCTTGCCCAGTCCGGCCAAGCTGTCACCGCTGGCGGCGCTGCGCGCACGCTGGCGGCGCCTGTCGCCGCAGGGCCAGGACCGGTTCGCGGTATTGGCGCCCCTGGCCTCGGTGCTGCTGTTCCTGACGGCGATCGTCGCTTCGTTTGCCTATTTGCGCCTGGAGGAGATTCACCGCGATCAGGAGGCGGTGCAGCGCGACGTGGAGTACACGCAGCAGCGCCTGCGCCTGCGCTTGCTGGAGCGCCAGGAACAGTTGATGCGCATTGCACGCGAGATCTCCAACGGGGAGATCGACGCGGACGATCTGCCGGCGCGGGCCGAGGCACTGATCAACCAGCATCCCGAACTGCAGGGCCTGACCTGGATCGACGAGCGCCGGCGCATCAAGGCCAGCTACGGCACGGCCAGCCTGGGCGCCAGCCAACTGCACCCGACCGGCACCAACCTGAAAGCCGACGAGACGCAGAACACCTTCGGCCTGACGCGCGACCTGCAGCAGCCGATCTACGCGCAGCCGACCGCCACCAGCGACGCACCCAGCACCCTTCAGTTGCATATACCGCTGACGTGGCGCGCCCGCTTCGCCGGCGTGCTGCTGGCGGAATACTCGGTCGATGGCCTGTTTCGCTACGGCGTGCCCGCGGAAGTGTCGGCACGGTACGCCGTGTCGCTGCGCGATGCCAACGGAGCGCTGCTGGCCGGCACCAACATTCCAATGCGCAAGCCCGGCGCCGTGCGGCTGCCGTGGGCCAGCCCGGCAATCGAGTACGAGGTGCCGGTCTCTCCGGTCGGCAACGGCCTGCTGATACGCGCCCAGGCCTACCGAACCTCGCTGGGGGTGATCGGCAGCGGCCTGTTCTGGCTGGTCAGCGTGCTCAGTGCCATGACCGCCTGGATGTTGCTGGCCAACTGGCGCCATACGCGCAAGCGCATGCAGGCGCAAAAGGACCTGATCTCCGAGACCAACTTCCGCCGCGCCATGGAAAACTCCATGCTGACGGGCATGCGGGCGCTGGACCTGCAGGGGCGCATCACCTACGTCAACCCCGGCTTCTGCCAGATGACGGGCTGGAGCGAGGCCGAACTGGTGGGCCGCACGGCGCCCTTCCCTTACTGGCCCGAGGAAGACCGCGAAACGCTGAACGCCCGGCTGGAGGACGAACTGGCCGGCCGCACGGTTCCAGGCGGCATCCAGGTGCGCATCAAGCGCCGTGACGGCACGCTGTTCGATGCGCGTCTGTATGTCTCACCCCTGATCGACGCGCGTGGCGCGCAGACCGGCTGGATGACCTCGATGACGGACATCACCGAGCCCAACCGCATTCGCGAGCAACTCTCCGCCTCCTATGAGCGCTTCACCACCGTGCTGGAGGCGCTGGACGCCTCGATCTCGGTGGCGCCCCTTGGCAGCGACGAACTGCTGTTCGCCAACAAGCTGTACCGGCTCTGGTTCGGTGTGCAGACCGGCGGGCATCTGCAACTGGTGGCACAAGCCGGCGTGCCCATGACGCCACCCAGCGACGAGTCGCTCGACGACGTGGACGCCTTCGCCGGCCTGCCCACCGACACCCTGCCCGATGCGGAGACCGAGAGCGCGGAAATCTACCTCTCTGAGCTCGACAAATGGCTGGAGGTGCGTACCCGCTACCTGAGTTGGGTGGACGGGCGCCTGGCACAAATGGTGATTGCCACCGACATCACCGCGCGCCGACTTGCCGAGGAACAGGCCGCCGCGCAGACCGAGCGCGCCCAGAACGCCAGCCGCCTGATCACCATGGGCGAGATGGCCTCCAGTGTCGCGCACGAACTGAACCAGCCGCTGACCGCCATCAACAACTACTGCAACGGCATGGTGTCGCGCATCAAGGCGCATCAGATCAATGAAGAGGAACTGCTCGGCGCGCTGGAGAAGACCGCCAAGCAGGCGCACCGCGCGGGGCAGATCATTCAGCGCATCCGCTCCTTCGTCAAACGCAGCGAGCCCAACCGCAGCATTTCGGTGGTCAGCGACATGGTCGAGGAAGCGGTGGAGCTGGCCGAGATCGAATTGCGCCGGCGCAACGTGCGCCTGCGCCATTACGTGGCGGCCAGACTGCCGCCATTGATGGTGGACCCGATCCTGATTGAGCAGGTGCTGGTGAACCTGCTCAAGAACGCCGCTGAATCCATCGACGCGGCCCAACGCCCCACCGCGTGGCGCAGCGTCGAACTGCGCGTGGTGCCCAAGCAGATCGACGGCAAGCACGTGGTGGAATTCTCGGTGACCGACTCCGGCCAGGGCCTGGCGCCCGAAGTGATGGAGCGTCTGTACGAGGCTTTCCACTCCACCAAGTCCGACGGCATGGGCATTGGCCTCTCGCTGTGCCGCTCGATCGTGGAATCGCACCAGGGCCACATCAAAGCCGAGAACCTCTACAATGGACCGGATGTAACCGGGTGCTGTTTTTCTTTCTGGATTCCAATGACGGAAGCGGAAAGTTCGTTGGTCACCGATCAGCACGATTCACTCAAGACAACAAGGTAGAGCATGAGTTTGATACCGAAGAAGGGCACCGTCTATGTCGTGGATGACGACGAGGCGGTGCGAGACTCGCTGCAATGGCTGCTGGAGGGCAAGGATTACCGGGTACGCTGCTTTGAATCGGCTGAGTCCTTCCTCAGTCGCTACGACGCCCGCGAAGTGGCCTGCCTGATCGTCGACATCCGCATGGGCGGCATGAGCGGACTGGAATTGCAGAACCGCCTGCTCGAATCGCGCAGCCCGCTGCCCATCGTGTTCATCACCGGCCATGGCGACGTGCCGATGGCGGTGGACACCATGAAAAAGGGCGCCATGGATTTCATCCAGAAGCCGTTCAAGGAAGAGCAGTTGGTGGCCCTGGTGGAACGCATGCTCGACCATGCCAAGGGCGCCTTTGCCGAACACCAGAGCGCCGCCAGCCGTGACGCGCTGATGGCCAGGTTGACACTGCGCGAGGCCCAGGTGCTGGAGCGCATCGTCGCCGGACGCCTGAACAAGCAGATTGCCGACGATCTGGGAATCAGCATCAAGACGGTGGAGGCGCACCGCGCCAACATCATGGAAAAGCTCAGCGCCAATACCGTGGCGGATCTGCTCAAGATCGCCCTGGGGCAAAACGCCACGAAACCCTGATGCTATTGTTTTTGTAGCAATTTGCGCCCGCCGGTCCTTCACCAGCGGGCGTTTTCACTTGAGAGTATGGAATCATGACAACACCAACCCTGGGTCAGATCATTGACGGCAATGCGCTCTCGCGCCAGCTTCGCTCCGACGTCGCGCTGCGCGCGGCCAGACTCAAGGCGCGCGCCATCACACCCGGCCTAGCCGTGATTCTGGTCGGCGACAACGCGGCCAGCCAGGTCTATGTGCGCAACAAGGTCAAGGCCTGCCAGGACACCGGCCTGCACTCGGTGCTGGAGCAGTACCCCGACACCCTGAGCGAGGCTGAGCTGCTGGCGCGCATCGACGCGCTCAACGTCGATCCAGCCATCCACGGCATCCTGGTGCAACTGCCGCTGCCACCCCACATCGATGCGCACAAGGTCATCGAAGCCATTTCCCCGGCCAAGGATGTCGACGGCTTCCATGTCGCCAGCGCCGGCGCGCTGATGGTCGGCCAACCGGGCTTCTGGCCCTGCACGCCCTACGGCTGCATGAAGATGCTCGAATCCATCGGCTACGACCTGCGCGGCAAGCACGCTGTCGTGATTGGCCGCAGCAACATCGTTGGCAAGCCCATGGCGCTGATGCTGCTTCAGCAAAACGCCACTGTGACCATCTGCCACAGCGCGACCAGGGATCTGAAGGCCATGACACTGCAGGCCGACGTGATCGTGGCCGCCGTGGGCAAGCGCAACGTGCTCACCGCCGACATGGTCAAGCCCGGCGCGGTGGTGATCGACGTTGGCATGAACCGCAACGACGAAGGCAAGCTGTGCGGCGACGTGGACTTCGCCGCCGTGCAACGCGTGGCCGGCCACATCACGCCGGTGCCTGGCGGCGTCGGGCCCATGACCATCACCATGCTGCTGGTCAACACGCTGCAGGCGGCCGAACGCGCCGCGGCGGCCTCTTGATCCGCGCCGATCCGTCGCCAACTGCCCACCATAGGGGCCGCTGCCCAGCGGTCCCCAACCCGACCTCCCCCGCGCCATGACCACCAATCCCCTGCTTGACTTCCACGATCTGCCGCTGTTCGACCGCATTCAACCCGATCAAGTCGCACCAGCCATCGATATCCTGCTGCAGGACGCCAATCAGGCGCTGGAGACCGTCACGCGGCCCGACTTCCCGGCCACCTGGCTGGACATTTCGCGGGTACTCGACGTCAGCACCGAGCGCCTGGGCCGTGCCTGGGGCGCCGTCAACCATCTCAATGCCGTGGCCGACACCCCCGAGCTGCGCGCCGCCTACAACCAGGCGCTGCCCAAGGTCACCGAGTTCACCACCCGTCTGGGCAGCGACGAGCGGCTCTATGCCAAGTACAAGGCGATAGCCCCGGCCAGCCTCAACGCCGAGCAGCGCCAGGCGCACAAGAACGCCCTGCGCAACTTCGCGCTGGGCGGCGCCGAACTCACCGGTGCCGCCAAAGAGCGCTTTGCCGCGATCCAGGAACGCGCCGCCGAGCTGGGCCAGAAATTCAGCGAAAACGCGCTCGACGCCACCGACGCCTTTGCCTACTACGCCGCCCAGGACGAAGTGGAGGGCATCCCCGATGACGTGCTACAGGCCGCGCGCCAGGCCGCCGAGCGCGAGGGCAAGTCCGGCTACAAGCTGACCCTGAAGATGCCCTGCTACTTGCCGGTGATGCAGTTTGCCCGCAGCAGCACGCTGCGCCAGACGCTGTACCGCGCCTACGTCACGCGCGCCTCGGACCAGGCGGGCGGCGACCTGGGCAGGTTCGACAACAGCGCCCTGATCCAGGAACTGCTGGCGCTGCGTCTGGAAGAAGCCCAGTTGCTCAACTACCCCAATTTCGGCACTGTGTCGCTGGTACCCAAGATGGCCGACTCACCGCAGCAGGTGACCGACTTCCTGCGCGAGCTTGCCCGCAAGGCGCGCCCCTTCGCCGAGAAGGACATCACCGACCTGCGTGCCCATGCCGCCGCCCATTTGGGCCTGAGTGACCCACAGGCCTGGGACTGGCCCTTCATTTCCGAGAAGCTCAAGGAGGCGCGCTACGCCTTCAGCGAGCAGCAAGTCAAACAGTACTTCACCGCGCCCAAGGTACTGGGCGGCCTGTTCAAGATCGTTGAGACCCTGTTTGAAGTGACCATCCGCCCTGACGCTGCACCGGTCTGGCACCCTGGCGTCAGTTTCCACCGCATCGAGCGTGACGGCATGCTGGTCGGCCAGTTCTACCTCGACCCCGGCGCGCGCCAAGGCAAGCGCGGCGGCGCCTGGATGGACGATGTGCGGGCGCGCTGGCTACGCCCCGACAATGGTCAGTTGCAGACCCCGGTAGCCCATCTGGTGTGCAACTTTGCCGAGGGCGTGGACGGCAAACCGGCGTTGCTGACGCACGACGACGTCACCACCCTGTTCCACGAGTTCGGACACGGCCTGCACCACCTGCTGACGCAGGTGAATGAGCGCGACGTCTCCGGCATCAGCGGCGTGGAATGGGATGCGGTGGAACTGCCCAGCCAGTTCATGGAGAACTTCTGCTGGGAGTGGGACGTCATCCGGCACATGTCGGCGCACGTGGACAGCGGCGAACCGCTGCCACGCGAGCTGTTCGACAAGATGCTCGCCGCCAAGAACTTCCAGAGTGGCATGCAAACGCTGCGCCAGATCGAGTTCGCCCTGTTCGACATGTTGCTGCACACTGCCCACGATCCGGCACAGGACATCGCACCGCTGCTGCAGCAGGTGCGCGACGAAGTGGCGGTATTGCAGCCGCCAGACTGGAGCCGCACCGCGCACACCTTCAGCCACATCTTCGCCGGCGGCTACGCGGCCGGTTACTACAGTTACAAATGGGCCGAGGTGCTCAGCGCCGACGCTTACGCCGCATTTGAAGAATCCTTGGGGCCAAACGGCTTGCCAAACGTCGAAACCGGTAGAAAATACCGGCAAGCCATTCTGGAGGCCGGTGGTAGCCGGCCCGCCATTGAGTCGTTCAAGGCGTTCCGCGGACGCGATCCCCAGCTGGACGCCCTGCTGCGGCATCAAGGCATGAATTAGGCATTGAGAGAATCGTCGGCCGGATCCAAGCTCCTGCCTGCATCGTTTAAGAGGAACACCACATGAACATCACCGCCCTGCGACTCGGCGCCACCCTGGCCAGCGCTCTGCTTGCTCTGACTGCCGCGCAAGCCCAGACTGTGTACCGCGTGGTCGACCCTGATGGCCGCGTCAGGTTCACCGACCAGCCGCCGTCGCCCAACGAGAAGGCCACCGCCACCTCGGGCGGCAAACCCGTCAGCGCCATACCCAGCGGCCTGCCCTACGAACTGCGGCAGGTCGTGGGCAAGTACCCGGTGACGCTGTACACCGCCAGCGACTGCGCGCCCTGCGTCAGTGCCCGCGAATTGCTGACCGGCCGCGGCGTGCCCTTCACCGAGCGGACCGTCAACACCGCCGAGGACGCCGAAGCCCTCAAGCGTCTGAGCGGCGACACCTCGCTGCCGACTCTGACCATCGGCTCGCAGCGCATCAAGGGCCTGGCCCCGGCCGAATGGCAGCAGTACCTGAACGCCGCCGGCTACCCGCCCTCCTCGC
>Ga0207979_100452_pt1 | contig 10132 bp, 9 predicted proteins | sample LakWasM124_LOW14_2_FD_183936 | JGI IMG/M metagenome (GOLD analysis project Ga0207979, IMG submission 183936) | Freshwater sediment methanotrophic microbial communities from Lake Washington under simulated oxygen tension - Sediment Metagenome... | ecosystem: Environmental > Aquatic > Freshwater >...
CTCGCACCTGCATTGCGGCCAATGCGATCGCTGCTTTGACGCGCTGTACGCCGACGGCCGCTCGGCACTGGCCTCGACCGGGCTGGCCACCGAATAGCGCTTGGCGACCGGTAGCGCTCGTTGCCGCCTTGCGTTATGTCAACCCGTGTCCGGCGGTCGTTTCTATACTTGCCGAGGGCGCTTGGCTGCCCATCAGGAGCAAACCATGGTTACCTCGCAGCGTGTCGGCATCTTGGTCACGGTCTGCCTGAGCATGGCGCTGGCGGCGTGTACCACCACCGGCGTTGGCGGCGGGCAGCTCGCGGCCAACGGTGGCGAGGCACAGCCGGTGGCTTTCAGCTGGCGCAGCACCGATGGCGGCATCACCGGGAGCATGACTGCGGTGACGCCAGGCAAGACCTTCGAAGGCCGCTTCTTCCAGATCACGCAACAGACACGCTCGGAGGTACTCGATCCGCTGTGGCGGCATTGGGGCCATGGCTGGCACGACTGGCCCTACTGGGGCTACCCGGGCCGCGGCCCCTACCCGACCACGCAATTCATCACGCACTACAGCGGCAAGGTGGTGGCCACGCTGGAAGCACCCGAGCAGCAGCGCATGCGCTGCCGCTTCCACCTGGTCGAGCCGGCGCGCGGCATGTCCGGCGGCGGTGAGGGACAGTGCCAGCTTTCCGACGGCCGCACGCTGCGGGCCAGTTTTGCCGGCAAATAGCACGGCGCGGGCAACCTGCCGATGGCGCGGTGGCGGCCCGGCACGGGAGTGAGGAATTGACTGCATTTCGCAAAGAGCATGCGTTTCATGGTCGCCTGGTGATGGTTGGCTTTGGCTGCATTGGTCAGGGCATCCTGCCGCTACTGCTGCGCCACATCGAGATGCGGCCGGATCAAGTGCTGATCATCAGCCGCGGCGACACCAACGCGGCCATCGCCGGCGCCTATGGCGTGGCCTGCCTGGCGAGGGCGCTGACGCCGGACAACTACAACTCGGTGCTGGCGCCACTGCTCGGCGCCGGCGACTTCCTGCTCAACCTGTCGGTGGACGTCAGCAGCGCCGCGCTGATCGGTTTCTGCCAGCCTCGCGGCGTGCTGTACCTGGACACCTGCATCGAACCCTGGGCCGGCGGCTACCTGGACCCCGCGCTGCCGCCCTCGCGGCGCACCAACTACGCGTTGCGCGAGGCCGCTCTGGCGCTGCGCCGGCCCGATCGGCGGGGCAGCACGGCGCTGCTGACCCATGGCGCCAATCCGGGGCTGGTCTCGCACTTGCTCAAGCAGGCCCTGCTCAACGTGGCACACCACAACGACCTCGATACCGAGGCACCCGACTCCCGCGAGGGCTGGGGGCAACTGGCAGCGAAGCTCAACGTACGGGCGGTACACATCGCCGAACGGGACACCCAGGCCAGCACGCGCCGCAAGGCGTTGGGTGAGTTTGTCAATACCTGGTCCGTGGAGGCCTTCATCGACGAGGCTTGCCAGCCTGCGGAGCTGGGCTGGGGCAGCCACGAGCGGCACTTCCCGGCCGATGCCGCGCGCCACGACGCAGGCTGCCAGGCGGCCATCTACCTCAAGCGCCCGGGCGCCAGCACGCGGGTGCGCAGCTGGACGCCTCTGGGCGGGCCGATGCACGGGTATCTGATCACGCACTCCGAATCGATCTCGATCGCCGACTACCTGACCCTGCGCGACGGGGCCAACGTGCGCTACCGGCCCACCGTGCACTATGCCTACCATCCCTGTGACGACGCGGTGCTGTCGCTGCACGAGCTGGCCGCTCGCAACTGGCTGGCGCAGGAACGCGCGCACGTGCTCAAGCACGACATCAACAGTGGCACCGATGAGCTGGGCGTGCTGCTGATGGGCCTCTCGCGTGGCGCCTACTGGTATGGCTCGCAACTGTCGATCGAGCAGGCCCGCGCGCTGTGCCCGGAAAACAGCGCCACCAGCCTGCAGGTCACCGCCACCGCCATGGCCGGCGTGATCTGGGCCATGAAGAACCCCTCGCGCGACGTGCTGGAGCCCGACGAACTACCCTTCGACGAAATCCTGCCGCTGTGTCGCCCCTACCTTGGCCAGATGGTGGGTGTCTACACCGATTGGACTGCGCTGAGCGGGCGCGCACGGCTGTTTGACGAAGACCTCGATCGCGACGACCCCTGGCAGTTCAAGAACTTCCGCGTAACCTGAGACACGCGGCAGCAACCGGAGATACGACATGAACACACTTACCAAGCTGGCACTGGGCCTGATCGGCCAGTTGCGCCCCGAACCCGCCGTTGGCGACGCCGACAGCGTGACCCACCTGCCGCCGGCCAAGACCAGCGGCGGCATGCCGCTGATGCAGGCGCTGTCGGCGCGCCAGTCGCAGCGCGAGTTCGACCCCAAGCCTTTGACGCTGCAGATGATCTCCGACCTGCTGTGGGCGGCGGCCGGCGTCAACCGACCGGGCCTGAACGGACGCACCGCGCCCAGCGCCATGAACGCGCAGGAAGTCGATGTCTATGTCGCGCTGCCGGCCGGGCTGTACCGCTACGCCCCGGCCACGCAGACCTTGCAGCTGGTGAGCGCCACCGACGTGCGCCGCGTCACCGGCTACCAGGACTTCGTGGACAGCGCGCCACTGGACCTGGTGTTTGTCGCCGACCACTCCCGCATGAAACTGGTGCCGGCGGCACAGCGCGAGTCCTACGCCTCGGCAGCGGCCGGCGCGATGGCGCAGAACGTCTACCTGTACTGCGCCTCCAAGGGGCTGGCCACGGTGATCCGCGCCTGGATAGACCGCGCCGCGCTGGGGCAGGCCATGGGTCTTGGCAATGACCAGCAGGTGTTGCTGGCGCAGACCGTCGGGCGTCCCCAGTCGGTGACGCCCCCATGAGCGAAGTCTTCAATTCACTGCGCACCGACGCGGTGGCGCTCGACCTGCTGGCCACCGATCGCGCGGCGCCGGCGGCGCTGGCCGCGCAGCAGCGCCAGCGCCTGACGGCCTTGCTGGAAGCAGCCATGCGCGACTCGCCGCTGTACCGCCACCGGTTGCGCGGCATCGCGCCGGCCAAGGTGCAGCTGGACGCGCTGCCGGTGGTAACCAAGGGCGAACTGGTGCAGCACTTTGACCGGTGGGTCTGCGACCCGCAACTGCGACTGTCGGAGCTGCGCGCCTTCACCGCAGACCCGCGCCGCATTGCCGAGCCCTATCTGGGCAAGTACATGGTCTGGGAGAGCTCCGGCACCAGCGGCCAGAGCGCGATCTTCGTGCAGGATGCGCAGGCCATGGCCGTCTACGACGCGCTGGAAGCCCTGCGGCGCAGCGCGCCCCAACCGCTGCAACGCTGGATGGACCCGCTGTACATGCGCGAACGCATCGCCTTCGTGGGCGCCACCACCGGTCACTTCGCCAGTTTCGTGTCGATCCAGCGGCTATGCCGGCTCAACCCCTGGGCCGCCCAGGCGATGCGCAGCTTCTCGATCCTGCAGTCCACGGCGTCGCTGGTGGAGGCGCTCAATGGCTATGCGCCCACCATCATTTCCACCTACCCGACGGTGGCGGCCCTGCTGGCCGACGAGGCCGCGCGCGGCACCCTCAAGCACCGGCCCAGCGAAGTGTGGACCGGCGGCGAGACGCTGACGCCGGGCGTGCGGCGCTGGGTCGAGAAGTCGCTCAACTGCGCGGTGCGCAACAGCTACGGCGCCTCCGAGTTCCTGAGCATCGGTTGGGAATGCAGCCAGGGCCACCTGCACGCCAACACGGACTGGCTGATCCTGGAGCCAGTCGATGAACGCCTGCGCCCGGTGCCGCCGGGCCAGCCCTCGCACTCCACCCTGCTGACCAACCTGGCCAACACCGTGCAGCCGCTGATCCGCTACGACCTTGGCGACCAAATCACCCTGCACCGGCAGCGCTGCGCCTGTGGCTCGCCACTGCCGGTAATCGAGGTGGCCGGGCGGCAGGACGATCCGCTGACCATGCTGAGCCGCGATGGCCGCGCGGTCATGCTGCTGCCCCTGGCGCTGACCACCGCGCTGGAAGACCAGGCCGCCGTGTTCGAGTTTCAGTTGCGTCAGCGCGACGGCCACACGCTGGAGCTGCGCGTGCCACAGGCCGGCGCCGAGGGCGAGGCCACGCTGGCGCGCTGCCGCAACGTGTTGCGCGGCTTCGCCCAGCAGCAGGGCCTGGGCCATATTCGGCTGATCGAGAAAGCCGGCGCCATGTTGCCGCGCGGGCGCAGCGGCAAGGTGCAGCGCGTGGTGGCCTGCGCCAAGGCGCCGGCGCACAAGACACGGGCACGCGCCGGTTGAGGCGGGCGTGCGCTACGGCCGATGCTGCTCGCCCGGCGGCTCGGACTCCATCGCGGCGCGAATCCTCTCCAGGGCGGCGGCGTAGTCCTCGGCCTGGCCGTACGCCAGGAAACGTTCATAGCGCGTGTGGCTGCCCAGTACCTTGCGAGCGTGCTTGATCGGACAGAAGTACTCCTCCGTGCGGGCCACGATCTCGCTGACATAGGCAATCAGGCCGTTGCCGTAGGCACAGTAAGTGCAATGAAACTTCTCGATGAAGTTCAGGTACTGCAGCTGCTGGCGGTCGTACACAAAATAGTCGCGCCGGCGCACCTTGGCAATGCGGTAGATCGGAAAACAGGTGGCCTGGTAGAAGCTCACGCACAGGTCCAGCATGAGCAGCGGCACAATCATGCTGTAGATGATCGGCCCGGTGAGGAAGTTCTGCGGTCGGTAGGTCACCACCCAACGGAAGAAGCCGGTCTTGAGCCGCCGGTGGGCATTCAGCACCGAGGCCTCGAACTCCACCCGCTTGCCCTTCACCCGGTACAACAACGTGGCCTCGTGCTCCTGCACGGCCCGGCGCAGGTCCTCGTCCAGCGCGGCAATCTGGTCGAGCAGCAGGCGGATTCTCTCGTTCATGGGTGCATCATGCACCCGCCTGAGCGGGGGCACCGGCGGCATCGGCGGGCAGCCGCGCCTGCACATAGTCCACCACATCCTTGAGGCAGACCAGCCGTGCATAGTCCGACTCGGGAATGTCGACGCCGAAGCGCTGATGCAGACTGACCAGAAAGTTGAGCCAGTCCATCGAGTCCAGGTCAACCTGCTGGCGCAGCGGCCGCTCGGGATTCAGTGCCTCGGGCTCGAGTTCCGGCGCGATGGCAGCGAGCAAGCTCAGTACGGTGGTCGTCAGAGTCTGTCGGTCGGTGTTCATGGTGATGCTCCGGGCTTGTCCTGCGGCGCTGTGAAGGCTTGCGCCAGCGCTTGCGGCCGCTGCAGCAACTCCCGCAGTTCGACCAGAAACAGGGCGCCCCGATGACCATCGGAGACGCGATGATCGGCCGCCAGCGTGGCGCGCACGGTTGGCAACGCCCGCACTTCGCCGTCCTGCACCCAGGGGCGCACGAGGATGCTGCCAAAGCCCACCAGCGCCACCTGCGGCGGGTAGATCACGCCAAACACGGCCTCTGCCCCTTGGTCGCCCAGATTGGTGACGGTGATGGTCGGGTCGGACATCTCGGAACTGCGCAGCGAGCCCGCGCGCGCGCGCTTGACCAGATCGGCGAGTTCGCGCATCAGCTGATCCAGCGGCTTTGCGCCAACATCGTGCAGCGCCGGCGCCACCAGGCCGCCACCGCGCAGCGAAATGGCAACGCCGGCATGCACCGGCACGCTGGCCTGAAAGTGCCCATCCCGGTGGAACCCGTTGAGCTCCGGAGTGCGCCGCAGCGCCAACGCCACGGCCTTGAGCAGCAACACGGCAGGCAGCATGCGCTCAGTGATCGGCAGCCCTTCGTTGTGCTGTTGAAGCCAGACCGTCGCGGCCTGCATGGGGATGGTCTCCGCCAGGTAGTAGTGCGGAATCTCGCGCTTGGAGCGACTCATGGCGGCGGCAATTGCTTTGCGCATCTCCGTTTGACGGTCGGCCAGGGCCACAGGCGCGGGTGCAGGCGCAGGCTGCGCCCGCGCCGCTGCCTCGATGTCGGCCAGCGTGACCGACCCTTGTGCGCCGGTTCCGTTGACGCCATCGGGGTCGATGCCAAGCTCCCTGGCGCGTCGGCGCGCGGACGGTGAAACGGGATGCCGCACCGCTGCCGGGGGTGGCGCCGTCTCACCCGGCGCCTGCAGAGTCGCCAGCACCGTGCCCACCGGCACCTTGTCACCCGGCTGCACCAGCAGCTCGGCCATCACGCCGTCGTGCCAGATCTCCACGTCCACCGCGGCCTTGGAGGTGTCGACCACCGCCACCACCTGGCCGCGCTTGACCGTGTCGCCCGGCTTGACATGCCACTGCAGCAGCGTGCCCTCCTCCATGTCGGCGCCCAGCGAGGGCAGCTTGAAGTCGATCATGGCGCAGCCCCCATCAGCGATTGAACCGCCGCCACGATCTTGGCGACCTGCGGCAGCGCCGCTTCCTCCAGGTGGCGGGCATAGGGAATCGGCACCTCTTCGCTGCAGACCCGCGCCAGCGGGGCATCCAGGTCAAAGAAGGCCTGCTCCATGATGCGCGCCATCACCTCGGCGGCCAGGCTGCCGCTGCGCCAGGCCTCGTCCACCACCACGGCACGGCGGCACCTGCGCACCGAGGCCATGATGGTCGCGTCGTCCAGCGGGCGCAGCACGCGCAGGTCCAGCACCTCGGCCGAGATGCCCTGCGCCGCCAGTTCCTCGGCGGCGCGCAGCGCCTTGGGCAGGCAGCCGCCGTGCGTGATCAGGCTCACATCGGTGCCGGCACGGCGCACCCTGGCGCTGCAGATGTCCACCACCGGCGGCGCGCCCTCGGGGATCTCGCCCTCGCTGTTGTAGAGCTGCGCGTGCTCGAACATCAGCACCGGGTCGGGGTCGGCCAGCGCGGCGCTGAGCATGCCGCGGGCATCCTCGATGGTGGCAGGCGCCAGCACCCGCAGGCCCGGCACGTGGGCATACCAGCCCTCGAAACTGTTGGAGTGCTGCGCCGCCACCTGGCGCCCGGCGCCGGTGGCCATGCGGATCACCAGTGGCACCGAGAACTGGCCACCTGACATGTGGCGCAGCATGGCCGCGCTGTTGACGATGGCGTCGAGCGCCAGCAGGCTGAAGTTGACCGTCATGACTTCGACAATCGGCCGCATGCCACCCAGCGCCGCGCCAATGCCGGCACCGACGAAGCCCAGTTCGGACAGCGGCGTGTCGCGGATGCGCTCGGGACCAAACTCGTCAAGCAAGCCTTTGGAGACGGCATAGGTGCCGCCGTAGCGGCCGACATCCTCGCCCATCAGGAACACCCGCGGGTCCGCCCGCAAGGCCTCGCGCAGCGCCTCTCGCACCGCTTCACGGTAGCTGACGCGCCGGCTCACGCTGGGGCCCCCGGCGGGGTGGTGACATCGCGCAGCAGGTCGGCCACCGGCTCCCAGGTGCCGGCTTCGGCAAAGGCCACCGCCTGCTGCACCTCGGCCTGCGCCTGCGCATCAAGCGCCAGGAACTCGGGCTCGCTCAGGCTGCCCTGCGCTTTCAGGCGCGCGCTGAAGGTGTGAATTGGCCCGCGCGTTTTCCAGTCCTCGACCTCGCGCTTGTCGCGGTACAGCTCGGGGTCGAACATCGAGTGCGCCCGGAAGCGGTAGGTGCGCAGCTCCACAAACACCGGGCCACCGGTCTGGCGCACCTGCCGCGCGGCCTGTTGCATCGCGGCCAGCACGGCCACCACGTCCATGCCGTCCGCGCGCACCGTCGCCACGCCGTAGGAGGCGGCCTTGGCACACAAGTCGGTCTGCGCCTCGGAGCGCGCCAGCGCTGTGCCCATGGCGTACAGGTTGTTCTCGCAGCAAAACAGCACCGGCAGTTGCCACAGGGCAGCCAGGTTCATGGCTTCGTGAAAGGCACCCTCGGCCACCGCCCCTTCGCCGAAGAAGCAGGCGGTCAGCGCGGCGCGGCCGGACAGCTTGTCGGCCAGTGCCAGCCCGGCCGACAGCGGCAGGCCACCTCCCACAATCGCGTTGCCACCATAGAAGCGGCTGGCGCGGTCGAACAGATGCATGGAGCCACCACGCCCGCGCGAACAGCCCTCTTGCTTGCCGTACATCTCGGCCATGATCGCGTCCATGCTGAGGCCGCGCAACAAGGCGTGGGCGTGTTCGCGGTAGGTGGCCACCACGTTGTCCTGCGGCGCCAGCGCGCGCAGGGCGCCGGTGGCAACCGCCTCCTCACCGATGTACAGGTGCAGGAAGCCACGGATCTTCTGCTCGCCATACAGCTCGGCGGCCTTCTCCTCCATGCGCCGGATGCGCAGCATGTCGGTCAACACCGCCAGCGCATAGGGCTTGTCCCAAGGCACCGGGCCGGTCGGGGGTGCTGGAGGAATGGCCCCCACGCTTGCCACTTCGTGTGCGGCGCTGCCCCCCGAGGGTGCCCTCGCGCCTTGGGGCGGCCCGGCGGCGCTCGTGTTCACGCGCCGGCCTCCAGCGTGGAGGTGTCGCCTTCGGGCAGGCCGAGTTCGCGCGCCTTGAGCAGGCGGCGCATGATCTTGCCGCTGCGTGTGCGCGGCAGCGCCGGCAGGAAGGCGATCTCCTTGGGCGCCACCGCGGCGCCCAGGCGCTTGCGGGCGTGCGCCAGGATGTCCTGGCGCAGCGCCGGTTCGGGCGCATAGCCGTCCTTGAGCGAGACGAAGGCCTTGACCACCTCGCCCACTATCGGATCGGGCTTGCCTATCACCCCGGCCTCGGCCACCGCCGGGTGCTCCATGAGCACACTCTCGACCTCGAAGGGGCCAATCAGGTGCCCGGCCGACTTGATGACGTCGTCGCTGCGACCGACAAACCAGTAATAGCCCTCGGCATCACGGCGCGCCAGATCGCCGGTCAGGTACAGCTCGCCGGCAAAGCACTTGCGGTAGCGCGCCTCGTTATTCAGATAGCCGCGAAACATCGACGGCCAGCCGGCCTTGAGGGCCAGTTCCCCTTCGACGTCCGGGCGGTCGATGACGCGCACGCGCGGCGGCTCGCCCTCGGCCTCCAGGTGCTCGACGATGCAGGCCTCGACACCGGGAAGGGGCCGGCCCATGGAGCCGGGCTTGATGTCGAACGCCGGGGTATTGGCAATCATGATGCCGCCGGTCTCGGTCTGCCACCAGTTGTCATGAATGGGCAGACCCAACACATCCTGCCCCCACCACACCGCCTGCGGATTGAGCGGCTCGCCCACGCTGGCAACGAAGCGCAAGTGCGGAAAATGGTGCTGGCACGCCAGCTCGGGGCCGGCCTTCATCAGCATGCGGATGGCCGTCGGCGCGGTGTACCAGACGGTGATGCGCTCTGCCTCCAGCAGGCTGTACCAGCGCTCGGCGTCGAACTCCTCGCGGTCCACCAGCGAGGTCACGCCATGCAGCAGCGGCGCGATGATGCCGTAGGACATGCCGGTGACCCAGCCCGGGTCGGCGGTGCACCAGTAGCGGTCCTGCGGCTGCAGGTCCAGCGCGTATCGGCCGGTGACGTAGTGCGTGAGCACTGCGCCATGCACGTGCAGCGCGCCCTTGGGCGTGCCGGTGGTGCCACTGGTGAAGTGCAGCAGCGCCGGCTCCTCGGGCCGCGTGGCGACGGCACTGAACTGATCGCTGGCGCCGCGCATCAGCGTGGCCATGTCCAGCGTGTCAGGCTCATGGGTGGTGCCCCCATCCTCGGCCACCAGCAGCACGTGGCGCAGCGTGGGCATCTGCGCGCGCATCGCCTTGACCTTGCGCAGGTACAGCGCATCGGTGGTGACCAGTACCTGGCCGGCGCCCAGGTTGAGGCGCGCGGCAATCGGCTCGGGACCAAAGGCCGAAAACAGCGGTGTCACCACCGTGCCGTTCTTCAGCGCACCCAGCACCGCGACATACAGCTCGGGCAGGCGCGCGGCGAGCACGAAGAGCCGGTCGCCACGGCCCACGCCGAGCGACTGCAGCACATTGGCAAAACGGCTGGTCTGGCGCGCCAACTCGGCGTAGCTGACGTCCAGCGTCGGCGCGCCACGTGACACGAAACGCAGCGCCGTCTTGTCAGCCAGGGGCGTGGCGGCATGCCGATCCACCGCCTCGAAACCGATGTTCAGGCCCCCGCCGGGCAGGCCCTGCAGGGCGCGGCGCGCCGCGTCCCAACTGAAGGACTGGCGTTCCTGCTCATAGCCG
>Ga0207979_100453_pt1 | contig 10121 bp, 8 predicted proteins | sample LakWasM124_LOW14_2_FD_183936 | JGI IMG/M metagenome (GOLD analysis project Ga0207979, IMG submission 183936) | Freshwater sediment methanotrophic microbial communities from Lake Washington under simulated oxygen tension - Sediment Metagenome... | ecosystem: Environmental > Aquatic > Freshwater >...
CGGGCCTCGTTCCAGAAGTACAGCCCCTGCGCGTCGATACTCAGGCGTACCGTCTCGGGCTTTTGCTCCTGCGCCTGATTGCTGGCGCGCGGCAGGTCCACGTTGACGGCATGCTTCATCACCGGCACGGTGATGATGAAGATGATCAGCAGCACCAGCATCACGTCCACCAGTGGCGTCATGTTGATTTCGTTCATGGTGCCGTCATCCAGCTCGGCCGACATGCCGGCGTCTCCAAAGGCCATGTTGTGCCTCGCTTTCAGGCTTGCCGCATGGGCACCACCCGGGCCGTGCCCGTTGCATTCACGCGCGAGCCGGTGACGAAGTAGGCGTGCAGGTCATGCGCGAAGCGGTTGAGTTTGATCAGTACCGACTTGTTGCCGCGCACCAGTGCGTTGTAGCCCAGCACCGCCGGAATCGCCACCGCCAGACCCAGCGCGGTCATGATCAGCGCCTCGCCAATCGGGCCCGCCACCTTGTCGATGGTGGCCTGGCCGGCCGCGCCGATGCCCATCAGCGCGTGGTAGATGCCCCAGACGGTGCCGAACAGTCCCACGAAGGGGGCGGTGGCACCCACCGAACCGAGAATGGCCAAGCCGGCTTGCAGGCGCGCGGTGCTGTCGTCGATCGAGTTGCGCAGGCTGCTGGTGATCCAGTCGCTCACGTCCAGCGTGTCGTGCAACTGTATCTTGGTGGCGCGGTGGTGCGCGGTGGCCTCGCGCCCGATGGTGGCCAGTTGGTGAAACGGATTGCCATCGGTCGCGCCAAGTTTGGCCAAGCCCGTGGCCAGGTCTTCGCTGTGCCAGAAATCCTCGGTGCTGGCCCCCAGCTTCTTGTACTTCAGGATGTCCAGCGCCTTGACCAGGATGACGATCCAGCAAGCCAGGGACATGGTGAGCAAGGTCAAGGCCACGGTCTTGGTGACCCAGTCGCCGCCGCTCCAGACGGCCATCAAGCCAAGTTGCGAATTCATAAATACTCCAGGAAAAATTGCTTACTCAAGAACAAAGGTGATGGGCACGTTGAACCACATCGCCTCCGCGATGCCGGCGCGTTTGCCGGGCATGTAGCGCCAGCGCTGCACGGTGGCCAGCGCCGACTGGTCCAACCGGTCGAAACCGCTGGACTGTTTGATCTGCGCCTGCTGCGCCGTGCCATCCAGACCGATCAGCGCGCGCACCACCACCTTGCCCTGCTCGCCCAGTCGTTTGCTCAAGGGCGGGTAGGGTGGCTTGGGGTTTTGCAGGTAATCGGCGTCGCTGGAGGGCGGCTCCACACGCGGCGCAGGGGCGGGGGTGTTCGGCGCGGGGCTGACAGGCGCCGTCACCGTCTCGGTGGTGGCCACCGGGTTGATCACGCCCAGCGGGGCGTTGACGGCGGGCATGGGGTCGGCCCGCGCCAGCAGTTCCGGCGCCGGCTGCCGTACCGGTGTCGGGCTTCGGCTGAGCACCGGTCTGACCGGGCTCGGCGCAGGCGGTGTGGGTGGCGGTGGTTCGACGATGGGCGGGGCGGGTTCGATGAACTCGGTCAGCAGTTCGGCCGGCGCCAGCACTTCGACTGCGCGGCGCAGCAGGCCGGTTTGCAGCGCCCACAGTGCCGCGCCGTGGAACAGCAGCACACTGGCCACGACGACGGCAAGGCGGTTGGAAGCGGGCAGACGCATGACGGTGGGGCAGGATTGGAGTCAGAACTTGACGCTGAGCGTGAGCTGCGTCATGCGCCCGGCGCCCGGGACGTAGTGCCCGGAGTACAGCGAGTCGGCAAACAGCTTGTCGCCCACATTGCTGATGTTGCCTTTGAGCATGTAGCGGTCACTGAAGCGGTATTCGCCCATCAGCTCCAACGCGGCATAGCTGGGCGCCAGCCAGCCCGGGTTGCGGTTGGGCGCTTGCTCGCTGCGGAAGTTGACGCCGGCGCCTAGACGCAGCTCGGGGGTGAACTGGTAGGTGCTCCAGACCGTGCCACTGTGCTTGGGCGTCAGGGAGGGGCGCTCGCCCTGGCGTTCGCCCGCGGTGGCGGTGGGCGCGGCCTTGTCGATGGAGGCGATGGGCATCCACATGTAGGAGCCGTAGACCTCCCACTTTGGTGTCAGGCGCCCGGTCGCGTCGATCTCGATGCCGGCGGTGTGGCGCTGGCCGGACAGCAGAAGGGCGGTGGCCGCCGAGTCGGGGTCGGTGTTGCGCTCGTTGTATTTGGTCGAGTGGAAGATCGCCAGGCGCGTGGTGAAGCGGTGGTCGGCGCTGTCGAGCTTGGCTCCAATCTCGAAGTTGCGGCTCTGCTCGGGTGGGGTGTTGGCGCTCAGCGCGCTGTAGGAGTAGGTGTCGGCCGAGGTATTGAATGAGGTGCCATAGGAGAAGTGGAAGGACGCAGCGTCGCTCGGCTGGTACAGCACGCCCAGACGCTGGCTCCAGTCAGAGATGTTCTGTTGGTAGGACGAACTGACGACACCGCCGACCGCGATGTTGTCGAACGCTCCCTTCATGCTGTCATAGCGCAGGCCGCCCAGCACCTTCCAATGCGGCGCGACATGCACCATATCCTGCGCGTAGACCCCCAGGTTGCGGGCCTCGAAGGCGCTGGAGACACTCGGGATGCGCAGACTCTCGTCAATCCAGGCACCGTCGTCCGGCGTGCCCGCCAGCGTCTTGGGTTTGGTGAGTGCCGCAGTCGCTGACGCCGGTGTGGTGGCGCGGTAGACATTCTTGGCCTCCTTCGCATAGTCGATGCCGGCCAGTAGCTCGTGCTTGACGCCCAGCGCAGAAAATTTGCGGCTGTAGTCGCTCTGCAGGTAGAGTGAGTCTAGATCCTGGATCTTGAGGTTGGTGCCGCGCGTCAGGATGGTGCTGGGATTAAAGGAGTCCAGCGCCACCAGCGTGCTGGGGCACTCCGGGTTGCTGACCACGCCGGTGGTGGCGTTGGTGGTCTTCTGACACAGGCGCACCGTACCGGCGCGTTGGTCGCGCTCGTAGCTGCCCTTTCGCAAGGTGGTCTTCAGCTCGCTGTTGTCCTGGAAGCGGTGAATGTGGGTAACGGTCGCATAGTTGGCGTTGCCGGCGTTGTAGTCGCTGGCCATGCCGAAGTAGGCACTGGGGTCCAGGTGCGTGTTGATGGTGGTGCTTTCCACCGGCGACGTCGCGCTGGGCCTGATCCAGGGCAGGCCATAGTTCATGCCGTTGTTGTTCTTCAGGTGGTACAGGCCGAACGAGAACTCGTCGGCCGTGCCTATGCCCAAGCGGTAGTTGGCGGCCAGGCCACGCTTGTCCAGGCTGCTGCCTGCGCCATTGTTGTCGGCCCGGGTCGCCATGACATTGATGCGCAGCGCCTGGTCTTCGCCGGTGTGCAGGTTGAAGTCACCGGTGATGCGCAGGTAGTTGTGGCTCCCCAGCGTGGTGGTGATCTCATGGTCGTCCATGGCGCGTGCCTGTTTGCTGACCTGATTGACCGCGCCGCCGGTGGAGCCGCGTCCGAACAACATCGAGGCCGAGCCGCGCAGCAGCTCGATGCGGTCGTTGTTGAAGGTGTCGCGTTCATAGAAGGCTGGGTCGCGCAGGCCGTCCACAAAGATGTCGCCGGTGGTGGCCAGGGAAAAGCCGCGCAGGCGAATGTCCTCCTCGCCGCCCTCGGCCGCCTGGAAGCTAACGCCGGCAGTGTTGTGCAGCACGTCCTTGAGAGTGTCGAGATTGCGGTCGTCCACCAGTTTCTCCGTCACCACGGTGATGGACTGGGGCACGTCGCGCAGTGGCTGGTTGCCCTTGCCGATGCCGGTGGTGGTGGCGCGCAGGGCGTCCTTGCCCTCGGGCGCTTCGGCACGCTCCTTTACCACTACCGGCTTCAGCGTCTTGTCGGTGTCGGGCGAGGCCTGCTGGGCCATGGCGCCGAGCGGACCGGCCAGCAGTAGCGCACCCAGTGCGAGCCTGGAGGCGCCTCTCGCGCTGGAGGCTGGGGCGGGTGGCTTCGGTTTGGCGCTGGTGTCGGCATTGAGTTTCATGGGGTGTGCGGTGCGGGTGTCGAGTTGAACGTCGGGAGAACGATGCCGGATGGTCCGGCATGGTACAGATTATATTGCAAATACGAATCGTTTGCATTTACAATTGCGAGGAATTTGAATTTGACCTTCAAGGAACAGCGACCCCATGAAAAAACGACATTTCCTGCAACTCAGCGCCCTGGGCGCGAGCGCCCTGTGCTTGCCGCGGCTGGGTCTGGCCCAGACACCGGCCGGCGGTGCGGCGTCGGCGATCACCCTGGCGGCTGGCTGGCGCGGCGGCATGGAGACGACCGGCGATTTTGTTGGTCTGCTGGAGGTGGATTGGCAGCAGGCAAAGGTGACGATCAAGGCAGCGGTGCCGGTGCCAACCCGTGCCCACGGGCTGTTGGCGGAGGCGGGCGGCGGGTTCCTGGCGGTGGCGGTGCGCCCTGGACGGTGGCTATTGCGTTGCGACGCTGATGGCAGGGTGGTGCAAGGTCACCAGCTGGAGACCGAGACCGGCGGCCGCAGCCTTGATGGGCACGCCTGTGCCAGCGCTGACGGCGCCTGGATCTATACGGCGGAGACCGATGCCGACTCCGGTCAGGGATGGGTCTCCGTGCGTGAACGCAGTAGCCTTCGCAAGGTTGCGCAATGGCCGACACACGGAGCCGAGCCACACCAGTTGCTGCTGGATGCGGACGGCCAGCTGATGGTGGCCAATGGCGGGCTGCTTCGCGGCGATGGTGACAAGAAACGCGATGTGCATCGGATGGATTCGTCCCTGGTGCGACTCGACACCCGAACCGGAGAGCGCCTGGGCCAGTGGCGGCTGAAGGACGCGCGATTGGGCGTGCGCCACATGGCATGGAGCGACGTCGCGCAGGCGGGCGCGGGAGCCAGGCGCCTGTTGGGCATTGCCCTGCAGAACGAACACGATGACCTGACGCAGCGCCGCAACGCCCCGGCCTTCGCGGTTTGGGATGGCGATGCCCTGCGCACCCCCTGTATGCTGCCCGTCGGCGGTGGCTATGCGGGCGATATCGTGGCCGGGCCGGAAGGGGGCTTTGTCCTGAGCTGCCTGCGCTCCAATGTCGCGCTGCAATGGCGCCCGTCCGCTCCTGAAGAGATGGTGACGGTTGCGCAATTGCGCGATGCCGGAGCGCTGGCGCCATGGATTGCCCAGCAGGCAGGTGAGGAGCGTGTCGCTCAGTCAGGCGTGTTGCTGGGCGCCGCCGCAGGGCTGGCGCGCTGGCACCCCAGCCTGGCACCAGCAGTACTGAAGTGGCCCGCCGCCATGATGCTGGACAACCACTGGGTTCGGGTGTAAGCGGGGGTCTGGGTGCCGGCTCAAGGCCGGCCCTGCCGTGGCTGAGGTGGCGCCGCCGAGGCGCAGCCATCGCAACCGGCGCCGCAACCGGTGGCCTGCTGCCCGGGCCTCAGTTTGGATTTGAGAGCCACCGGTAGTGGCAGGCACAGCAACGCGTTTCGGATCGGCAGCGTCACCGATGCCGGGGCCAGCCGCAAGGTGCAATAGAGCGCGCAGACTAGCACCAGCGCCGTCACGATCACGACCTCGACCAGTTCATAGAGCGGATGCGCAGGCATGCTCGTCAGACTCCGGTCCAGGCCGCGGCCAGGCGGTAGGTGATGAATGCCGCCAGATACGCCAGCGCGAACAGATAGGCCGCCATCAGCGCGGGATAGCGCCAGGAGTTGGTTTCACGCTTGACCACCACCAGCGTGGAGATGCACTGCGGTGCGAACACATACCAGGCCAGCAGGGCGTAGGCGGTTGCCAGCGACCAGCCGTGGGCGATGATGGGACTCAGGGCCTGGGCCGTCTCCTCGCCGCTGGCCGACAGCGCATACACCGTGCCCAGGGCGCTGACCGCCACCTCACGTGCGGCCATGCCCGGAACCAGGGCAATCGAGATTTGCCAGTTGAAGCCGATCGGGGCAAAGACCACCTCCAGCGCGTGCCCGATCATGCCGGCAAAGCTGTACTGGATGGCCGCTCCCGTCGCGCCCGACGGCGCGGCGGGAAAGCTGGCCAGGAACCACAGCAGCACCATCACCGCGAAGATGATGGTGCCGACCCGCTGCAGGAAGATGATGGCGCGCTGCCACAGGCCCAGCAGCACATTGCGCAGGTTGGGCAGGCGGTAGGGCGGCAATTCCAGCATCAGAGGCTGGTAGCTGCTGCGCATCCAGACGCGCTTGAAGATCCAGGCCACCGTCATGGCGGACACGATGCCCGCCACATACAGGCCGAACAAGGTCAGTCCCTGAAGATTGAACCAGCCCACCCGCTGTGGCGGAATGAAGGCGCCAATCAGCAGGGCGTAGATGGGCAGCCGGGCCGAACAGGTCATCAGCGGCGCCACCATGATGGTGGCCAGGCGGTCGCGCCAGTTCGGAATGGTGCGCGTGGCCATGATGCCCGGCACGGCACAGGCAAAGCTCGACAGCAGCGGAATGAAGGCGCGGCCCGACAGGCCCACCTTGCCCATCAGGTTGTCCAGCAGGAAGGCCGCGCGCGGCAGGTAGCCGGAGTCCTCCAGCAGCAGGATGAAGAAGAACAGGATCAGGATCTGCGGCAGGAACACCACCACGCCACCCAGGCCGGCCACCACCCCGTCGGCCAGCAGGCTCTGCAGCATGCCTGCGGGCAGGTTGGCCTTGATGGCGGTGCCAAGCCAGGCTACGACTTCCTTGATGGCATCCATCGGAACCGTGGCCCATGAGAATACCGCCTGAAATACCAGCATCAGCAGCAACGCCAGCAGCGACAGTCCCCACACCGGATGCATCACCACGGCATCGAGTTTGTGGTTGAAGCGTTGCACCCGCGCGGCCTGCGGCACGGCGGCGGCGAGCACCCGCTTGACCTGCAATTGCAGGGTGAGCTGGTCGGGCAGCGGCGTGGCGTGACGCGCGGGCGCCGAGCGCGACAGCGCCTGCCGGGCGGCCGCCAGCAGCGCCTCGCGGCCGTTGTCGAGCTCGCGACCGCGCAGGCGCGCCAGCCAGTTGCCCAGCAGGCTGTTGTCGACCGCGACGGTTTCAATCACCGGCAGGCCGAGCTCCTGCGACAGGCGCGCCACGTCGATCTGCAGGCCGTGGGCGCGCGCCACGTCCATCATGTTGAGCGCCACCACCATAGGCTTGCCCAGTGTGCGCAACTGCAGCACCAGGCGCAGATTCATGCGCAGGTTGGTGGCATCCACGACCGCCACCATGCCGTCCGGGGCCGGCTCGCCGGGGCGCAGTCCCATCAGGACATCATGCGTGACGGCTTCGTCGGCGGTGGTGGGGTTCAGGCTGTAGGTGCCCGGCAAGTCGACGATGGAAAGCGTGTCGCCGTCGGCCAGCGTCACGCTGCCCTGTTTGCGCTCGACCGTGACGCCGGCGTAGTTGGCGACTTTCTGCCGGGCGCCGGTCAGCAGGTTGAAAAGAGCGGTCTTGCCGCAGTTGGGGTTGCCAACCAGAGCAATGCAGGCTGGCGTTGCGCTCATGCGCCGGCCGTGGGGCTGTCGTGGTGCACTTCGATGCAGGCTGCCTCGAGCGCGCGCAGCGCGAACACGGTTTCGCCCACCTGAACCGCCAAGGGCTCGCGCCCACCCGGACCGCGTCGCAGTACGGTGATGGATTCGCCGGGAAGGAAGCCAAGTTCTGCCAGTCGCGAGGTGACCTTGGAATCGTGCGGGTGCCCCAGCGGAGCGCGCAAGCCGACGATGGTGGCGGGCTGCTGCTTGCCAAGCTGGTCAACAAAGCGTTGCTTGCGAGTGGAGGATGCTGCGGGTGCGGTCATGGTTCGCCGGTGCCGCCTTCATGGTCAGCCCGGTCCGGGCAATTGATGCTGATATTTTAGGTCTTTTGGTTGCAAATGGCAATGATTCGCAATTAAGACGTTCCGAAACCAGTCAATAGCTCAGCCGCTCCGGCCGAATCTCCTGCAGGATGGTGGTGGCAATCTCTTCGATCGACTTGGTCGTGGTCGACAGCCACCGGATGCCGGTGCGCCGCATCATGGCTTCGGCCTCACTCACTTCCATGCGGCAGTTCTCCAGTGAGGCGTATTTCGAGTTGGGACGGCGCTCGTTGCGGATTTCACTCAGGCGCTCGGGGTGGATCGTCAGCCCGAACAGCTTCGCCTTGTGCGCCCGCAGCGCCGGTGGCAACTGCTGGCGCTCAAAGTCTTCGGGAATCAGCGGGTAGTTGGAGGCCTTCAGGCCGTACTGCATGGCCAGATACAGCGAGGTCGGCGTCTTGCCGCTGCGGCTGACGCCCACCAGGATCACGTCGGAGTGCTCGAGGTCGCGGTTGGACTGGCCGTCGTCGTGTGCCAGCGAGAAGTTGATGGCCTCGATGCGGCTCTGGTACTCCTTGCTCTTGCTGGCGTCGCTGAAGCGGCCGATGCGATGGTGGGACTTGATCTGCAGTTCCTGCTCCAGCGGGTGGACGAAGGTGCCGAACATGTCGAGCAGCATGCCCTGGCAGCCCTCCTGGATGACCTTGAGCACCTCCATGTTGACCAGCGTCGTGAAGACGATGGGCCGCTTGGCGTCGATCACCCCCGCGTGGTTGATCTGTCGCACCGCCTGGTGCGCCTTGTCCACGGTGTCGATGAAGGGCAGGCGAATGTGGCGCGCACGTGTTTCGAACTGGGCCAGGATGGCGTTGCCGAAAGTCTCGGCCGTGATGCCGGTGCCGTCTGACACGAAGAAAACGGTGCGGTTGGACATGGTGATGCGGTGGGGGTGTTCAGTAATCTGCAAGCACGACCTGGCGGCAAATGCCGCACGGGTCCTACAATGGCTGCAATTTATCTCATTTCATCCATGCAGACGCTTGACTCACTTGAACAACAACAGTGTCATGCACGCTGCACGGGCGCCCCTGTCGGACCAGAACGACCCGGGGAACGCGTTGAGCCGGTTTCAACTTCTGGAGCTTTCCCATGTCTGCACTTTTCAGCCCGACCGCCCTGGTCGTACCGTTTGAAAACCTGAGAATGAGCGATGTCGAGGCCGTTGGCGGCAAGAACGCCAGCCTCGGCGAGATGATTTCACACCTGCCCACGGGTGTGAAAGTGCCCACCGGCTTTGCCACCACGGCACACGCATTCCGGGAGTTTCTGGCTTTTGAGCAGCTGGGTGCTCGCATCAACGAGAAGCTCGGCGCGCTTGACACGGAAGACGTGCGCGCGCTGGCGCAAGTGGGCGCAGAGATTCGCGCAATGGTCGAGGCGCAACCTTTCCCAGCTGCGCTGGAGCAGGCGGTTCGCGAGTCCTTTGCCGTGCTCAGCGCCGGCAACCGCGAGGCCACGTTTGCCGTGCGCTCGTCGGCCACCGCCGAGGACTTGCCCGATGCGTCCTTCGCCGGTCAGCAGGAGACCTTCCTGAATGTGCACGGCATCGAGGAGATCCTGCACAAGATCCGCGAAGTGTTTGCCTCGCTTTACAACGACCGCGCCATCAGCTACCGGGTGCACAAGGGTTTTGCGCATGAGCATGTGGCGCTGAGCGCGGGTATCCAGCGCATGGTGCGCTCCGACCTGGGCGCCGCCGGTGTGATGTTCACGATTGACACCGAGTCCGGTTTCGAGGACGTGGTATTCATCACGTCCAGTTATGGACTGGGCGAGACCGTGGTGCAGGGGGCCGTCAATCCGGACGAGTTCTACGTGCACAAGCCGATGCTGCGCGCCGGCAAGCGCGCCCTGATCCGGCGCAGCCTGGGCTCCAAGCTGATTCAGATGCAGTTCACCACCGCCGAGGAAAAGGCGGTCGGCGGCAAGCTGGTGAAGACCACCGAGGTGCCGGCCGAGCTGCGCAACCGTTACTCGCTCACCGATGCGGACGTCGAGAAGCTGGCGGGCTACGCGATGGTGATCGAGCAGCACTACGGTCGCCCGATGGACATTGAATGGGGCAAGGATGGGCTGGATGGCGAGCTGTACATCCTGCAGGCCCGGCCCGAGACCGTCAAGAGTCAGGCCGCCGGCAAGTCGGAGCACCGCTACAAGCTCAAGGGCAAGAGCGCGGTGATCGTCGAGGGCCGCGCCATCGGCCAGAAGATCGGCACCGGGCCGGTGCGCGTCGTGCACAACATCAGCGAGATGGACAAGGTGCAGGCTGGCGACATCCTGGTC
>Ga0207979_100454_pt1 | contig 10109 bp, 8 predicted proteins | sample LakWasM124_LOW14_2_FD_183936 | JGI IMG/M metagenome (GOLD analysis project Ga0207979, IMG submission 183936) | Freshwater sediment methanotrophic microbial communities from Lake Washington under simulated oxygen tension - Sediment Metagenome... | ecosystem: Environmental > Aquatic > Freshwater >...
ATGGCTATCGGTCGCACATTCCAAGAATCGTTCCAAAAAGCATTACGCGGCCTTGAAGTTGGTGTGGATGGCTTGGACGAAAAAACAACGGATCTAGACACCATCACCAAAGAAATTGGTGTGCCTGGCCCTGAGCGTATTTGGTACGTGGGGGATGCGTTCAGAATGGGCTTGAGTGTTGATGAAGTATTTAATATTTCCAAAATTGACCCATGGTTCTTAGTGCAGTTGAAAGACATCATTGACCGTGAGCAAGCCCTAAAAGGCAAACATATTGCGGATTTAGATAAAGCGGCTTTATTACAACTGAAGCGTAGAGGCTTTTCTGATAGGCGCTTGGCTAAGTTATTAGATACTGACCAGCATGCTGTGCGTGCTTATCGTCAAGCATTGAGCGTGCGCCCTGTCTATAAGCGCGTAGATACCTGCGCAGCTGAGTTTGCGACGAATACTGCCTATATGTACTCAACTTATGAAGAAGAGTGTGAGTCTAAGCCTACAGATAAAAAGAAAATCATGGTGTTAGGTGGTGGTCCAAATCGTATCGGCCAAGGTATTGAGTTTGACTACTGCTGTGTGCATGCTGCATTTGCAATGCGCGAAGATGGTTATGAAACCATTATGGTGAATTGTAACCCTGAAACAGTTTCTACTGATTACGACACTTCAGATCGTTTGTACTTCGAGCCAGTCACGTTGGAAGATGTGTTGGAAATCGTTGCACTAGAAAAGCCAGTGGGCGTGATTGTGCAGTACGGTGGACAAACACCGCTTAAGCTTGCGCGTGATTTAGAAAAAGCTGGTGTGCCAATTATTGGCACCACGCCAGATGCTATTGATAAAGCTGAAGACCGTGAACGTTTCCAGAAAATGTTGCAAGAATTAGGATTAAAACAACCACCAAACCGTACAGCCAGAACGCCAGAAGAGGCGATTCGTTTGGCAATGGAAATAGGCTATCCTTTAGTAGTGCGTCCTAGTTATGTGCTAGGCGGCCGCGCGATGGAGATCGTACAGGAGCAAAGTCAACTTGAGCGCTATATGCGTGAAGCTGTTAAAGTTTCTAACGAGTCCCCAGTATTGCTTGATCGTTTCTTAAATGATGCACTTGAAGTGGATGTGGATGCATTGTCTGATGGGCAAGAAGTGATTATTGGCGGTATTATGGAACACGTTGAACAAGCGGGTGTTCACTCTGGTGACTCAGCATGTTCATTGCCACCATATAGCTTGTCAGCTAAGTTGCAAGATGAGCTACGCGTACAAACCAAGCAAATGGCAAAGGCGTTGGGTGTGGTTGGGTTAATGAACGTGCAGTTTGCGATTCAGGGTGAAACAGTTTATGTCCTTGAAGTGAATCCTCGTGCATCTCGAACAGTGCCTTTCGTATCTAAGGCGTGTGGTTTGCAGTTGGCTAAGGTAGCTGCACGTTGTATGGCTGGTCAAACGCTTGCATCCCAAAATGTGACACGAGAGATTATTCCACCATTCTATTCAGTTAAAGAAGCTGTGTTCCCGTTTATTAAGTTTCCAGGCGTAGATACGATTCTAGGTCCTGAAATGAAATCAACAGGTGAGGTCATGGGGGTAGGCAGTACTTTTGCTGAGGCCTTCTTGAAATCACAGCTTGGCGCTTCAACTAAGCTACCTGAAGGTGGTCGTGCATTTATTAGCGTGCGCAAAGAGGATTACCTGAAAGTAGTGGAAATTGGCCAGCAGCTTCATCAGTTAGGTTTTGAGTTAGTCGCTACAAAAGGCACAGCCTCAGCCTTAGTTGAGCATGGTTTGAAAGTGCAAGCAGTCAATAAGGTGGCAGAGGGTCGCCCACATATTGTTGATATGATTAAAAACGGAGATATTAGCTTTATCGTGAATGTGACGGAAGATAAGCGTGCTGTTGCAGACTCATATGAAATTCGTCGCACAGCGTTGCAAAATAAAGTGACTTACTACACGACCATTGCGGGTGCTAAAGCAGCTTGTATTGGTATGGCGCATATGCAAGAGTTGCAGGTAGAATCATTGCAGAACTTGCATAAACAGCTAAGCTAAAATAAACTAAAGCTAATTAGTATATAATCAATTTTACTTTTGAAACCACGCTCATGTGAGTGTGGTTTCTTTTTTATTCGAGGGTGTAGTATGGCATTGAGTCAATTTCCGGTAACTATTCGCGGTGCAGAATTGTTAAAAGAAGAATTACAGCGTTTACGTGGTGTTGATCGTCCAAATATTATTCAGGCAATTGCAGAAGCACGTGCACAAGGTGATTTATCAGAAAATGCAGAATATGAGTCAGCAAAAGAACGTCAAAGTTTTATTGAAGGACGCATTGCTGAGTTAGAGGCAAAGCTGTCTAACTTGCAAATAATAGACCCGCAAACATTAAATGCGGAAGGCCGTGTTGTGTTTGGCGCAACAGTTAATATTGAAGATTTAGATTCAGGTGATAATAAGACTTATCAAATTGTTGGCGAAGATGAAGCTGATATTAAGAATGGTAAGATTTCAGTAAGCTCACCAATTGCACGTGGTTTAATCGGAAAATCTGCAGGAGATATTGCAGAAGTTTCAGCACCTGGTGGCGTTAAAGAGTATGAAGTACTAGATGTGCTATATATCTAAATACTATATATTTAAATAAAGGTGACGCTGTGGCTTATCGACTATCTTTGATTTTAATTGCTTTGTGGGCAGGAGCTTTGTGGAGCACTGGCATGAGTGCATATGTGCTGTTTGATAGTCTACAAGACAAGCAGTTGGCAGGTAGTCTTGCTGGGAAGTTATTTAATGTGGTGACATATATCGGCTTTGCGAGTGCATTTTATTTGCTTATTCATCGCTTGGTGCAGTTTGGTACATCAGCACTTAAACAGTCGTTCTTTTGGGCTGTTTTTGTGATGTTGCTATTGGTGCTAGCTGGTCACTTTGGTATTCAACCTATATTAGAGGGGTTGAAATCTCAAGCTTTTCCAGCGGATGTGATGCAGAGTGTATTTGCGGATAGGTTCAGAAACTGGCATGGCATTGCCAGTTTAGCCTATGTGTTTGAATGTGTGCTTGCGCTCGTGATGGTACTAAAAGCACGTTAATGCTTGGTTGCTAACTAGTTCAAACAAATCGGCCTACTTCTTGGAGCAGGCCGCATGTATTAAAGTTTAGGAATTACTACTTTAGCACTTTCTTTGATAGTGCTGCTTGCACGGTAGAATACCAGTTGTTTCCCAATGTGATGCACAGCAATAGCATTAGTAAGTTTGCAGACTTCATCATACATAGCTTTGCGTGCCTCACGGTCATCTCCAGCTACTTGCACTTTAATGAGTTCATGAGCATTTAAGTTAAGTTCGATTTCTTTAACTACATTTTCCGTTAAACCGTTATTGCCTATCATGACAACTGGGTTTAAGCTATGAGCAAGGCCTCGTAGGTGTGCGATTTGTTTGGTACTTAGTTTCATATTTTTTAGCAGTATTAATTAGTTAACTATTTTAACACGAAGCAATGTTTATTTGATGGCAAAGTATCAACAATGAAACCTACACGTACCAGTAAAGCTTGGATGCAAGAGCATCTAAACGACCCTTATGTAAAACTTGCGCAAAAAGATGGATATCGTGCACGAGCAGCATATAAGCTCATGGAGATAGATGATAAAGATAAGTTAATCAAGCCTGGCATGACGATTGTGGATTTGGGGTCTGCCCCGGGCAGTTGGTCTCAAGTTGCTGTGCAGCGGTTAAAAGGGCATGGAAAAGTAATTGCACTTGATATATTGGACATGAGCCCAATTGGTGGCGTGACCTTTTTGCAGGGCGACTTCCGTGAAGAGTCAGTGCTTAGATTGTTAGAGCAAACATTAAATAATGTGAAAGTAGACCTTGTAATTGCAGATATGGCCCCCAATATCAGTGGAGTAAAAGATGTGGATCAGGCTGGCGCTGCTTATTTAACAGAGTTGGCATTGGATTTTAGTCAAGAGTGGTTGAAACCAAGTGGAAACTTTTTGGTCAAGGTATTTATAGGCGCAGGTTTCGAAGAAATTTTGCAAAATATGCGTCAAATGTTTGATAAAGTAGTGACTCGTAAGCCAAAAGCATCACGTGATAGAAGCAGTGAAGTTTATTTGCTAGGAATAGGTCGTAAACCTTAAAAAATTGGGTTAAACTGCTTTTATAAGACCTAAAATACTTAAGAAATTTAAGCGTAGTAGTTGTTGATAAAAGGATAAAGATTTTGAACAACGTGTTTAAGAATGTTGCTATTTGGTTAGCAATCGCCATGATACTGATGGCGGTATTCAACTTGTCTGGCGTAAAGGGTAACGCCGATGACCAAATTGTATATTCACAATTTATTCAAGACGTTAAAGACGGACGTATTGCCAAAGTGCAGATAGATGGCCGCGTGTTGCGTGGTACTACCCAAGAGGGTAAAAAGTTCAATACTTACGCACCTTCTGATCCTTGGCTTGTATCTGACTTACTTAAATACAATGTTGCAGTTGAGTCTAAACCTGAAGAAGAGCAATCATTGCTCATGAGCATTTTTGTGTCATGGTTCCCGATGATTTTACTGATTGGTGTTTGGATATTCTTTATGCGCCAAATGCAAGGCGGTGGTAAAGGTGGTGGCCCATTCTCTTTTGGAAAAAGTAAGGCTCGTCAATTAGATGAAGGTAACAACCACACAACATTCGCTGATGTCGCAGGGTGCGATGAGGCTAAAGAAGAAGTATTTGAGTTAGTAGAGTTTTTGCGTGATCCATCCAAATTCCAGAAGCTAGGTGGTCGTATTCCACGTGGTGTGTTAATGGTAGGTCCTCCAGGAACAGGTAAAACCTTACTGGCGCGTGCCATTGCTGGTGAAGCTAAGGTTCCATTCTTCACGATTTCAGGTTCTGATTTCGTCGAAATGTTTGTTGGGGTTGGTGCGTCACGTGTGCGTGATATGTTTGAAACTGCTAAAAAGAATGCACCATGTATCATTTTTATTGATGAGATCGATGCGGTTGGTCGCAGCCGTGGTGCAGGCACTGGCGGTGGTAACGATGAACGTGAGCAAACACTCAACCAAATGTTGGTTGAAATGGATGGCTTCGAAGCTAATTCAGGCGTGATTGTGATTGCGGCAACTAACCGTGCTGATGTTCTGGATAAAGCGTTGTTGCGTCCAGGCCGTTTTGACCGCCAGGTAATGGTTGGGTTGCCTGATATTAAAGGTCGTGAGCAGATTCTATTAGTGCACATGCGTAAAGTGCCGATTGATCCTGATGTTAAAGCAGATATCTTGGCACGTGGCACGCCTGGTTTTAGTGGTGCGGATTTGGCAAACCTTGTGAATGAATCAGCATTATTTGCTGCACGTCGTAACAAGCGCACTGTAGATATGCAAGATTTTGAAGATGCTAAAGATAAGATTTTCATGGGTCCTGAGCGCAAGTCGATGGTGATGCGTGAAGATGAGCGTCGTAATACCGCTTACCATGAGTCCGGCCATGCAGTAGTTGCTAAATTGCTACCAAAAGCAGACCCAGTGCATAAAGTGACGATTATGCCGCGCGGATGGGCATTAGGTTTAACATGGCAGTTGCCAGAGTTTGATCGCATTAGTAATTACAAAGACAAAATGTTGGAAGAGATTTCTATTTTGTTTGGTGGCCGTATTGCAGAAGAAATCTTTATGCATCAAATGTCTACAGGTGCCTCAAACGATTTTGAACGTGCGACAAAACTAGCGCGGGATATGGTGACACGTTATGGTATGAGTGATGCGATGGGTACTATGGTCTACACTGGAAGTGAGCAGGATTCATTTTTTGGTAGCATGAGCTCTAAAACCGTTTCAGAAGCGACACAGCAGAAAGTTGACGCTGAGATTCGTCGCATCCTTGATGAGCAATACAACATCGCGCGTAAGTTGCTTGAAGATAATAGCGATAAAGTTGAAGCAATGACGGCTGCTTTATTAGAGTATGAAACGATTGATGCCGACCAGATTAACGACATCATGGCTGGTGTACCTGTGCGTGAGCCAAAACCACGCCAAGCTAAAGTTCCTCCAGCGAGTGATGCAGGTTCTTCTGGACCAAGTGCGGCACCTACAGGAGCGCCTCAACATAGCGCGAATACCTAAGTTAATTAAATTGCTAATATAGGGGTTGACTTAGTAATGAGTTGAAAAGGCTAGATTTAATCTAGCCTTTTTTATTGGCTGAAATTGTGAATAACTGCATCAGCGTTGATTCATATTTTAGGTTTAGTTTAATCACCATGCTTAAACTGTTAGCAATGACTTTACGCGCTAACGGCTTTTATGCGGATTAAGTATAATTAGCATATGCAGACTCAATATCTATTTAATTGCGGTAAATATCAGCTCAACTTAAATCGACCTCATGTGATGGGGATTGTTAATGTGACGCCTGATTCATTTTCTGATGGCGGTAAATATTCCAGCACTGATCTAGCTGTAGAGCATGGTTTAGCATTAATTGCAGAAGGTGCTGATATTTTGGATATTGGCGGGGAGTCCACAAGGCCTGGTGCGCCACCTGTCAGTCTTGATGAAGAGTTAAGACGAGTGATGCCTGTTATCGAGGCATTAGCTGCGGTATCAACTGTGCCGCTGTCGATTGATACCTATAAGCCAGAAGTCATGCGTAGCGCGATTGCTGCAGGTGTTGATATCGTGAATGATGTACGTGCGCTACAAGAAGATGGTGCTGTCGAAATCGTTGCTAAAAGTGATGTTGGCGTATGTTTGATGCATATGCAGGGGATGCCGCAAACGATGCAGTTAGCACCAAGCTATCAAGACGTTGTGAGTGAGGTGGTGCAGTTTTTAACAGACAGAATGTATGTAGTGACTTCGGCGGGCATTGCGATAGATCGTATTGTATTAGACCCGGGCTTTGGCTTCGGAAAAACCACTGCACATAATATTGCATTAATACAACATCTAACAGAGATTGACGCTATTGGTAGGCCTTTGCTGGTAGGATTGTCGCGTAAATCCATATTAGGAAAAATTGCTGGTGGCGATGAACAGCAACGTTTGCATGCTGGGCTTGCCTCTTCGGTAATATCAGCAATGAAAGGTGCTAAGATTGTGCGCGTACATGACGTGAAGGCGACAGTTGATGCACTTAAAATTGTCACGGCTGTGATGCCTGTTTAATGTGCACATTCGTTAGCAAGTTTTTTAAAGAAAATGGTTGGAAGAAATAGTGATGAGTAAAAAATACTTTGGTACAGATGGTATTCGTGGACGTGTAGGCGATGCATTAATTACGCCAGAGTTTGTCATGCGGTTAGGTTATGCAGCAGGGCGAGTACTGACCAGTATTGATAGTCATTTAGCTAAAGGGGCGCACCCTGCTGTGTTAATTGGTAAGGATACTCGTATTTCTGGCTATATGCTTGAAGCAGCATTAGAGGCAGGCTTGTCAGCAGCAGGGGTGGATGTTTTATTGACGGGACCTATGCCAACTCCAGCAGTTGCTTATTTAACACGTGCGTTGAGAGCGCAGGCTGGTATTGTTATTTCTGCATCTCATAATCCTTATTATGATAACGGGATTAAGTTTTTCTCAAGCCTAGGTACTAAGTTGCCAGATGATGTTGAACATGCAATCGAGGCTGCACTTGATGAGCCAATGCAAGTGATGGAATCAGCTAAGCTTGGTAAGGCGCGTCGTATTGATGATGCAGCAGGTCGTTATGTTGAGTTCTGTAAAAGTACTTTTCCTAACCAATTAGATTTGCGTGGATTAAAAATCGTTTTGGATTGTGCGCATGGTGCTACTTATCATGTGGCACCACCTGTGTTTCATGAGCTAGGTGCGGAAATCGTTGTCATTGGCAACCACCCTGATGGCTTGAATATTAATGAAAAAGTGGGATCTACTCATCCACAAGCGCTGCAGGAAACGGTAGTTAAGCATCAGGCAGATTTGGGTATTGCTTTTGATGGTGATGGTGACCGAGTAATGATGGTCGACCATGAAGGACGATTGTTAGATGGGGATCAGTTGCTTTATATTATTGCCGCAGCGCGTCAGCAGGCTGGTCTATTGCAGGGTGGTCTTGCTGGCACGTTGATGACGAATTTAGCATTGGAACATAAGCTTGCAGCGATGAATATCCCTTTTGCGCGTGCAAAAGTAGGTGATCGCTATGTACTTGAACTACTAAACCAAAATAACTGGCAATTAGGTGGTGAGAATTCTGGGCATATCTTAACCTTAGATAAACATAGTAGTGGGGATGGCATTATCGCTGCATTACAAGTGTTGCACGCAGTGATTCAGACTGGTAAAACTTTGAGCGAGCTAGGTGCGGACTTAACACTTTATCCGCAGGTGTTAATTAATGTAACGACTAAGCAAAAAATCGATTTGGATAATGCGTTGATTCAAGATGCAGTGAAGCAAGCTGAAGCCGAGTTAAAAGACTCTGGTCGTGTGTTGTTAAGAGCATCAGGAACCGAGCCAAAAATTCGCGTGATGGTTGAGGGTGAAAATCAGGTTCAGGTTAAAGCGTTAGCCCAAGCCATTGCTGACGTAGTGAACCAGGTTGCATCTTAATCTATGATGTACAGTATTTTATCGCTTGGTAGGCTACAGTGACTTTATCAGCAGTCAGATAGGACTGCTTTAGTAGTAGACATCTGATTTAACATTTCATTTACTTGTTGGATTGAACCTAACTATTTTTATGTTCAATTCAACAAAGCTTCATTTGTTGTTCATCAATCCTTCATATTTCAATGACAAGCTAACTCCAGTTTAACTAACATTGGAGGTGAATGATGACATCTAAAATGCGATTGTATTTACATCGTATGCATCAGCTAGATAGCAATGTATGCGTAGCGGTTAATCATACAAGCCGCTATAAATTGGTGCGTGATGGTTTTAGAATGGTGAGTCGATTGGGCGATGGTGTGTTCTGGTATGTGCTGATGACGACAATCTTACTGATCAAAGGCAGTGATGGGTTAGTCCCAGTGTTGCATATGGGTTTGGCTGGGTTGTCTGGTACGTTGTTGTATAAGTGGTTAAAGGGTAAAACTTTGCGTCCTCGTCCTTATGAAGTAAGGCAGGATATTTGGTTAACAGGGACGCCGCTTGATAAATTTAGTTTTCCATCAGGGCATACGTTACATGCAGTTGTGTTTAGTACGGTAGCGATAACTTACTATCCACAATTATCTATCGTGTTGTTGCCTTTTACGCTAATGGTTGGGTTGTCTCGTGTGGTCTTAGGACTGCATTATCCTAGTGATGTATTAGCAGGTGCTCTTATTGGCGTCACGTTAGCGATGCTGTCTTTTCTAGTGATTTAGTCGGATGCAACATCTGTGATCTAACATCTGTGATCTGATGTTTTAATCACCAAGTGATGATAAGTGGTTTGGTTTTATAAAATATTGCACAGGTTGCGGGTGCGTTTGGCGTAAGTGATTTAAACATGCTTCACGCCATAATTCTAATTGATCTATGCTGACATTTTTTAGCTCAGCTTCATAAGCAGGTTGGCTTCCATTAAGTACTTTACCAATATCAGCTAACGCTATCTGCGTTTTTGCTACGTAGTAAATGAAATTGTGGTTAACACTTCGGTCAATCACAAGTGCGACTCTGTGAATCATCTGAGGCAGTTTGATGCTTCTTAATAACCTATCACCCAATGCAAGACGCTTAATGGCAGTGCTGGTGATGTGTTCATCACAGTTAAAGTGCACTGAAATAAATCTCGTTATGATGGTGCTGTGTTTTTTGAGCAATCTATGTGGTGAGGTGTTGAGCAATGGTGCTAGATAAGCATCCATTGCCCATTCAGAAGTGATGTGTGTAAACATCGTGCTTTTAAACCACATGGCTTCATGGGCTGGTACAAAATGATGATGTGCAATCACATCAATATATAAATGACTGGCATAGCCGATTGCAATCGCAATTTCTTCGTCAGACTCTGCAGCATTGATTAGCTGGTGCACGTTTCCCCATAAGTGGGTTTTTTTGAAATGTTGATGAATCAGTGCTAAGTCAGGGATACATGCGCCAGCCATCACTAAATCTGGGAATTTTTTAATCGCCCTTTGCA
>Ga0207979_100456_pt1 | contig 10088 bp, 13 predicted proteins | sample LakWasM124_LOW14_2_FD_183936 | JGI IMG/M metagenome (GOLD analysis project Ga0207979, IMG submission 183936) | Freshwater sediment methanotrophic microbial communities from Lake Washington under simulated oxygen tension - Sediment Metagenome... | ecosystem: Environmental > Aquatic > Freshwater >...
CGGCAACTGCATGCTGCCGGAGTACGGCCCGCAACTGGCGCCCGAGCTCACGCCGCGCATCATGCCGGTGGGCACCTACATGGTGGCCACCGCGCCGCTGGACCCCGCCCTGTGCCGGCGCCTGATCCCCAGCAACGCCTCGGTGTGCGACAACAATTTTGTGCTGGACTACTACCGCTTCAGCGCCGACCACCGCATGCTGTTTGGCGGGCGCGTCAGCTACACCACTACCACGCCGGCCAACCTGCGCCACAGCATGGCGCGGCGCATGGGCCAAGTGTTCCCCGAGCTGAGCGATGCGCCGATCGACTACGTCTGGGGCGGCTTTGTCGACATCAGCATGAACCGCGCCCCCGACTTCGGGCGGCTGGGCAACAACGTGTACTACCTGCAGGGCTTCAGCGGCCACGGCATCGCGCTGACTGGCCTGGCCGGCAAGCTGGTGGCGCAAGCCATCGAAGGCCAGGCCAGCCGCTTTGACGTGTTCGCCCGTCTGAAGCACCGCAACTTCCCCGGCGGCAAGCTGCTGCGCATGCCCAGCCTGGCGATTGGCATGGCGTATTACCAGTTGCGGGATTTGTTGTAGGCGGTGGAGTGGGGTGCGCTCGCGTAGCGGCGCACCGGCACCGCCTTAGCCTGCTGCCACGATCACATGCGCCTGAATCTTGCCGGCCACCGGGCCTTGGCCATGGCGGTTGGTGATGGCCTGCGTAGCGCGGTCCGTAGCCAGCGCAAGCAAGCTGGCGTCGCGAGCCTCGATCTCGTTGCGCAGCGGCGTGCCATGGCAATAGGCGGTGGCGGCATCGCGTGCCGAGGGCGCGCAACTCAGCTTCTCATGCGTCTGGGTCTCGATGTTGGCGAACCCTGCGCGGCCCAACTCCTCGCGGATCAGTGCCATGTCGTGGTAGCCGTGCGGCGTGCGCGCAAGGAATCGCGGCGGGTTGTGCGGAAACACCGTGGCAACGGCGTTGGTAACGTCGTCGGCAAAGGCGTTCTCTTCGATGCGGTCCCAGACGCTGAAGACAAAGCGCCCGCCTTCGCGCAGCACGCGGCGCGCCTCGGCGTAGCCAGCCACCCGGTCCGGAAAGAACATGGCGCCGAACTGGCAGCACACCACGTCGAACGAGGCGTCTTCGAACGGCAGGGCCAGCGCGTCCGCCTGCCGCCATTCGATGCGGCCGTCCAACCCCTGCCGGGCGGCGGCATAGTCCAGCATGGGTTGGTTGAGGTCGGTCACCACGTAGTACGCGTCGGGCTTGAGTCTTGGCGCAAGCAAGCGTGTGACCACGCCGCTGCCGGCCGCCGTTTCAAGCACCGAGCCGGGCGAGAAGGCGGCGACAAGCTCCGCCATGTCGGTGGCATAGGACTCGAAGATCAGCGGGACCATCAGCGTGTCGTAGAACTTCGGAATCGAGCCTGCGAACACCTTGTCGGTTTCAGCCATAGGACCCCCTTGAAAGCCCTGAACGGAGCCCCTTGACCACCCGATGCAGAGCGGGCCATGCTTCTTCAACGAGTGCGCCGTCAGGTTGGGCTTTGGTGACGACGTGCCATTGTGGGCGCGCAGTCCGGCCTGGTCAATGTCGCTCAGCGGTCTTCTTCACAACGCTTGCCGGCGACTTGCTGCAGGACATTGCCGCCTGCATAAAGCGCCTGGGGCGTGTTCGGCGCATGGGCCAGGTGTTCCCCGAGCTGCAGGCCGCGCCGATCGACTACGTCTGGGGCGGCTTCGTCGACATCAGCATGAACCGCGCCCCGACTTCGGGCGGCTGGCCGACAACGTGTACTACCTGCAGGGCTTCAGCGGCCACGGCGTCGCGCTGACCGGGCTGGCCGGCAAGCTGGTGGCGCAAGCCATCGAAGGCCAGGCCAGTCGTTTCGACGTCTTCGCGCGCCTGAAGCACCGCAACTTCCCCGGCGGCAAACTGCTGCGCATGCCCAGCCTGGCGATTGGCATGGCTTATTACCAGTTGCGGGATTTGCTGTAGGGTGGGCATGGGCTTTGGGCGGACGATTGAGATCGTCGACTCGGCGGCGCACTTCCATCGTTTGACGGTCTGAGTGTCGACAAGTGCGTGTTATCGCTACGCAGCGATGTCAGTGACCGGTAGGGCAGCGCCCAATTGCGGCCCGTCAATGCGCACCGCCGAGTACCCGCAGTGCAGCGTATTCGGTCTGTCGTCGTGCCCGTGCAAACGTTCGCTTAGTGGCGTTAAACCGTCGCTGCCCCTTCCGTCCAACGGAAGTTGGCACTGAGGAGGCCACCGAATCCTCTGTATCGGCGTAATGATCGGTGATCTGAGTCCGGTCAAAAGGTGCCGCCTCGGGTATGCCGTTCGTTTTTGCCGGGGTATGATTTTGGTCGGCACTTCTCACGGCCGCACAAATAACGTCGCATGACGCCTTCAGTTCACCGTATTGCTGATCCGGTACTCCGTTCCCTGGACCCACGGGTCCGGCGTGGTGTGTTGCGCCGCATCGACGCAATGGCGCGGGAACTTGCCTTCTTGGTGGAGCGCGAGGACGACACCGTCAGATTCATACAAAGGCGTGGCTGGAGTGATGAACGTCTGCAGGTCCTCTTCGTCCTCAACAGTGTTTACCAGCAAGTTCTCGGACCGATTCAAGCGGCAGCAAAGGAGGGGCCCGAGGGGCTCGGAAGCACCATTCCGGTCAGACACGGAACGGCTTCCTTCAGTCGAAAGACAGCGGGAAGTGTGCAAATAGCAATGAAGGACTTCCTAACGATGGTCGATATGCTCAAACTACAGCGAACCTGGCTGCATTCCAACACTTGCGGGGATGTGGTGTTTGCAGTTGCCTCGTTCGAACGCGCGGTTGAGCGAGGCTGACTCATGGCAACCGCGTCATCCCCGGCAGTTCCGGCTTGGCTTGCGACGGCCCAGGACCTCATGACCAAGTTTGCAGCCAATCACCAACTCGTACTCAGTGCAACGGAAAGGCAGCTCTCGGCGGCATTCGAGATCGCCTGCCTGCATGCGCTCCTGCGCTTCTACAAGCGGCAAGGTTACACGCTTACGCTCGAGAACCTGAAGGCGAACGAATTCAGATACCTAACCTCCCCTTCAGGCAACCCTGCCAACTTCTCGTACGTATCCATTAGTGGCCAAGATGGCGAGTTCGAGGTGCGCCAGCAGGTCCGCGTCGAGTCCCATGTTGCATCGGACATACGGTTCACACCTGACATCTTGGTGCTATTGAAGGACTCCACCATCGACGCTGCGACCAACGCGGACTTCGCTGCAGGGAAGCGCAAGCTCTTCTCGGTAAAGTGAATCGCCCCGGGAACTGAGGAGGCTCCATTCTCTGAGAGGATTGAGCCATGAAGAAGTCAACGAAGTTTTCCCCCGAAGTACGCGAACGCGCTGTACGCATGGTGCAAGAGCACCGTGGCGAGTACCCATCCCTGTGGGCAGCCATTGAATCGATAGCACCCAAGATCGGCTGCGTACCGCAAACCCTCAATGAATGGGTGCGCCGAGACGAAGTGGATGCGGGAACCCGACAGGGTGTCACCACTGCTGAACATCAGCGGGTCAGAGCCCTGGAGCGCGAAGTCAAGGAACTGCGCCGTGCCAATGAAATCCTCAAACTGGCCAGCGCTTTTTTCGCCCAGGCGGAGCTCGACCGCAAACTCAAGTCCTGAACGCCTTCATTGACCAGCACCGTGATAGCTACGGGGTCGAGCCGATCTGCAAGGTCTTGCAGATTGCCCCGTCGTGTTACCGGCGTCATGCAGCGCAGCAGCGTAACCCGGCGTTGTGCTGCGCCAGAGCGCAACGCGATGTCGTCCTGGCGCCGCAAATCCAGCGGGTCTGGCAGGCCAATATGCAGGTCTACGGCGCTGACAAGGTTTGGCATCAAATGAACCGCGAAGGCATTGCGGTGGCGCGCTGCACGGTCGAGCGGTTGATGCGGCGTCTGGGTCTGCGTGGTGTGCGCCGTGGCAAGGTCGTGCGCACCACCGTTTCGCATGCCAATGCGCCATGCCCGCTGGACCACGTGAACCGGCAATTCAAAGCAGATCGACCCAACCAGCTTTGGGTGTCGGATTTCACGTACGTCTCGACCTGGCAGGGCTGGCAATACGTGGCCTTCGTGATTGACGTCTACGCTCGCCGGATCGTGGGCTGGCGTCAGAGCAGTTCCATGCGAACAGACTTTGTACTGGACGCGCTGGAGCAGGCCTTGTATGACCGGCGACCGCAACGCGACGATGCATTGGTCCATCATTCCGACCGCGGCTCGCAATACGTCTCCATTCGTTACAGCGAGCGGCTGGCCGAAGCAGGTATCGAACCATCCGTAGGCAGTCGGGGCGACAGCTACGACAACGCTTTGGCGGAAACGATCAACGGCTTGTACAAGGCTGAGTTGATTCACCGCCGTGCTCCGTGGAAAACAAAGGAATCCCTGGAACTTGCCACGCTCGAATGGGTGTCTTGGTTCAACCACCACCGACTGCTGGAGCCCATCGGATACATTCCCCCTGCCGAAGCTGAAGAAAACTACTATCGGCAATTAGCCAGTCAGGCCGCCACGACGGTCTGACTTAAACCAACGAGCCTCCTTGAAACCCGGGGCGATTCAAAGAGCGATCGGGTCGTGGCTGCGCACGAGTGCAAGTCAATGAATCCCTTTCCGGAGTTGATGGTGAGCTTCGTCGGCATGCTGGTCACGGCGCACAGCTGGCACCCCAACGGAACCGAGGTTGCGCCTGCGTCTAAGGGACACCTCGCACCGACGTTGTTCGTCGGCGGAACAGCCCGGGCGCTACACCTGAAGATGATTGCCGCAATGGAGGCTTCATACCGACTGAATATTGTCGTCGGCATGCACTCTGGAACCTGGAGTTTGAAGTCGGCCAAAAATAGGCTCTTGTGGCAGGGTGTCAAAGCGGCGGGAAACCCTCCAATTGCAGGCGCGTCCCAGTCTTTGCTTACCACTTCGACGCAACTAGCCGTTCCTGCTAAAACGAAGAACGCCAAGAGTGCCGTTGTGGGAAAGCGACTACACAGTTGACGTCAACTCCACGGGGCAGTTGCTGTGGCATGGCCGCTGTTCGCCAGAGCCCTCATCCGACCGGGACCCCCAACAGACTCGCACCAGCCTTGAGAACACGAAACTGTGCGTTTGGCCTCCAGCCGCCCAGGTTCTGCTGGCGATGATCTGCCCAAGGCGGGAACTGGTCACTCGTAGCCAGCCAGCGACCCCATGGTTTGACGGATTCACCAACTCTAAGGGCTGTCGATGGGCCAAGCCAGGGCAGAGTGTTCCCCTGCGGCATACGGTCTATACTAAATACTTGGACAATAGAGCGTCTGGAGAAATCTTTTGCACTTGTCGAACGCACAGCTTGTTGCGTGCTCACGTCTCTTCTCAGCTGGCGTCCTAAGGGAGTTCGCTAGCCTGGGAAGGTCTCCTCTTTTCAGTCGATTGGCAAGGGAAGCTGGGCTGCATCAAAGCCGCACCGAGCTGCCTACGATTGCGAGCGCCTTCGACGCAGCATTTGACGTTCTCAAGACGGTGAATCGGCGGGATGAGTACATATACAAGGCCGCTTTGACGCAGCGAGTGCTGCTCGGGAGGCATTCGCTTAGGACTGCCTCGATGCTCTCAGAGTTTCGGATCGGCTCTTGCAAAGCAGATCTTGTGATTCTCAACGGCACTGCCACGGTCTATGAGATCAAGTCGGAACGTGACTCACTCTCCAGGCTGAGCAATCAACTTGGGATGTACCGTAAGGTTTTTGCCAAGGTGTACGTGATCGCAGCCGAGCGATTTGTAGAAGAAATTCTTCGTGAGTCCGATTCACATGTCGGAGTTCTGAAACTGTCCCCTCGTCTCCAAGTCCAGACCGTTCGCGAAGCGATATGCGGTGCAGACGACATTTGTGGCGCCACGCTACTTGACTCGTTGAGGACCGCTGAGGCAATCGATGTCCTTGAACGACTTGGACAACCAGTTCCGGTCGCACCAAACACGTTGCTGCGAGCAGTGTTGCGCAAGATATTTGTTCAGCTCGACCCTTCTGAGTTGCACGGAGCCGCCGTTCAAGTCCTAAAGGCGCATCGCAGCCTATCGGGACTTCAAGACCTGGTAACCGCACTTCCCTCATCTCTGACTGCTGCCGCACTAACCATTCCGCTAGCCGCGAGGGAACGTGAGACGCTCGCAGCGGCCGTTGACGCGCCCTTCGAAAACGCACTTGCCTGGTCCTGACATGTACTTCCCCTACTTTCGAGGAAAGCAGTTTGAACTCATTTCTGTTCGCGAGAACGCAGAGAGATTCGCGCACGCGGGCTTTGTCCCAGTCATCGAGCCGGTCAAGGAGAGCTTCGGAGGTCTTGAGAAATCGCTGAAAGCCGTGTGCGACGCCGGTGGAAGCTCGGTTGTTGTCGTCAACCCCTTTCATGGCGATCACTCCGAGAACGGCGAGGGCATCTCGATCCTGCTGAAGGCGTATCTGCCGAAGAAGGCGATCGCCGCAGGTGTGCTCCTCACCGCAGCAATGAATCTGGATGAAGTCGTCACGTGCTTGAAGGTTCATGAGGACCATCAACTGACACTCCTGCATGCAGGCTTTACGCAAGGGAAGGCGCTGGCCGACGCAGTTGCTGGCACTAACGTGGTTCGGCACCTCTTTCTGGGAAGCGAAGACCCCCTGTATCGGCGTCATTTCAAGGGTCGACCGAGAGTCCTGGTTCGCGATGGATTCAAGCGTCGAAAGCGCAATCTCGACTATCCGCCCGTGGAGTTTTTCTCCGTGCTCCACGCCTCGTTTGAAGAGGAGGGTATGGACGGATTTGGCGACTTTCTTACCGTCGGCGACGAGTTCCAAGAGTCTGGGGGCCCCGCCTACTCCATTGCGATTCATCTGACATATATCGATCCCGATGATGAGGATCGGATGTTCGTATACCACTTCAAGTCGCTGAGATCAGATACACCAGCCGATCCGGCCGGTAAGTTTTCCGAAGCGCTATCCGCTCTCATTGAAACCATCAATCGGGACGACTCGAAAGTGCTTGAGACAGAGGCTGTGAAAGAGTTCCGATCGCTTCATGCACGAGGACATTTTCCGGGGTTGGGCTACGTCAAGAAACTGTCCATGCAGCATCACATCGAGACGCTCGCCGCTTTCTTCAAGAAGTAGTCACGGCGATGAAATGCTGCGCGCATTGCTTTGGGGATCGCACCCTGCAGAGGATCATTGCGGATCTCGCGTCTGATGAAGGCACGTGCTCGTTCTGCGAGACGATCAACGTCAAGTTAGTTGACCCAAAGGCGCTGACAAACAGCTTCGCGCCGCTTGTTTCGGTGTACGAGCGAGTTTCCGAGGGCCCACTGCTGGTGGAACGCCTGGCTACCGACTGGCTGCTTTTCGATCACCCACAGCTCGACTTGCAACGCAAAAAGGGGCTTCTTGCCGAAATCCTTGATGACGGCGAGGTCGTACGCCATCCGTTCGCGTTCGCTCAGTCCTACGTCCGCGACGGGCTGGACTCACGGTGGGAGCGACTGCGCGACGAGCTGATGTTCAGTAACCGCTACTTCCCTCAGGCGGGAATAGATGAACGCAGGCTTGAGGCTTTGCTCTCGCTGTTAGAGGCGATCGATGTACCGATGACTTGGTATCGCGCACGCATACAACAGGGCGAGCAGATGTATGCGCTCGCGGAGATGGGGGCGCCACCGCGCGGTCAGCCCTCTCATGGACGAGCGAACCCTGCCGGAATTCCGTACCTGTACCTTGGCTCCACCGAACAGACCGCCGTCGCCGAGATTCGCCCTCACACCGGTGAAGTCGCGACGGTCGCCGAGTTCGCGATTGAAGATGGCCTGCGGCTGCTCGATCTGCGAAATCCCAGGAAGCTCATTTCTCCGTTTGCTCTCGGTGATGAGGACTCAATCGCCGGCCTGTATGCGGATATTCCGTTCATCGAGCGGCTTGGGCTCGAGCTGACCCGTCCGGTTCTCCCTTCGAGAGCCGCGATTGACTACGTTCCGAGCCAGTACCTTTGCGAATTCATCAAGAAGATCGGGTACGACGGGGTCATTTACCGAAGCTCTGTTAGCGACGGCATGAACGTTGCACTATTTTCGCCGTCTCGAGCAGCGGCGATTTCGGTGAGACCGAGAACGGTCGCGCGCGTTAGCGTCGAAGTTGAATAGGGGTTAGGGGATTGCCAGTTCACTTCTAGTTTCGCAGCCACGGCGTTCGATCCCGTGGCAGCGATTGAGCATCAGCTCTCGAAACGTACGGTCATTTTGTGTTCGAGCTTGAACGGCAGCAGTCAGCTTACCTCGGACATCTACTGGTTGCTGGCCTCAACTGAGGTCGATAAATGGTTACACGCTGACTATCGACAACTGCGGCTTATCTGCTGTCATCCTGAAGCGGCCGGTCTTCGTTTGCCGACACTGAGCAGTGGCAAGCCAACAACAACGAGACCGTGAGTCTCTCTGCCTATGGTCTTGCGCATCCCCTGTTTCTCAAAGAGCCTCAGTGCCCCGCCTCAGCAGCCGCACTGACCAGCCGTTGCACGATGCGACGCGTGATCGGCGCCACCAGCAGCACCAGCGGAAAAGCAATCAGCCATGCCATGAGCCAGGCACCCATCCAGACTTCCAGCAAGTTCGCACCGGGGCCCGATGCCCGAAGGGTGGAGATGCCGGACACCACCAGCGACATCAGTCCCGACAGGATGAGGCCGAACAAGGCCGGAGCAAAACGTGCGGACAGCATCACAACACCGCCTCGGCCTGCTCGGCCGTGCGCGCCAGCACGCTGGCAAAGTTCTGACCAAAGGCCTCTGCCGTCCGCTCGTCACCCGGGGCGTAAGTTTGCCCCGCAGTCGAGTGGCCAGCCTGCGCCATCATGCCGGTCCAGGAGCCCAGTCGGTTCAGCGCCTGGTCGTACGGAACGCCGCTTTGCTGTTCCGGCATGAAGGGATTGCCCACCCAGATCATGCCGTGCTGCATGGAGAAGGTGAACATGGACAGCAGCGTTGTCTGCTTGTCACCGGAGGGCAGCGCCGAGACGGTAAACCCGCATGCAAGCTTGCCCTTGAGTTGCTGGGTTCGCCAGAGCCTGCCCGTGGCGTCCATGAAGGACTTGAAGGGACCGCTGACGCCACCAAGGTAGGTGGGCGAGCCCCAGACGAAGCCGTCAAAGTCCAGCAGTTGATCGGGGTTGCCGGTGATGGTTTCGGCCTTGATCAGGCTGACCTCGGTGTCGGGCACGCTTTGCGCGCCGGCAACCACGTGTCGGGCAAAGTGCTCGGTGTTGCCGTGCCCGCTATGGAAGATCACTGCGATGCGTTTCATGTTTACTGACTCCTTGAAAGATGTGAAAGGTGTTTGGGAAGAAGCTGAACTCATGCCCAGGCAAAAGAGGAAATGGCAAGGCTTGCGACATACAAGCCAAACCCGAAGACCGTGTGGTTGCCCAGACTCTTGAGGCAGTTCAGCATGGGCGTCTTGGTTCGGGAGGAGGCGACACCTGCGCCCATCGCCGGCTGCATGACGAACAGCGGAAGCACCACCGTCACCATGCCGAACAGCAACGCTGGTGCCAGCGTGGGTGTGCGCAGCCACTCCGGGCCAAGCCAGCCCACCAGCAGCGCTGCGAAGGCGAGCCCGGTGGCGTAGTGGGTGGTCCAGCCCAGCGCCAGCTCACCTTGCACTGGCGGCGCCTTGGCGATGGCGGCGTGCGCCCATTGGCCCTGAGGCATGTGCCCAACCCAGCGGCCAAGAAGTGAGAAATTGAGTGTCGGAACACCCAGCGACTTGAGCAGCAACAGCCACAGGTCCATCACGGCGGTTGCACCGATTCCGAGGGTGACGACCCGCAGAATGGTTTCGTTGAAGAGGGTCATGAAGTGCCTTTCCGGTTGACAGATTGAGTGGATGCAAGCAGTATGCAAACTCAAGTCGACTTGAGGTCAAGACATTTCTTCAGTATGGATATTTCCGAAGTTTCCAGACGATCGGGCCTGGCCGCCTCGACATTGCGGTACTACGAGGAGCGGGGATTGATCGCCTCAGTGGGGCGTCAGGGATTG
>Ga0207979_100459_pt1 | contig 10030 bp, 7 predicted proteins | sample LakWasM124_LOW14_2_FD_183936 | JGI IMG/M metagenome (GOLD analysis project Ga0207979, IMG submission 183936) | Freshwater sediment methanotrophic microbial communities from Lake Washington under simulated oxygen tension - Sediment Metagenome... | ecosystem: Environmental > Aquatic > Freshwater >...
CTGGTTGAAGGGGTGCTTGGGGTCGATGAAGCGCCCGAAGGTGAACAGCACGTCGTCGGCATTGAACTGCCGCGTCGGTGTGAAGTAGGGCGTCTTGTGGAAGTTCACGCCGCGCCGCAGCGTGAAGGTAAAGGTCCTGGCGTCCGGCGAGATGGTCCAGGCGGTGGCCAGCTGCGGTTCCAGCTCGGTGCCGCCGCGCTTGAAGCCCAGCAGGCCCTGGAACATCTGGCTGTTGACGTTGTTGGTGCTGGCCGAGTCCCACAGCCCGGGGTCGAAACCCTCGGGGCTGGCGTCGGCACAGTAGACCAGGGGCTTGGCCGCCACACCGAAGCTGAGGAGCAGGCCAAGGGCCAGGGCGAGCGGGCTGGAAATGGGCGTCATGAGGGGTGCGGCAACAAGGTGGTGGCCATTGTTGGGAGCCCCCACCCGGAACAACAAGTGACAAGTCCGGCGCTGACTATAACCTTGGCTTATGGCGCGCCTTGGCGAGCTGCCCGCATAGATAGGTCCAGACGCACTGGGCCGCCGCATAGCTGGTGAGTTCGGCATGGTCGTAGGGCGGGGCCACCTCCACGCAGTCCATGCCCACGAAGTTCAGCGGCGCCAGCTCCTCGAGGATGCTGAAGACCTGGTTGGTCGTCATGCCGCCGGGTTCGGGCGTGCCGGTGCCGGGCGCGAAGGCGGGGTCCAGGCAGTCGATGTCCAGGCTCAGGTAGAGGGGCGGGTGGCCCAGCGCGGCCATGCGCTCCTCCACCTGCTGCAGCACCGGGCTGAGCTGGATCGGGCTCTCCAGGCCGCGCAGGGTGCGGGCATCGAAGATCAGCCCGCCCTGTTCCTTCACATACTCGCGCGCCTCGCGCAGGCCGGCCGAGCGTATGCCGATCTGCACAAAACCCTCCTTCAGCACCAGGCCCTCCTGGATGGCCTCGTAGACCCAGGTGCCATGGCCGCTGGGCTCGCCGAAATGGTCTTCCCAGGTGTCGCAATGGGCATCGAAGTGGATCACCGCCAGCGGCCGCCCGTAATGGGCCTTGTAGGCGCGCAGCAGCGGCAGGGTGATCGAATGGTCGCCGCCCAGCCAGGCCATGTGGTGTTTCGCAATCATCGGCGCGATCAGCGGCAGCATCGCCGCGCGCATGACCTCGAGGCTGGTGTTGGGCAGGGGCAGGTCGCCCAGATCGGTGCAAAAGCCCTCGGGGCTGGTGTCGAACAGCGGATGGGTGCCGTCGCACAGCATATGGCTGGCCTCGCGGATGGCACGCGGGCCGAAGCGCGCGCCGGGGCGATTCGTGACGCAACCATCCCAGGCGATGCCGGCGATGGCAAAGGGTGTGGAGGAGGGCTGCTGGGCATCGCCCCGGGGCAGCTTCATGAAGGCGGTGTTGCTGAGGAAGGCGAAGCTGTTGCTCATCAAACTATCCTTTGTCTGCGGGCAGCGTGGCCGAGAGGGCCTGCAACAGCGACTCCTCCCATTGGTCAAACGCCGAGTAGCGGCCGGGGTGAGCCTCGGGATCGTCGGGCAGGCCGTTGATCACGTACATCATGCCCCAGCGCCGGGCTGGGTTGAAGAAGAAGCCGGCGCGCAGGCCGTTGGCGTCGCCCACATGGCCCCAGGCCTGCAGGCCACCGGCACGGCGCAAGCGGTCGCCATGGGCGGGGCCGCTGCGGTCGACGAAGTGTTGCAGGCCCAGGCCCCAGGCCTGAAACAGGCCGCCGAAGTCGTCGCCATTGGCCTGTTGCGGGGCGTGGCGCCAGTGCTCGGTGAGCAAGGTCTGCACGCCGGCGGGTTGCAGCAAGACCTGACCCTCGAAGCGCCCCTGGTCCAGCAGCATTTGCATCAGGCGGGCCAGCCCTGGCAGGCTGATGCGCAGCCCGCCTTGCGGGGCGAACAGGGTGCCGTTGCTGCCGGGCCGGTAAGCGTCGAGGCCCGGTGGCGAGGTGGGTGGCGTTGCGGCAAAGTCGTCGGCCTGCGGCAACCAGGGGCCGTCGGACTGCCAGCGTTGCTCGGTGCGTCGCGCGTAGAGCGTGGCCAACTGGGCGAGTGCCGTTGGCGGTAGCGCGGCGGCATGGAAGCCGCCCACGATGCCCAGCGGTGCGAGCAGCAGCTCGTCCATCAGACGATCGAAGCGCTGGCCGCTGGCCGCCTCCATCACGGTGGCGATGAGGCCAAAGCCCAGGTTGCAGTAGGAGAAGAAGCGGCCGGGCGCCTGTGGCAACCAGGCCGTTGGATCCTGCAGGGCGCGGCGCAGCGCCGGCCCATCCGCAAAGCGCGTGCCCAGTGCATCGCTGAGCCCGCTGCGGTGGCTGAGCAGCAGGCGCAGCGTGATGGGGACTTGGGGATGGGCCGGGTGGCGGGGCCGGAAGTCCAGGGTCTCGCCCACATCGGCGTCCAGCGTCAGTTGGCCGCGTTCCACCATGCGCATCACCGCCACGGCCACCGCCAGCTTGGAGACGGACGCCACCCGATAAAGCGTGTGCGCAGTCACCGGCTGTGGGGGCGCCAGACGCGCGCAGCCGGTCTGGGCCTGCTGCACGATGCGGCCGTCCCGCCAGAGCAGGGCGGCGGCGCTCAGCAGCGGCAGCTTGGTGTCTTGTACCAGGGCCTGCAGCGCGCGCTCCAGCGCCGACGCGGCTGCCGCCTTGGCCGTGAAGGCGGGCATGGCCGCGGCCCCCAGCGCGCCCAGCAGGGCACGCCGCCGCACCAGCTGGCTGGCCACGGTGTGTCTGCTCATTGGAAGCTGTAGGACAGGTTCAGGCCCAGCGTGCGCGGCTGGGTCGTGATGAGGCGACGGCCCAGCTGCGAGTCACCCACGGCCTGGTAGGAGGTGACGGCACGTACATCGCGCAGGTTGTGCACCCACAGGCTCAGGTCCCAGTGATCCCAGGCCAGGCCCAGCTGGGCGTTGAGCAGGGTGTAGGCCGGGAACTCGTGCGGGGTGGGCTGCTGGGGGTCGTCCTGGCGCGACGACAGCACGGCGCCCACGCGGCGTGCACTCAGGCCGGCGCTGAAGTCCATGCCGTTGTCCAGGCTGCGGCTGTAGCGCAGGCCGAGGTTGTGCTTCCAGGCCGGCGCGCCGCCCAGCGCGCCGCCGGCCGACCAGGTGGTGCAGCCGCTGTTGTCGGCGTAGGCACACAAGGTCTTGGTCTGGTCCCACTCGGCCTTGGTGTAGGCGCTGTTGAGGCTGAGCTGCCAGTGCTCGTTGAGCAGATAGCGGGCCGCGAACTCGATGCCCCGGGTATGGGCGTCGGGGCCGTTGGCCGTGCCGTTGATGGGGAAGCCGATGCCGTAGTTGGGGCTGTCGGGGTTGTGGTCTTCCAGGTTCTGCGCGAAGTCGGTCTGGGTGTTCTTCCACTTGATGCGGTACACATCGGCCTGCAGTTGCAGGCGACGCTCCAGCGCAAAGCCCTTCACCCCCAGCTCGAAGTTGGTGGTGCTGTCCGGCAGGTAGTTCCTGACCTCGGGGTTGACGGCCTTCACCGTGCCGCTGAAGCTGTCCACATCATCGCGGAAGCCGTTGCTGCCGCCGCGCCGGAAGCCCTGCGAGAGCGTGGCATAGCCCAGCATGTCGGCGCTGAGCTGGTAGGCGCTGTTGAGCTTGAAGTAGGCCTTGCCCTTGCCGGCGTCGACATATTCACCGCCGCGGCTGGTGGAGCCGATGTAGTCGCGCACCAGGGGCGTGGCGCGGTCTTCATAGTTGAAGACGCGAGCGCCGGCGGTGAGGGTCCAGCGCTCGCTGGGCCTGAAGCTCAGCTCGCCATAGGCGGCGGTTTCGCGGTAGCGGCTCTGCATGTCTTCGGCATAGCCTTCGTCGACGCGGCCGCCGACGGCCGCACGCGTCCAGCTGAGTCCCGGATACCAGCCCTGCAGCACCGGGAAGCCCACGGCGTCCAGACCCGGCAGCCATTCGGAGAAGCGCAGGTTCTTGTTCTGCCCGGTGCGGTACAGGCCCAGCAGCCAGTTCCAGGGGCCAGCGTCGCTGGAGACCAGGCGCAGCTCATGGCTGTGGCCGCTGTAGCGGTTGTCAAAGCTCATATAGGCGCTGCGCTGGCTGTCGCCCAGGCCCAGGCCGGTGATCCAGCCGTAGTAGCTGTTGCCGTTGGTCGCATAGTCGCCCTGGCCGGCGCGTGCGTCGCTGAAACGCGAGCTGCTGGCGTGCAGGCGCGCGAAGCCGAGGTTCCAGTCCAGGTCCAGGCTGTCGAGCTTGAAATCGCGGTCGGCGTACTCCGGATAGCGCGAGATCAGCGTGTGGTCGTTCAGCACAAAGGGCGTGTCCCAGGTCGAGTCATAGCTCGCCCCTGGGTTCTGCGCCTGGGCCACTTTCACCGGCAGGGTGTTGGCGCCATTGCTGCCGTGCGCCAGCATCGATTGCTGGGCATGCGCGAGCAGCAGTTCCACATCGGTGCCGGGTTTGAACAGCAGCGCGACCCGACCACCCCGGACGCGCTGCCAGTCGTCGCGCGGGTACAGCAGGGTGCCTGCGTCGGGCCGGCCGTCCCAGACCAGCTTGGGGTCGGTGATCCAGGGGCGGCTGGCGAGTCGGTCGGTGTAACCCTTCTCGTCCAGCTTCGACAGCGAGACGCGCAGCGCCAGCTGCTCGCTCAGCGGTGCATTGAGCATCAGGTCGCTGTCGTTGCTGAGGCCGCCGTGGCGCGTCTGGTAGAAGGAGGTGTTGATCCTGGCGTCGAAGCCGCGCGTATCCGGCTTGTTGGTGATGTAGCGGATGGTGCCGCCCAGGCTGCCGGCGCCGTAGAGCGTGCCCTGCGGACCCAGCAGGGTCTCGACGCGGGACACGTCCTTGATGCGGTAGCCCATGTGCGGCAGCGGCGTGTCGTCCAGGTAGTAGGCGACCGTGGTGCGGACGAACTGTTCCAGGTTGTTGGCATTGACGTTGGAGACGTTCAGCCCGCGCACCGAGACCGAATCGGCAAAGCGCGCGCTGTTGCCTGGCGCATTGATGGACACGTTGTCGGCGATCAGCTTCTTCGCGTCGCTGATGTTGGCCTCGCGCAGCTGCTCCTGCGTGAGTGCGCTGACGTTGTAGGGCACCTTGTGCGCGGCCTGGTTGCGCTTGCTCGAGGTGATCACCACGGTCTCGAGCTTGTCGGTGGCCTTCTTGCTGCCAGGGCTGAGCACCGGCGCCGCCTCGTCGGCCAGTTGGCTCGCTTCCGCAGCCTGGGCCTGCGCCTTGGCCGGTGCCATCAGGCCCAGCACCACCCATGCCACCGCATGTGCCACCGGGGTGGCGGAGATCGTTGTCTTCATCGCGCTCATCGTCTTGTGCTCCTTGCTTGGGGATGGCGCGACTGTCTCGGTTGGCAGGCATGGCCGCGACTGAGATTTCCGTGGGCTCCCATGCCGCGCGGTTATGCCGCAAGCGCTTTCTCCTGGGAGCGCAGCATGCCAAAGCAAAGTTTCCAAACTGGACACATGAGGTTTCCAAGTACGATGAACCATGGGCAACGCACTGAATCCACTGGAAGTCCTGCTGGAGCTGCACCTGAGCGGCAGCCTGGCCCTCACGGCCAGCCGCATGGGCAAGACGCCTTCGGCGGTTTCCAAGCTGATACGCAGCCTGGAACAGCAGGCCGGACATGTGCTGGTGGAGCATGCGGCGCGGCCGCTTACGCTTACCGAAGCCGGGCGTGCCTATGCGGAGGCGGCGCGCATGGTGCGCAATCAGCTGCGCGAGACCGAAGACCAGATCGCCAGCCTCAGCAAGCAGCCCGGCGGTCGCTTGCGCATCACCAGCTCTATGCTGTTCGGCCATACGGTGCTGGCCGACTATGTGGTGAGCTTCCGGCGCCAGCATCCGCAGCTGCGCGTCGAGGTGGTGCTCAGCGATGCCTATGTGGACCTGGCGCGCGATGATTTCGATCTGGCCATCCGCCATGGGCAGCGCGCCGGCGGGGACATGATTGCGCGCGCCATCGGGCGCAACCGCGTGCGCCTGTGTGGCAGGCCGGACTACTTCAAGCGCCACGGGCGACCCGAGCGGCCCGAGGACCTGTTCGCCCACGAGTGCCTGAACTTCCGCGCCGACACGCTGGACTCGCGCTGGCGTTTCCACAGCGATGCGGGCGAGAGTGTGTTCGCCACGCCGGTGGCACGCTTGAGCTCGAACAGCGATGACTTTCTGCTCGCCAGCATGCGCGCCGGCGATGGGCTGCTGCCCTGCTTTGAATGGGCCGTGGGCAAGGAGCTGCATGCGGGGCGGCTGCAGAGCTGCCTGGACGATTGGCGCTTCGAGAGCGATGCCTTTGGTGAGCCCGAGCTGTGGGCGGTCTATCCACGCGGGCAGCGCGGCAAGGCCAAGGTCAGGCAGTTCGTCGATGGCCTGACGGACTGGCTGGCCAGACCACAGCTCTGACCTGGCGCAAACCAGCTTCAGCCGTTGGGATTAACCGACACCGCGCCCGTGGGCGCGGTGCTAACTTGCGCGCACTTTGCAGCAGTGAGCGGCCCATGCGCCGAGGTGCCCCATGCCCAAGACCCTGATCGAACCCTTCCGCATCAAGAGCGTTGAACCCATCCGCATGACCACGCGCAGCGAGCGCGAGGCGCTGCTGGCTGAAGCCAGGCTGAATGTCTTTAAGCTGCCGGCCGAGGATGTGCTGATCGACTGGCTCACCGATTCGGGCACCGGCGCGATGTCCTCGCGCCAATGGGGCGCCATCATGGAGGGCGACGAAAGCTATGCCGGCGCGCGCAGTTTCTACCGCCTGCAGGCGGTGATCCAGCAGATCACCGGCATGCAGCATTTCGTACCCACCCACCAGGGCCGCGCCGCCGAGAAGGTGCTGTTCACCGCGGTGTGCAAGCGCGGCGAGCTGGTGCCCAACAACTGCCACTTCGACACCACCCGCGCCAACCTCGAATACCTGGGTGTGGAGGCGCGCGATCTGGTGATCGCCGAGGGCCTGCAGCCGGCCCTGGTCCATCCCTTCAAGGGCAATATCGACCTGGCGCGCGTCGAGGCGCTGCTCAAGGCCGAGGGCGATCGCATCCCCTTCGGCATGATCACGGTGACCAACAACACCGGCGGTGGCCAGCCCGTTTCGATGGCCAATATCCGCGCCTACGCCCGGCTGCTCAAGGCCCATGGCAAGCCCTTCATCATGGATGTGTGCCGCTTTGCCGAGAACGCCATGTTCATCAAGATGCGCGAGCCGGGCTATGAACAGACCTCGATCCGCGACATCGTCAAGGAAATGTTCTCCTACGCCGATGGCTGCACCATGAGCGCGAAGAAGGACGGCATGGTCAATATCGGCGGCTTCATCGTGCTGCGCGACGAGGCCTGGATGGATGCGGTGCGCAACGGCCTGATCATGAGCGAGGGCTTTCCCACCTATGGCGGCCTGGCGGGGCGCGACCTGGAGGCGCTGGCCGTGGGTCTGGAGGAGGGCATGCAGGAGGACTATCTGCGCTACCGCCTGCGCACCGCCGAATACCTGGGCGAGCGCCTGGAGGCGGCCGGCGTGGGCTTCGTGCGGCCGACCGGCGGCCATGCGGTCTATATCGATGCGCGCACCGTGCTGCCCGACATGCCGGTCGAGCAATACCCGGCCTGGGCGCTGTGCAATGCGCTCTATCTGGAGGGCGGCATCCGCGGCGTGGAGATCGGCTCGGTGATGTTCGGCAAGCGCCTCGACGATGGCACCGAAACCTATCACAGCATGGAGCTGCTGCGCCTGGCCTTCCCGCGCCGCATGTACACGCAATCGCATTTCGACTATGCGGCCGAGGTGATCGCCGAGCTCAAGCAGAAGGCCGCCAGCATCCGCGGCGTGCGCATCGTCAAGCAGCCCAGGTTCCTGCGCCACTTCACTTGTGAGTGCGAGTGGGCTTGAGCAGCTCGTCCCCATGCCTGGCTCCTAGAATGGCGCAACCGCCCCGTCCATTGGCCAGCATGTCATCGCAGCAAGCCGCCGACACCATCAGCACCAACGCCTTTGCCACGGGCGGCTTTGCGCCGCATGGCGAGTTCCGTATCGAGTGCCTGGATGGCCTGCTGTGCTACGAGGCGATCGGCCCCTTCAATCTGGAGGCGGTGCGCGCCCTGGGGCCGGCGCGCCGCCAGGCCTTCGAGCGCTGGGCGCCGGTGCCCGGGGCGAGGGTCGGCGTGCTGGTGCATTGGCAAGACAGCGCGCTGATGTCCCCCGACGCCTTCGCGGCCTACCACGCCGGCCTCAGTGCCTATGCGCAGTCGCTCGCCGCGCCCCCGGTGGTGGCCTGGGTGGCGGAGCCCGAGCTGGAGGGCATGGACTTCATGGCGGAGCGCTTTGCCAAGGTCTTTGCCGACAACCGCATCGAATTCCAGCTGTTCACCGATTGGCATGACGCTGAACGCTGGTTGCGCGCACGCCTGGATCAGGCCTGATTCAGACCCGATTCAAACCAGGTGGCAGGCCGCCTGCCGGCCATCCACCTCGCGCAGCTCCGGCTCTTCCACCGCGCAACGCGCCTGCGCCAAGGGGCAGCGCTTGTGAAAAGCGCAGCCGCTGGGCGGGCTCAGCGGGCTGGGCAGCTCGCCCTGGATCTTGATGCGCAGCCGGCGATCCTGCGCGCGCAGCGCCGGCGTGGCGCTCATCAGCGCCTGCGTGTAGGGGTGCAGCGGGCGGGCGAAGATGCGCGCCTTGTCGCCGTATTCGACGGCCCGGCCCAGGTACATCACCAGCAGGTCCTTGGCCACATGCTCGACCACGCTGAGGTTGTGGGAGATGAACACATAGCCGGTGCCGAACTCGTCCTGCAGGTCCATGAAGAGATTGAGGATCTGCGCCTGGATCGAGACGTCCAGCGCCGAGACCGGCTCGTCGGCCACCACCACGCGCGGGTTCAGCATCATGGCGCGCGCGATCGCGATGCGTTGGCGCTGGCCGCCCGAGAACATATGTGGATAACGCCGCAGGTGCTCGGGCCGCAGCCCCACCTTGTGCACCAGGGCCTCAACGCGCTCGACGCGCTCGGCCTTGCTCAGGCGGGTGTTGATGACGAGGGGCTCGGCCAGCGTGGCGGCGATGCTCTTGCGCGGGTTCAGCGAGGCATAAGGGTTCTGGAACACCATCTGCACGGACTGGCGCAGGCGTTTAAGCGTGGCCGCGTCAGCGCTTGCCGCGTCCTGGCCCTCGATCAGCAGGGAGCCGCTGGTGGGCGGCTCGATCAGGGTGAGCTGGCGCGCCAGCGTGGACTTGCCACAACCCGACTCGCCCACCACCGCCAAGGTCTCGCCGGCCTTCAGGCCGAAGCTCAGGCCGTTGAGCGCCTTCACCGTGGCCTTGGGTGAAAAGACAGACCAGCCGCGGCTGACGCGGTAATGGCGCGCCAGGTCTTGCGCCTGCAGCAGCAAAGGCTCAGACATGGGCTACCTCCTGCAGGGGCTGCACCGGATGGATGCAGCGCACGCCGTCGACCAGGGCCGGCCTCGCCGCCTCGCAGGCGGGCGTGACATAGCGGCAGCGCGGTGCCAGCAGGCAGCCGCGCGGGCGGTCGTGCGCGCCGGGCACGATGCCGGGCAGGGCGCTGAGGCGCTTCTTGCCCGCGCTGTGCTCGGGGATGGCGGCCAGCAGGGCCTCGGTATAGGGGTGGCGCGGGCGCTCGAACAGGGCCGGCACCGGCCCGGTCTCGACCACCTGGCCCGCATACATCACCGCCACGCGTTGCGCCATTTCGGCCACCACGGCGAGGTCGTGGGTGATCATCACCAGGGCCATGCCCTGCTCGCGCTGCAGCTTCAGCAAGAGGTCCATGATCTGGGCCTGGATGGTGACGTCCAGCGCGGTGGTGGGCTCGTCGGCGATCAACAGCTTGGGGCCACAGGCGATCGCCATCGCGATCATCACGCGCTGGTTCATGCCGCCCGAAAGCTCGTGCGGATAGGCCTTCAGGCGGCTGCGCGCAGCCGGGATCTCCACCTGCTCCAGCAGCTCGTGCGCGCGTGCGCGCGCCGCGCCGCCGCGCAGGCCCAGGTGCGCCTTCAGCACCTCCTCGATCTGGTAGCCCACCGTGTAGCTGGGGTTCAGGCTGGTG
>Ga0207979_100461_pt1 | contig 9954 bp, 6 predicted proteins | sample LakWasM124_LOW14_2_FD_183936 | JGI IMG/M metagenome (GOLD analysis project Ga0207979, IMG submission 183936) | Freshwater sediment methanotrophic microbial communities from Lake Washington under simulated oxygen tension - Sediment Metagenome... | ecosystem: Environmental > Aquatic > Freshwater >...
CGTGGAGAACAGGTCGATGCCACCTTGCGCGGAGACCCCGGTGCCAAGCTTGTCGCAGTGCACGAACAGAATGTTGCGGGCTCGACCGGTTTCGATCAGAGAACTGGCGATGCGCAACGCGTTGGTGCTGGAGGAGCCGCCCGAGAACACCGTCACGTTGGAGCTGACGTTCTTCAGGCCGAGCTCCTCCACCAGTCGACACGTGGTCAGTTCATTGCTGAACTGCGAGCTGAATAGCGCGCTGGTCGGAATGACGAAGTCAATCTCGCTCTTCTTGATGCCTGCGTCGGCTATGGCCAGTTGGGCCGCCTCCAGTGCAAAGCTGATGGCGCCACGGTCCGGATAGCGTCCCGTCGGGATCTCCCCGACTCCCACGATGGCGGTCTTGCCTCGGTTTCGGCTCATCTCAATCCCCCTGCGTCGCCGGTGCCGTGCGACCCCAATCCCTCAGATCGGCGCCTTCATCGATTTCGGGAATGCCGCGGTGGTAGGCCGGCATGATCTGTTCTTCGAAGTTGCTACCCATCATCTTGTCCACGCACATCACGGCCGAGAGCGAGGCGCCGTCTACCCCACCGCCCCACAGGCGCCGGCCATACTGGTCGCCCGCGAAGTACAGGCCCTCGACCCACGGCGACTTGACGTCGGGCCGATCCACGCCCACCGGGCGCCACAGGCCGTAGGCCTCCGGACCAGGCGTCCAGATGCAGAACTCCTTGTCCTGCTCCCAGTTCGGGAAGGTGCGCTTGGCCCACGCCTCGCAGAGTTCGATGACGCGGTTGACCTTCTTTGGATTGCGCATCTCCTCGTCCGTGAGTGCGGTCGAGAAGTAGTAGTCGCGCTGGCCTGGTTTGCCACGCTTGGCCTCGCCATCGGCAAACGCCGTGAAGTCGCACATCACCATATCGACAACGCCGATAAAGCCTTCCTCCGGCTTGGTGATGCCGGGCATGTAGACGAAGCTACCCTCGTCGATGCCGGCGTCGGGAAACTGCGCGCGCTTCATGCCATACCAGCCGGTGAGCAGGCCCGCGCCCCAGAACTTCTGCTCAAGGGTCGCCACCCAATCCGTCGGGAACCATTTCCTGGGCAGAACCTTGAACATGTACTTGGGCGGAATGGTGCAGATCACCTTGTCGGCGAGGATGACGCGGTCGACTTCGTAGTCGTTGTCTTCACCCTTGATGCGAACGCCCACCACGCGACCGTCCTCGATGAGCACTTCCTTGACCGGCGTGTCGCGCCAGACCTCCCCGCCATGGGCCAGGACCACCTTCTCGAACTGCTGGGGAATCGCGATGCAGCCGGGAGTGTCGGCAGTGGCCACGGAGCCGGAGACCAGGTTCATGCGAATCTGCCCGGCAATCGACATGTAGCCCAGGAAGTCGCCGGTGGGGGTGAGGGCGGGTTCCGCTTGCGCGGTCTGCGATGCGGCCAGCACCTTGATATAGGCATAGGCTTCAGGGTGCATGTTGCGCTGCTCCAACCACCCTTGCAGTGGCGTACGCATGAGCTTGGCCATGTCATCGAAGGTGGAGGTTGCCATGCTGGTGAGCTGTTCCATGGTGGAGGCGTAGCCCTCGTCGGACATCCACTTGTAGGGCTGCCCTTTGCCGACCTGGTACTGCGTGGTGGGTTGACCCTCCTCCGTCCATTTGACGAATCCGAGCCCGCGGTTCAGCGGCAGCTTGTGGGACACACCCAGATGCTTCATCAGGAAGTCCACCCGTCCCTTGTTGCCCCAGAACAGGCCGTGCCCGCCGGCTTCAAAGGTGCGGCCATCGAGCAAGCCCTTGTCGAAGATGACTTCAATGGGCGGATCGCACTTGGCCAGATAGCAGTGCGCATAGGGCAATGACTTGCGAAATGCCCGGGCGTCCATCTCGATCCCGTCGGCGGTGACCTTGTTGCCCTTGCCGACATAGGACAGGGTGCGCCCGCCGACGAAGGGCGCCCGTTCCAGCACCAGAACCTTCTTGCCGTGGTCCTTGGCCAGCAGTGCGGCGGCGCCGAGACCTGCGACACCGGCGCCGATCACGATGGCGTCGAATTTTTGAAGAGCAGACATTGTGTTTCTCCGAGAGTGAGTGAAAGTGAAGTCAGCGTTCAACCAGTGTTTGACCAGGAAAGTTGTTTGTCAAAATCCAAGTTGGTTTCGTTACGATAGCATCAATAATTGCGTTAGGCAAGTCTTATTTGTCAACTTGCATAACGCAAGTATTACTGCTACAGTTTTCGTAAACGCGCTGTTGCCCATGTCGGGACTGGCGTTTCCAAACAGGAGCATTGGATGTTTGATCTCAAAGGAAAAGTGGCCGTGGTAACGGGTTCGAGCCGGGGTATCGGCCGTTCCATCGCGGAGTGCATGGCGAAGGCGGGTGCCCGCGTCGTGGTATCGAGCCGCAAGCTGGAGGCTTGCGAGAAGGTGGTCGAGGCGATTCGCGCCGCCGGCGGCGAGGCGGTGGCGGTGGCCTGCAATGTGTCGGACAAGGCGCAGTTGCAGGGCCTCGTCGACACCGCGGTCCAGACCTGGGGCCGACTGGACATCCTGGTCTGCAACGCCGCAGTCAATCCGTATTTCGGGCCGATGCAGACGATGCCCGAAGAGTCCTATGACAAGATCATGAACTGCAACGTCAAGGCCAACTTTCTGTTGTGCAATATGGCGGCGCCGCGCATGGCTGATGCGGGCGGAGGCAGCATCCTCATCGTCTCGTCGATCGGCGGCAACCAGGGAAGCGGGACCCTGGGTGTCTACGGAATTTCGAAAGCCGCTGACTTCGCGTTGACGCGCAACCTGGCGATCGAGCATGGCCCCAAGGGCATCCGTGCCAATTGCATCGCACCCGGGCTGATCAAGACCGACTTCTCGCGCGCGCTCTGGCAGAACGAACAACTGCTGAAGAACGTCGAAGAGGGCACGCCCGTGCGACGCATTGGGGTGCCCGACGACATCGGCGGTGTCGCGGTCTTTTTGTCATCAAGGGCAGCGGCTTACATCACCGGACAGACCCTCGTGGTCGATGGCGGCATCACAGTGCGCGAGCCAGCCTAGTTCCATCCGGGCAACACGCTTTCAGTCTCCCAGGCACCACAGGAAACACAATGGATTTTGAATATTCGCCGCGCGTGCAGGCCCTGCACCGCAAGGTAACGCAGTTCATGGACCGCTACGTCGTTCCGGCCATGCCGGAGTGGAGCCGGGAGGTGGCCGCTGGCAACCCCCATCCGGCCCTGATGGAGGACCTCAAGACGCTGGCTCGGGAGGAAGGACTCTGGAATCTGTTTTTGCCTGGCTTGCAGTCGGACGAGCCCGGTCAGGCACTGACAAACCTGGAGTACGCGCCCTTGGCGGAAACCATGGGGCGGGTCGCCTGGGCCTCGGAGATCTTCAACTGCAGCGCGCCCGACACCGGCAACATGGAGATATTGCACCTGTTTGCTACACCGGCGCAACGACAAGCCTGGCTGATGCCCTTGCTGGAGGGAAGCATCCGTTCCTGCTTTGCCATGACCGAACCCGATGTGGCATCGTCGGACGCGACCAACATACAAACCGTAATCCGTCGCGACGGCGATGACTACGTCATCAACGGTCGCAAGTGGTTCATCTCGGGTGCCGCGCATCCAATGTGCCGGTTTGCCATCGTGATGGGTGTGACGGATCCGGATGGCGAGACGCACCGACGGCAAAGCATGGTCATCGTGCCGATGGATACTCCCGGGCTGAAGGTCGAGCGGAACATTCCCGTAATGCACCACACCTCGCCGGAAGGCCATTGCGAGATCGTCCTGCGGGAGGTGCGGGTTCCGGTGAGCAATCTGATCGCTGAGGAAGGTGCCGGCTTCGCCATCGCCCAGGCGCGGCTGGGGCCGGGCCGGATTCATCACTGCATGCGTTCCATCGGCCAATGCGAGTTGGCGCTGCAGCTCATGTGCGAGCGTGCCGCGGAACGCAAGACGTTCGGCCGCTACCTCCATCAGCACGCGAACGTGGCCGAATGGATCGCGCGCTCGCGCATTGAGATCGACCAGGCGCGACTCCTGGTTCTGAAAACTGCCTGGATGATCGATCGGGTTGGTGCCAAGGGCGCCGCAAAGGAGATCGCCATGATCAAGGCCCTGATCCCAGGCGTGCACACGGCCGTCTGCGACCGCGCGATGCAGGTCTTCGGCGCCATGGGCCTGAGCCCGGACACGCCACTGGCCGCACTGTGGACGTTCGGCCGCGTACTGCGCATCGCCGATGGCCCCGATGAAGTTCACATGCGTACGGTGGCCCGACAGGAAGTCAAGGCAGCGCTGACCCGACGCGGCGAGACGATGCCGTTTCTCGCCACGCCAGCGCGCTGACTCGCTCAGCGCGGGCGCTATTCTGACCAATCAGGGCCGTAGACTGCTCCCGGGCTGACCATGTGGGTTGGCAGAGTACAAGGTTGGCAACGCGCCCAGCCAGAGTTTCAATCACCGTGTAGGCTCGGAAGCTCCACTCAGGTGATGGTTTTGAATTGGCGTCTCCAGCATGGCATCCGCCACCATCTGGTCACCAATCCACTGGTGCCAATGTTCGATCGGTAACTGATAGTCCTGATGGCGGTGCGCTTGTTGGCCCCGCCATCGACAATCCCCAACAGGTAAGGTCGGGTCGGCAAGGACGAGGGCAAACCCGGGGACTGTCAGGAATCGTGACCGCTGGCCAGACCACTTCGTCCGCTGTACCACCGCCACTTCACCGGCCATGTGAATTCTCCTGAGCTGGATCGAAGGGTCAGCTCAACAACCACTGTTGTCTTGACACTGAGTTGCCGGAGCCGGCATTCGTGATGAACAATGCGCCGACCAGGGCTTGCATCGGTATCAGCGGTTGGCTGCCGGGCGGTGACCAAAGCGAGTGGAGAGCACCGACTACCACATGCGACACGACGCGACGACAGCAGAAACACAATGAACACCAGCTCCAGTCCATCGACGACCGCCACCAGCCGTGCCACCTCAAGCGCTGCCTGGCGCATCGTTCTCGTGTACGCGACGTTCGCCAGCCTCTGGATTCTGCTCTCCGACCGAGTGGTGACCCTGCTGTTCAGCGAGCCGTCGACCATGATGCTGGTGAGCATGATCAAGGGATGGTTCTTCGTCGGGGTCACCTCGCTGCTGCTGTTTGGCTTGATCAGTCGCTTGCTGGTCGGTCTGAATCGATCGATCGAGACCATCGAGCAACGCGAGCGAGATCTTCACCAGAGCGCGAGGCTGCTTCGCGAGACGCAGCGCATCGCGGGCCTGGGCAGCTACGAACTCGATCTTCGAGTTGGCGTCTGGAAGAACTCGCTCGTGTGCGACGCGGTGCTGGGCATCGACGACAGCTTCGCCCACACGCCGGACGGCTGGGCCACGCTGATCCACCCTGAAGAGCGTTCAACCATGCTCGACTACTTCCAGAACGAAGTCATAGCAAAGGGCATTCCCTTCGACAAGGAATACCGAATTGTGCGTCCAAGGGATCAGGCGGTGCGGTGGCTGCACGGCCTGGGTCAGATGGAATTCGATTCACAGGGTCGCCCTTTGGCCATGCACGGAACCATCGCGGACATCACCGAGAAGAAGCAGGCCGAATTGGAGATCAAGGCGGCCCGGGACCGGTTGCAGGCCACGCTCGATGCTCTACCCGACCTGCTGTTTGAAGTGGGATTGGACGGCCGAATCTATCGCTATCACTCTCACCAGGGAGACTTGCTGGCGGCGCCGCCCGAGGCATTCTTGGGAAAGACTCTCCATGAAGTCGTGCCGGCCGACGTGGCGGAGGTATCACAGCTGGCCATCAGGGAGGCTTCGGAGAAGGGCTTTTCAAGCGGCAGGACCTATCCCCTGGACCTACCCTCCGGCCGGCGCTGGTTTGAGCTGTCGGTCGCGCCCATGCGCGCCGGCAAAGACCCTGACCAGCACTTCATCGTGATCGCGCGAGACATCACCGAGCGAAAGGCTGCAAACGAGAAGCTCCACCTGGCGGCTCGCGTATTCAGCCACGCACGGGAAGGAATCACCATCACCGACGCCGAAGGCACCATCCTTGACGTCAACGATGCCTTCACGCAAATCACTGGCTATTCACGCGAGGAGGCGATCGGTCAGAACCAGCGCCTGCTGAGATCCACCCGGCATGGCGATGAGTTTTACGCCGCAATGTGGCGCGACCTGCTGGACTCCGGGAACTGGAGCGGCGAGATGTGGAACCGGCGCAAGAACGGAGAGGTGTTCCCGGAACTACTCACCATCAGCGCGGTACGCGACGCCCAGGGCAAGATCGTGCAGTACGTCGCGCTGTTTACCGACATCACCGCCATCAAGGAACATCAGGACCAGTTGGAGCACATCGCTCATTTCGACGCTCTGACCAGCCTGCCAAACCGCTTGCTGCTCGCCGACCGGCTGCGTCAGGCGATGAGCCAGGCGCAACGCCGCAACCAACATGTGGCCGTGGCGTACCTTGACCTTGATGGCTTCAAGGCGGCCAATGACCGGCACGGACATGCCGTTGGCGATCGGCTGCTGGTGGCACTGGCCATGCGCATGAGGGACACGCTGCGCGAGGGGGACACGCTGGCACGCATGGGGGGCGACGAGTTTGTCGCCGTATTGACCGACCTGGAGAACGTCGGATCCTGCCTGCCCATGCTGAACCGGCTGCTGGGCGCGGCGGCTGAGCCGGTGGCAATCGGGGAACTGTCGCTGAAAGTCTCGGCCAGTCTGGGTGTCACCTTCTACCCGCAGTCCCAGGATCTCGACGCGGATCAACTGCTTCGCCAAGCCGATCAGGCCATGTACCAGGCCAAGCTGTCCGGCAAAAATCGATATCACATCTTCGATGCCGAACAGGACAGCAGCATTCGCGGTCACCACGAAAGTCTCGAGCGGATTCGTCAGGCGCTCGAGCGCCACGAGTTCGTGCTGCACTTTCAGCCCAAGGTCAACATGCGCACAGGTCATGTAGTCGGTGCCGAGGCGCTGATTCGTTGGCAGCATCCGGATCGGGGTCTGCTGCCGCCGGCAGCGTTTCTGCCCGCGATTGAAGACCATCCCTTGGCCATCGCCGTCGGCGAATGGGTGATTGCGACGGCGCTCACCGAGGCCGGACGTTGGCGTGGCCTGGGACTGGACATCCCTATCAGCGTCAACGTGGGCGCGCACCAATTGCAGCAGGCCGACTTCGTCGAACGTCTGGGCGCGATTCTCGCCACGAATCCCGGCCTCGATCCCTCACGTCTGGAGCTCGAAATTCTGGAGACCAGTGCCTTGAATGACATCACGCAGGTGTCCCAGGTCATCGAGGACTGCGAACGCATCGGCGTGACATTTGCGTTGGACGACTTCGGGACAGGTTACTCGTCGCTGACCTATCTGAAGCGATTGAAGGTGAGACTGCTCAAGATCGACCAGAGCTTCGTGCGCGACATGCTGGATGATCCAGATGACCTCGCGATACTGGAAGGCGTGATCGGCTTGGCCAGCGCGTTCAAGTGCGGGGTAATCGCCGAAGGAATGGAGACCGCCGCCCACGGCGCCATGCTGTTGAAGCTGGGCTGTGACCTCGCACAAGGCTACGGCATCGCCCGGCCGATGCCTGGCGACGCCATCCCAGCCTGGTCGGCATCGTGGCGACCTGATCCCTCGTGGTGATCCTCTTTCTGGAGCATCCGGGGCGAAGTCATAAGAGAATTCCGGAACTGCATGCCACAGATTGCTGGCCATGTATCGAGAACGGACGGACAACCTGTTGTTGCGGCGGATGAAGTGCTGGCCGCAGCGTGGTGAGAAGCAACCGATGGCTCACAACTGCACGGCGCGCCAAAGGCAAATACTTGGTATCCCAGGCGGTATCCCAACACTTGGAAAGACGAAAGGGTTAGCACGCGCAAACGTGCTAACCCTTGTCTTTACTGGTGCGGCTGGCAGGAATTGAACCCACGACCCCTTGGTTCGTAGCCAAGTACTCTATCCAACTGAGCTACAGCCGCTAAGCTCTGAAGTATAGCATGAAGTTTTGGGCTCTTTGCCCAGTCGGACGCATTTCACGGCGGGACCGGGCGCGCCGGCATCAGCGCCATCGCCCGCTCGGCCATGGCGGCAATCGTCAGGCTGGGGTTGACGCCGACGTTGGCCGGAATGGCCGAGGCGTCGACCACGAACAGGCCAGGATAGCCGAACACCTCGTGGCGCTCGTCAATCACGCCGTCGCCCACCGAGCCGCCCATCACACACCCACCCAGCACGTGCGCCGTCATCGAGGCGTTGCCGATGGACTCCAGCAGGGCATTGCCGGCCACGCCGCCACTGACCTTGGCGAAGGTGGCGGCAATGCGATTGGCCTGCGGCAGGTATGCCGGCGCGCGCGTCTCATGCGCTGGCACGCGTGAACGCAGGCCCCAGCGCCAGCCGCGCAGCGGGCTGCGTCCGTAGTCGAAAGCCAACTGGTTGTCGGCGGTCTGCATCACGGTGAGCAATGAGGTGCGCGCCGACCAGCGGCGCCCGGCGCGCATGGAGATCGTCGCATCCAGCGGGTGCGCGACAAACTGCCACAGCGTGCGCAGCGCCCTGCGCCAGGGCACCGGGTCGCTGACCAAGGGACCGGTTTGCCAGCGCAGGATGCGGTGCGAAGGCGAAAACCGGTTCTGCGTCACATGCGAGGGGCCGACGAAGAAGTGGCTTGAGATGGTGGCGCCATCGCTCACGTCGGTATCCGCAGCGCGCGCCGTCACCGGCAGAATGCTCTCGCTGTTGGTGCGCACGTGCCGGCCGAGCACGGGCGACAGGCCGGGCAAGCTCCGGTAGCGGTCCCGGCAGGCCAGCAACAGCTCCAGCGTGCCCACCACACCGGCGGCCACGATGACTTTGTTGGCGGTGAGGGTCTGGGCCGGCACGCTGCGGTCCCATGGGTGCGCCAGATCCAGGCGATAGCCCGCACCGGCACCGCCCAGCGGCGTGATGCGCTGCACCCGGCGTTCGGCCAGGATGGTGGCGCCCAGGCCACGGGCCAGGTGCAGGTAGTTCTTGTCCAGCGAGTTCTTGGCGCCCTGCGCGCAGCCCGTGGCGCAACGCGCACAGAAGGTGCAGCCGCGCCGGCTCGGTCCGGCGCCGCCAAAGAATGGATCGGGCTGCTCACGCTCGGCGTCACCAAAGAAGATCGCCTGCGTCACCGGGCCATAGCTGTCCTCGGCGCCCAGTTGCCTTGCCGTCTCCCGCAGCCAGTGGTCCTGCTGCGTCTGGCGCGGATTGGGCGACACGCCGAGCATGCGGCTGGCTGTCGCATAGTGCGGTGCCAGCTCTCGCCGCCAGTCGCGCCCGGGTAATCGGCCCCACGCCGGATCGTCGTAGAAGGCCTGTTTGGGCTCCAGCATCACCGCCGCCCACACCACGCTGCCACCGCCGACCGCAATGCCGCGCACCAGGCTGACGTGCCGATAGACCTCTTGCGCAAAGAAGCCCTGCCGCAAGCCCAGGGCGGGCATGCGCAACAGGCGCTTGGGGTCCTCGCCGGCGGCAGCCAGGTCCTGCTGGCTGACGTGTCGCCCCTGCTCCACCACCAGCACGCGGTAGCCTTTCTGCGCCATGCGCAGGGCGCTGACGGAACCGCCAAAGCCGCTGCCGACGATCACCACGTCCCAATCCATGGTCGCCACCGGTCAGTCCCGGTACATCGCTTCGACCTGGTCGCGATAGCGGTCGATCACCACCTTGCGCTTGATCTTCATGGTGGCCGTCAGCGCACCGGCCTCGATCGACAGGGGTTCACTCAGCACCGTGAACTTGCGTATCCAGGCCACGCGGGCCTGGTGCTGGTTGATGTGGTCGATGCCCTTTTGCAGCTCGGCCAGCAGCGCCGGATGCTGGCACGCCTGCGCCAGCGGCATCGCCCCCAGTCCCGCCGTCTGCAGGAACTGCTGCAGCACGTCGGGCTTGAGC